>WNGA01001085.1_pt1 | contig 42231 bp, 36 predicted proteins | sample 5400061 | NCBI WGS metagenome assembly WNGA01 (sample SAMN13153366, study PRJNA577476) | soil metagenome | isolation source: 100 cm soil or saprolite under grassland replicate 2 | place: USA:California | collected 2016-06-15 | reverse complement strand
GACAGTCTTCGCGCAGATTCCCAATCTCGAGCGCGTCCGCCCATCACCGCGGCGCCGCATCGTCAGCGGCGCGAGATTGTGCGGATCGCCGCTTTTTCGCGCTCGGCGCGACGCGAAGGATTGATGGCAAGGCATTCAGGCACATGAATAATCTTCACCTGCCTGCGGGCTGCCTGATGGAGCCGCGGAGAGATTCCGGGTGCCTAAGATTCGTGCCATTTGTGCAACAGGTCGCCAGAAAGAGACGCACTCACTATTGAATCAGTCGGTTCTTCGTTGCCTTGCGAGTTCCCTTCGCTCAATCTGCGAATTGCGACGGAGGGGGGCATCCCAAGGTCGCCCCGTCCAGGTTCCAGATCGTACCAGGTGGTCGAGAGGGAAACTCGGGTGGTTCAACGGGGAGCAGGGGACCTTCCACGGAACCCTCCCGACACAAAATTGGAGGTCACGATGAAGATGGTCAGAAGCCTTCTCCTCGGCTCCGCGGCGGGGTTCGTTGCGGTTGCTGGGGCACAGGCTGCCGATATGCCCGTAAAGGCCAAGCCGGTCGAATACGTGAAAATCTGCAGTCTGTACGGCGCAGGGTTCTACTACCTGCCCGGCACCGACATTTGCGTCAAGCACGGCGCATATGTCCGCTCGCAGTGGTACTACGGCGCGGGTGCTTCCCCCACCAACGGTCCGTTCATCGGAGCGAGTGGGCAGAACTCGCAGTTCTTCAACCAGCCGAACGACCTCGTCTCCCGCGCCCGCTCCATCTACACGTTGGATGCGCGCACGCAGACCGAGTACGGCACGCTCCGCGCCTACGTGCTGATCGGCTTCACGCAGGATTGGCCGGGCAACTCGGTCGCCGGTGGCAGCGCTGCCGCCATCTACGCGACGCGCGGCTTCATCCAGTTCGCCGGGTTCACCCTCGGCAAGGCCACGTCGTTCTACGACATCTGGTCGGTGCCCGCGAACTCGTACTTCGCGGTGTGGTCGAGCGACACCGGCGACGCCGGTCAGATCCTCGCCGCCTATACGTTCCAGTTCGGGAACGGTTTCTCGGCGACGATCGCGGCGGAAGACCCGCGGCGCAACACCGTCACCAACGCCACGCTCGGCGTCGGCGTGGCCGGTGCCGTCGGCGGTGCTCCCGTCAACCTTCCGACCACGCGGACGGACATGACGACCGCCTTCCTGGTGGGTGCCGCGACGGCTCCCGACCAGGGCCAGGTCAAGTGGCCGGACATCGTCGCCAACCTGCGCGTCGACCAGGCCTGGGGCTCGTTTCAGGTCATGGGCGCCCTGCATGATGCCAGCGGCGGATACTGGACAGCCCAGCCCGGCAGCAACAACTGCTTCGGCACCGTGTTCTCGTCGAGCCTGAACGGCCAGTTGGCTTGCGGCCATCCGGACGACGAGCTGGGGTGGGCAGTCGGCGTCGGCGGCATCTTCAAGGTGCCGATGCCCGGCGGTCTGACCGACGTGGCGTCCTTCCAGGTGAACTACACGGAAGGCGCGACCCGGTACGTGGTGAACACCCAGCCCGGCGCAGGCAACCCGAACTACTTCAGCGGGAGTGCTGCGGCGTGCAACAGCCCGACCGTTACCGGCACTGTCGTGACCGGCTTCGTCACCCTCCCGTGCCTTGGCTCGCTCGGCCTCGGCTACTGGTCCGACGGCATCTACGGCAATCCCTCGGTTCCGGGTAACCCGGGCCCGGTGGCGGGCTACGATGGCTCGATCCAGAAGACGAAAGCCTGGGGCGTGAACGCGGCGTGGGATCACTTGTGGACCACGAACCTGAAGACCTCGGTCTACGGTGCGTTCATCCACTTCGACTACAACGCCGTCGCCACCGCGCTCATCGGCAGCAACATCTGCCTGGCGAACCAGCCGCTGGTCATCCCGGTCGGCCAAGGCAGCCCGCGCGCTGTGGGAACTTCCCTCGTCAACCTGACCAACTGCAATCCGGACTTCTCGGTGTGGATGGTCGGCTCGAGGACCCAGTGGAACATCACGCCGTCCTTCTACGTCGGCTTCGACGTGATGTACCAGAAGCTCGAGACCGCGTTCGCCGGGTTCGGCAACTACGCCGCCGGCGCCGGCCTGCCGCGTCCGGGCGGCGCCGCCGGCGGAGTCGGAAACTTCGGCAGCGGCTACGAGATCAAGGACCAGGACACCGTGAGCGTCACCGCTCGCGCCCACTGGGACATCCTGCCCTGATCGCGTAAACCAGCAACTCTGACTGATGACCCCCGGCGGCCTCCGCCGGGGGTTTTCCTTTATGTGCCGAGCGTAAGAAAACGCTCATGCCTCTGCGCCGGAATGACGTGCGAGCGCGCGTCAAGTCAGCGGCCGGTGGCGAAATCAGCCCGCTTGCGGCAACATTTGCCAACGCCGCGAAGGGACCGTCGAGTATGTCGAGTCGCATCAAGATCCTGTTTTGGCTCTATCTCGTCGGCGGCTTGCTGACCTTCCTATTTCAAATCGGTATCCGGTTGACCATCTGTGTCGGGCGAAACGAGTGCCTGTTCAGTATCGCCAAGGCCCCGGTGTGGTCGTTGGTTTGGCCGTTCAGCTGGGCCGTATTGACGACGGGCTGGACATTCCACGCGGTACTCCTCGGTGAATTCTATCTGCTCTCGCTGTATGTGGTCGGCGAAGGCCTCTATCGTGTCTTTGCCTCCATCGACACGGAATCGCGCACCCATCTTGAAAACGAACAACGCCGGTACGCATGGCGCTCCGAACTCGCCATCGGCGCGTGCGCCCTGGCGGCGCTGCTTGCCGCGGAATGGATCTTGAGCTCCGTCAGCCCCGACCTGAACTACGGCATCGGCGATGGAAAGATGGCCCAAGCGGTCATCCACACGGCATTGAAGTTCGGAGGATGGTTCGAAGTCACGAACATCAATCCGCTTCAGGGGATCGGGTCCCAATTATTGCCATTGAACGCATGGGCAAACCCGGCGTACTGGCCGTTCGCCGTTCTCAGCAGTCAATTTGCACCCAATGTCTCGGGGCTCATCGCGCTCGCCTGCTTTGCGGTCGCCTGCTACGTCATGGCCCGCTGTTTCGATTTGCCGGCGCTGCCGGGCGTGATTGCCGCCCAGCTCAGCATGCTTTTGTTCGTACCTGCCGTGGTGATATTCGAATTCCTATCGGTCTTTTTCATAAATCCCGGCCAGGCGGTCGTGTACGTGCCGCACATGCTGGCATTGGGGGTCCTCGCCCGGCTGCAGCCGGCCCGGGTCCGGGATTTCGTCCTCGCCGCCGGCGGAATTTTCTTGCTGCTTCTATACAGTCTCTACTGCGACCCGTTGTGGACAATGGTCAGCGGACTCGGTTGGACGGTGCCGTTCGCGGTTGTTGCCTTGAGCCCGCTGAATGCTCGCGGGATTCTCGTTCGTTTGGCGGCACTCGGTTGTTGCGCCGCTCTCTTGTTCCTCGTCGGCGCCCTCGAATACGCCTACACCCTGTCGCAGTACACGGCGCGCGTCCAGTTCTCCGACCTGCTCCACCGGGTGCCGTCGCCCCAGCTCGCGTCGCTCCTGTTCGCCAAGCCGGTCGCCGTTCACTATTACGGCGTTTGCCTTCTGGGATGGATCCTGGGGTTCTTGATCCTGCGCGAACGGCCGCGGACCCTCGCGGTGGCCGGCTTAGTGACGTTTGCATGTTTCTTGGCGTACGCGGCGGCATTTTTGCTGCTGCCGGGGCACTGGTGGTTGCCGCTCCCGATCTACGTTGAACACTGCCTGTTCCCGCTCTTCACGACCTCCGCCGTTGCCGGATATTGGAGTGTCGTGCGGGTGATCGCCTCATCGGCCGCGTTTTCCTGGAAAAGGGATGAACGTGGATCACGACCGGCTCCGACCCCTCGATTGCCGGACGCGATTCGATCGGGGCTGGTTGCGCGCGGCCTGAGCGTTGCAGCTCCGCTGCTCGTCGTTGCAGCCATACCGGCTGCGAGTCTTTTTTTCCTCCAACAGCGCGCTCGCGTGGTGGCTGAAACGTCGTTGCAACCTTTGCCCAACGAACCGGAGCTCGCGCAGTTTTTCGCAGAAAAGATCGGTCTTGATCTCGGCGGGCGATTCCGCGGCTCCATCACGTATTGGCCGGCCAGCGAGGACGACCTCCTGTCCATGAATCGTCTTTGGATTCGGTCAATCCCCACAGCCAACGAATACAGCCAATTGGTCACGCCGCAGGCGTTTTATCTCAATTCTGCGTTGTTCAGGAAGGACGTCAGGTATGACTTGAATCGGTTCATGCCCTGGATCAGCGGCGGCGGCTCCTACGAGGTTCTGTTCAAGACCCTGCAGGCTCTGGGCGTGCGCTACATGGTCGGCTACGACCCATTCCCGGACGCCGATCAGCGCCATTTCTCGAGCAGCAAACTTCCGCGCCGCTCCTCCTCCGGCCAGACCGGAGACTGGCAGATTTACGAGCTGCCCGAGCCGAACCTCGGCGATTACAGCCCGACCGAAATCGTCATAAAGGAATCGGGCGCCGAGATCGTCGCGACGCTTGGCGGCGCGAATTTCGACTTCAAGCGTCGAGCCGTGCTTTGGACGGATACAGGGCCACTGGTTCCGGCGCGGGACATGCAACTATCGCCTGTCCGCGGCGGCCTGCACGTGTCCGGACGGAGCGAGGGCACTTCGCTCGTCGTGCTGCCGCAGCAATTCTCGAATTGCCTGCGGGCACATGATGGTCGCGTGCGCCTCGTGCGGGCCAACCTCTTGATGACCGGCATGATTTTCTCGGGCAGCGTCGATACCGATATTTCGTTCGACTATGGCATCTTCACGCCTGCATGTCGGCGGGCCGACCTTGCGGACATGAAACGGCTCGAACTGAGGCTTGATCCTCACTGACTCGGCACGATGCCGAGGTCCTTGGCGGCCGCGGCCACCCTGGCGCGCTGCTCGTCGATCGTGGCACCGAATTCGGCCGGCCCACCAAAATTAGGCATTTGCCCGGTGAGGGTAAGCCGCTCCTCGACCGTCGCGTCGGCAACGGCCCGGACATCCGCGGCGATCCGCTCGCGCAGCGTCAGCGGCATGCCGTCGGGGCCGAAAAAGCCGACCAGGCCGTCGAGATGGAGATCGGGAAATCCGGCCTCCTTGACCGTGGGAATGTCGGGATAGGTGGGAGCCCGCACGCTGTTGGTCACCGCGAGCAGCTTGATTTTGCCCGCCAGGAGCTGCGGCCGCACGATCGCCAGCGCCGTCTCGTTGACCTGGATACGTCCGGCGGCGAGATCGTTGACGGCTTCGACCGGGTTGCGATAGGGAACTTTCGACATGTTCAAACCGGCGTTCTTGAGAAATCCGGCGAACAGGAAATCGATCGCACCGGTCGTGCCCGACCAGTTGAGGGTGCCCGGCTGCGCACGGGCCATCGCGACCAGCTCGGCGAGCGATTTGACCGGCAGGTCGGCCGGCACCGCGATGACGATGACGGTGTTGGAGACCCGCGCGATCGGCTGGAGGTCGCTCGGCTTGTAGGGCAGGCTTGCGTGCTGCAAAGGATGGGCCGTGAACGACGAGCTGGGTGAAGCCAGCAGGACGTGATCATCGTTGGCGCTGACGAACGTGCTGATGGCGACGAGCCCATCGCCGCCGGGACGGTTCTCGACCACTGCCGGCTGGCCCCAGCGCTTGGTCAACCGATCCGCCAGCAGCCGCGTCCCGATATCGATACCGCTGCCCGGGCCCAGCGTCACAATGAATTTGACCGTCCGCTGCGGCCACGTCTGCGCTGCCGATGGCATCGCCCCGAAGACGAGCGTGGCCAGAAGGGCGACGGCAGATAACGAGCGCTGCAGGCTGAGCATGGGTCCCTCCGATGTGACGTCCGTGGTCGGGATGGGTCGGGCTACCCCCGACGCCGCCCCGATGCGCGAACCGGGCGAGGCTTCCCGGCGGCCGGTTGGTACCACGGATTGCGATAGCAATATCCGCCGACCCCGCTCACCGTCACGCGGCATTGTGCCTCGGTCACAAATCCACAATTGGTGGCGCCGCCCGGAAGCTTCAAATGGGCGCACCACGGGTACACCTGAGCGTTGCCCGGGCCGACATCGAACAGGAGCGCCGCGCTGACCGTCCCCAGGACGAATGCGATCCTCGGCATCTCGGACCTCCTTGGCGTAAGGCCGGCCGCCGGTTGCTAATGGCGCGCCGAAATATCGCAGAACACGATGAAGTTCGCGATCCGGCGGATCAAGTGCGGTTCCGCCAGCAGCGGCGCATGACCCTGGTCGGGCACCTCGATGACGTCGATGTCGTAGCGCCGTTCCCGCATCGCCGCGACGGTTTCCGCCGACAGAATGTCGGAATTGGCGCCGCGAATCACCATCAGGGGCACCCGGGCGAGCGCGTCGAACTGGTTCCATAAGGGCGGCAGCGGCCGCTCGAGATCGGCGTCCGCCAGCGTGGTGGCGAGCTTGACGTCGTAATCGGGCAGGAGCTGCCGGTTCTTGTCCTTCCACGTGCGCCGGGCAAAGGCGAGCCAGTCCTGCGAATCGAATTTGGGGAACTGGGCGCCGAACAAGCGGCGCAGGATTTCGGCGCCTTCCTCGTAGCTGCGCGGCGCCGGCAGCTTGCCGACGTAGCTCTTGATGCGCATCAGGCCCTTCGGCTCGATGACCGGCCCGATGTCGTTGAGGATGGCTCCGGCGATCGTGGTCGGCCGCGACGCCGCCAGCATCATGGTGAGGAGACCGCCGCGCGAGGTCCCGACGAACACCGCCGGCCCGACTTCGAGCGCGGTGAGCACCGCCGAAAGGTCGGCGAACTCGACCGGAAGGGCATAATTGGCGGGGTTGCGATCGTATTCCGATTGCCCGCGGCCGCGGTAATCGAGCGCCAGAACCCGGCGCGGCTCGGCCGGATCGGACGCGAGCGCGCTCGCGAGCCGATCGAAGTCGGCCGCGCTGCGGGCAAGGCCGGGCAGGCAGACGACCGGAAGCGTGGAGGCAAGGCGAGGGCCGTAGCTGCGCACGTGCAGCCTCAGGCCGTCGGGAGCGGATACGAAGATGCTGGCAAAGGGCACGCCGCCGGCCGGCGCTGCGGCCGTGCCTGGCTCCGCCATCTCGTGTCCGATGCTCATGCCGCCGCGAGCATAGGCAATTCGGACGACGGAGGACAGACGGCAGACGACGGATAGAGCGCGCCGCGCCGTCGGTCGTCCTAGTTCGCGCTGGCGCCGCGGCGCAGATCCGCCTCGATCATCAGCCGGGTCGGGCCGCCCAGGCGCACGCGATAGACCTGCGTGTTCTCCATGACCCGCTGCACGTAGTTGCGCGTCTCGGAGAACGGGATGCGCTCGACCCAGTCGATCGGGTCGACCTGCGGGTCGCGGGGATCGCCGTAGCGTTGGACCCATTCGCGGATGCGGCCGCGGCCGGCATTGTAGCCCGCGAAGGTGAGGATGTACGAGCCGCGATAGTCCTGCAGCAGCCCGGCGAGCTCGGCCGAGCCCATCTGCACGTTGTACACGGAATCGTTCAACAGCCGCTTCTGATCGAACTTGGCGCCGAATCGTTTGGCGGTGTCGCGCCCGGCCTCCGGGGTCACCTGCATCAGACCCAGGGCATTGGCGCTCGACACGATCTTCGGATTGAAGGCGCTTTCCTGCCGCGTGATGGCGAAAACGATGCTGCGGTCGATCTCCGGTCCGATGGCGGCGTAGCTCGGGATGCCGACGTCGGGAAAGGCGAAATGGTCCATGGGGTGGCCGCGCGCGATTGCGGTCTTGCCCAGGTAGAGCATCGAGCGTGCGTCGCGGTTCTTGGCGGCGAGCTCGCCGATCATCACCAGCGCGCCGATGTCGATCGGCCGGTCGCCGAGGTCGGCCGACATCGTCGTGACCAGGTCGCGCTCGTTGAGGGCGTAAAGGATCTCGACGGCGCGCACGATGTCGACGTTGCGCAACGCCGCGCGTTCCGCCGCCGTGAAATCGGGCGGCCGCTGCACCGCCATCTCGCCCATGCCGAGGCGGGCGCGAGCGATCTGGCCGTAATAGGCGGCGGAAGAGCGGGCCGCCGCCTGATACTGGACGCGCGCCTCGTGGTGCCGGCTCATCGCCTCGAGCGCCCGACCCTGCCAGTAGTAGGCGCGGGCGAGACTGGTCGGATGGCTCGTGCTCTCGGGGATGCGGGCGAAGTGGGTGAGCGCGGTCCGCGGATCGTTCAGGAAGCGCAGCGCAATCCAGCCCGCCGTGAACTCGTGCTCGACCCGGCTGTTTTCCTTTTCCGGCGGGGCGGCGTCGCGGGCGACGCGATAGGCGCTGTGCGGATCCCCGATGTCGAGGAGCTTGCGCGCCAGCAGGCGCCGTTCGACCCACCATTCATCGACATCATTAAGAACGTCGGGATCGTTCGGCATCGACAGCATGAGCTGCCCGGCCTCGGCGATCTTGTCGTTGCGCCTGAGCCATTGGATGCGCCCCATCACGTAATTGGGGTCATTCCGCGCTTCCGCCGGCACGGCGTCGAGCAGGGCGCCCGCCTTGTCGGATTTTTCCGCCAGCGCAAGGCGCGCCTTGGCGACGGCCATGTCGGCCGGGCCGAGCCGGCGGGCGGCACGCATCGCGCCGCCTTCGTCCTGGGCATAGAGCAGCCGGTGCATGCGCGCCCTGTGGTCGGCGGCCGTCAAGAGCGAGCCGAACGTATCCAGCGTCTGTTGCTCGATCTCGGGGGCAAAAACGTCGCGGCGCCACGCCTCGCGCACGTAACGCTGAGCCCCGGCCTGGTCGCCCTGGGCCAGCAATGCCCGGGCAAGCGCGAGGCGGCCCTTGCCGCTTCTCGGCTCGGCCGAGGTAAAGTAGGAACGCACCATGGCGGCATCGCGCTTGTCGTCCCACAACGCGCCCTCGGCGCGTTTCTGCAGCATGCCGACGCTCGGCCAGGACGGATTGGCGCGAGCGAAGGCGGCGTACCGGTCGAAGCCGGCTTCGCTGTGGGAGCTGCGCAGATAGAACCATTCGATGAGCTTGAGCGCGGCCGGGTCGCTGATCGTCTGCTTGACCTCGGAGGCGGCGGAGATCTTGCCCTTGCGGATGAGATCGATCGCCTGCTTCACGGCCGCAACGTCGGCGGACGAGGTGGTCGTGGTGATCGGAGCGGCGACCGACTGCCGGACGATGATCGGCTGCGAGTCCGCGCTCGCCAGGACCAGGGCCGGGGCCCGTTCCGCGCCGGCTGAATCCGGCCGCGGGCGGGGCAGGGGAAGTCCCTTGCCGGACTTCGCTGCGGACGCCGTTTTCGGATGCGAGCCCTTGCCGGCGGCGACTTTCTTGGCCCCCGCCTTGTGCGCGGTCGCCTTGTGCGAAACCGCTTTGGGCGCGGCCGCCTTGTGCGCGCTTGCGGGCTTGACGGTGGCGGTCTTGGCCGGCGCGGTTTGCAGCGCCGCGCTCTTGGTTGTTGCTCCTTTTTTCGCGGTCGCCGGATGCTTCTTCGCCGGCGCGGCTGCGTGCTTCTTGGACTGAGCGTCGCTCGCGGTTGTCGCTGCCGCGGCGACAGGGCCGCCGAACGCGATCAGCGATGTCATGGCGAGAGCGAGCGGGAGGCTTGGCGATACTTTGATCTGTGGCATCAGCATCCTGTTCCCCTGGGGGCGCACGCCGGCGCAACGGTGCGCGCACCGGCTCGGCCGCCGATCCGTGAAGAGCGAATCCTGTAAGGGGGTTTTGCCCCCGTCCCCGTTTACGAAACGTTAACCCCGTGTCAGACGCTCACACCTTGTTATGGGACCGAGGCGAAATTCTTGTCGGACCGCGGCAAAACCGGGGCAAATCCGGACAGGGATTTTTCGGGATCGCGGCTGAGAACTCTGTTCTCTTGTCCTTCATCGGCCTTTCATCGGACCGGGGGACTGGGGTATCAATAAGCGGCTGAGGGCCGCCCTCCGGCCGGATAACAGCAACCGAGGATCGTGCCATGACCGCCAAGACGAGCTTCCGAGGATCGTTCACCGCGCTCGTCACGCCATTCAAGAATGGTTCCCTCGACGAAAAAGCGTTCCGCGACATCGTCGAGTGGCAGATCGGCGAGGGCACGAACGGCTTGGTGCCGGTCGGTACGACCGGCGAGAGCCCGACGCTGAGCCATGCCGAGCACAACCGGGTGGTCGAGTGGTGCACCGATCAGGCGAAGCGCCGCGTGCCGGTCATTGCGGGGGCGGGGTCGAACTCGACGGCGGAAGCGATCGAGCTTGCCCGGCATGCCGAAGCGGCGGGCGCCGACGCGGTGCTGGTCGTCACGCCCTACTACAACAAGCCGACCCAGGAGGGGCTCTATCAGCATTTCAAGGCGATCAACGATGCGATCGGCATTCCGATCATCATCTACAACATTCCGGCGCGCTCGGTGATCGACATGTCGGTCGACACCATGAAGCGGCTGTTCGAGCTCAAGAACATCGCCGGCGTCAAGGACGCGACCGCCAACATGACGCGCGTCTCCCAGCAGCGGGCGGCGGTGGGACCGGACTTCAATCAGCTCTCCGGAGAAGACATCACCGCGCTGGGGTTCATGGCCCATGGCGGGCACGGCTGTATCTCGGTGACGTCGAACGTGGCGCCGCGGTTATGCGCGGAATTCCAGGGCGCGTGCCTGCGCGGCGACTACGCCGCTGCGCTCAAGCTGCAGGACAAGCTGGCGCCGCTGCACGTCAACCTGTTCGTCGAGACGAGCCCGGCGCCGATCAAGTACGCAATGTCGCTAATCGGCAAGTGCAACGACACGGTGCGGCTGCCCATGGTGCCGGCATCGGAAAAGGCGCGGACCGCCGTGCGCGAGGCCATGGTGCACGCGGGCCTGATCAATTGATGCCGTGATTGCCAAGCGTGACCCCAATTTCAAGGTCGTCGCCGACAATCGCAAGGCGCGGTTCAATTACGAGATCGGCGACGTGTTCGAGGCCGGCATCGCGCTCACCGGCAGCGAAGTGAAATCGCTGCGCCAGGGCAAGGCGGCGATCGCCGAGTCCTACGCCGCCTCGCGCGGCGGGGAGCTGTGGCTCTACAACGCCAACATTCCGGAATACCTACAGGCGAGCCGCTTCAATCATGCGCCCAAGCGCCCACGCAAGCTGCTGCTGCACCGGCGCGAGATCGACAAGCTGATCGGCGCGGTCGAGCGCGAGGGCATGACGCTGGTGCCGCTCAAGCTCTTTTTCAACGCCAAGGGGCGCGCCAAGATCGAGCTGGCGCTCGCCCGCGGCAAGAAGCTTCACGACAAGCGCGAAACCGAGAAGAAGCGCGCCTGGGAGCGCGAACGCGGGCGCTTGATGCGCGCGAAGGGGTGACCAGACACGCTGCTCACGAAGACGTGACCCGCTCCCGCGCAAACGGCGGCGCGCTCCCTGCAACCGCGCGAAGGCGCCTCCGTAGCTTCTCCCGTGAGCGCCGGGGGCGACGCTTCCCCGGCATCGTTGAAACAAACGATTGAACGGGAGACCTCCATGTTACCGAACCTGAAAACCCTCGCCCTGATGGGCGTGGTTGCCGCGTCCTCCATGGTCGCAACCGCTGCGCAGGCGGGCTCGATCATCGGCCTCGTCGAGGGCAAGTGGATCGCCACCATCGATCCCGGCACGCGCAAGGTCGTTGCGAAAGGCGATATCAAAGGTGTGAGCCGGCTGATCGGCATCGACGTGCGGCCGGCCGACGGGATGCTCTACGGCGTCAGCAACGACGGCGCGATCGTCACGATCGATCCAAAGTCGCTCCAGGCGACGCCGAAGAGCAAGCTGTCCGAGACCTTGAAGCCCGGCGTCACCGCCACGGTCGATTTCAATCCGGTGGCCGACCGCATGCGGCTGATGGGGTCGGACGGCGCGAACCTCCGGGTGAACGTCGATGACGGAAAGGCGACCGTCGACGGGTCGCACAAGTACAAGGAGGGCGATCCCAACGCCGGCAAGACGCCGAAGGTCGTGGCCGGCGCCTATACCAATTCGGTCAAGGGGGCGCAGTCGACCGCGCTCTACGTCATCGATGCGACGACCAACTCGCTGGCCATGCAGGCGCCGCCGAACGACGGCGTCCTCAACACGATCGGCGACTTGGGGCTGAAGCTCGCCGGAGCGGTCGCCTTCAACATCGTGGCCGCCGCGCCGGACAAGAACGAGGCGTGGCTCACCCACGGCGGCGTCCTCTATGCGGTCGATCTCAAGACCGGCAAGGCGACCATGGCGGGAAAGATCGACGGCCTGCCCGGCTTCCTGACCGACATAGCCTGGATGGATTGACGAGCCCCCCGAGATCCGTCCTGGCTGGTCCGTCCCGTGCCGCCCGCGCGGGACGGACCTCTTTTCATTAGCTGGTTGACCCACCGCCGCGCTTCCGTAGGGTGGGCAAAGGCGCGGCCCGTGCTTGCAAGGCCCGAAGGATGACAATTTTTTCCGCGCCGTGCCCACGCGGAAGGCAAGGCGGTTATCACGCGTGGGCACGGCGCGGGTGCGCGGCCGTGCGTCGCCATTCTTCATGGGCCGCGCCTTTGCCCACCCTACGGAGTGTCGCCCATTGCTTCCGATCAAGCTCGACCATTGCGTGATCCACGTCTCCGACTGGGAGCGCTCGAACGCGTTCTACCGCGATGTGCTCGGGGCGGAGCTGGTGAAGCGGCCGGTCGGCTGGGCCTATCGCTTCGGCGACACGCAGCTCAATCTGCACGGGCCGGGGTTCAAGCCGGCCGAGGTTGCGCGGCTGCCGGTCGAGCCCGGCAACAGCGATCTGTGCTTCGAATGGAGGGGACCGATCGCCGACGCCATTGCGCATCTTGAGCGCTGCGGCATCGCGGTCGAACGCGGCCCGATGGAGCGGTTCGGCGCCAGGGGGAGCGGCACGAGCGTCTACTTCCGCGACCCCGACGGCTCGCTCATGGAATTCATTTCCTACATGCGGTCCGCCGAGTAATGTGTCACAGCGGCGAGAAAAACCGCGGTCCGTTTAGCGGCCCCTCGCTCTTTGCACGCAGGCCCTCACTTGAGCCGCCTTGTTCGTGCCATAGCCAACGGCCTCAGCTCGGCACTTGTCTCGGATTGGGCCCAAGTCTTGGGACTTGCCGCGCTTCCCCTGGGCGCTTGCCGTTAGGGGGAAAGTCAAGGCGGCGGCGATGATACAGAGAATTGCCAGAATACGCATGAAAGTCGCCCTCCCCAGCTACCGAAAAACACTTGCAAAGATACGTTATGCTCGCCCCACGTCAATATCAGTTTTCCGAGGCCGCCTCTGTGGGCGGCTTCATCGCCCAATGGTGGTCTATGGTGGCCAGAGGAGGATGACATGACCGCTCGCGATCTCGCGCAGCTTCCGCCGGAACTGCCGGTGCCGGTCGATGACGGCGGCGCCCGCCATCTTGCCGGGCGCAAGCTCCCGGATCTCGCGCTCGGCGCCACCGACGGCTCCCGGGTGAACCTCGCCAGGTTGACCGGGCGTAGCGTGGTCTACGCCTATCCGCGCACCGGCGAACCCGGCAAGCCGGCGATCGAAGGCTGGGACGCAATCCCCGGCGCGCGCGGATGCACGCCGCAATCCTGCGGTTTCCGCGACCATTTTGCCGACCTCAAAGGGCAGGGCGTCGATCATCTGTTCGGACTGTCGACGCAGGACACCGATTATCAGCGCGAAGCCGCCGAGCGTTTGCACCTGCCTTTCGCGATCCTGTCCGACGCCGGGCTCGAACTGACGCGCGCGCTCGATTTGCCGACCTTCGAGATCGCCGGCATGACGTTGCTCAAGCGCATGGCCTTTATCATCGACGACGGCGCGATCACCAAGGTGTTCTATCCGGTATTCCCGCCGGACAAGAACGCCGAAGAGGTGATCGCCTGGCTCAAGTCATAACTTCCGTAGGGTGGGCAAAGCGGAGCGAAGCGACGCGTGCCCACGCGGATCACGTCGGAGAAGAGCCGCGTGGGCACGGCGCGGGACATCGTCATCGTATCGCCTGGCAGGAAGAGGCCGCGCCTTTGCCCACCCTACGTCGCGGCGTCGAGGTAGGCGCGCACGCCAGCGAAGACCGCGCGGAACATTGCGGGCGTCAGCCGGCCGGTATTCGTGTTCTGGCGCGAGCAGTGATAGCTGTCGAACAGGGTGAGCTGCCCGATCGGGTGCGAAGCCCCGTGGGCGAAGGGAAACGCCGCGGGCCGCGCACCGAGCGCCGTCACGACGCTGTCGTGGGCGATCCGGCCGAGCGCCACGATTGCGCGCAGGCGCGGCATTTCGGCGATCGTGCCGGCGAGGAATTGCCGGCAGGTTCTGCCTTCGGCCGGCGTCGGCCGGTTCTCCGGCGGCACGCAGCGCACCGCGTTGGTGATGCGGGCGTCGTTAAGCGTCAGCCCGTCGTCCGGCCGCGCCGCGTAGCGGCCGCGCGCGAAGCCGAGCTCGCCCAGCGTCTCGTACAAGAGACCTCCGCCATGATCGCCGGTAAAGGGACGGCCCGTGCGGTTGGCGCCGCGCAAGCCCGGCGCCAGGCCGACGATCAGGAGCCGCGCCCGGCGCGGCCCGAAGGAGGGCACCGGCGCGTTGAACCAGGAGGGCTCGCGCGCCCGCGCCGCATGCCGGAACGCGACGAGGCGCGGGCACAGCGGGCAATCGCGCGAGGGTTCGCGGAAAAGCTCGGACCGCTGGTCGTCCGTCGACGGTACGCGCTCGCCGGGCACAGCCTTTTCAATACAAGCGTCGCCAGGAGCGCCCCGAGCGCGTCCTTTTCTTCTTTTGCTGGACCTTCTTTCTGTGAGGCGGCGTACCGACCGTAACCTTGATGGGTTTCGACATGACCGCCGGATTGTGCGGCACGTGGTTTTCGTCGGCAAAGAGCAGCTGCAGCGTGTGCGATCCCGGACCCAATGTGATCCTCGCCTCGGTCTGGCCCGCCCCGAAGTGCAGGTGGTTGAAATCGTTCGGGATCGGCTTGTCGAGCGACGGCAGCGGCGTATCGACCAACAGATGATGGTGGCCGGTGTTGGGCTTTTCCACGCCGGCCGGAGCGATGCCCATATTGAGAAGGCCGAAGCGAACGATCGTTTTCGGCTCGACATAGGCGCCGTTCTGCAAATTCACGAAATAGACGCTGGCATCGGGCGGCGAGGGGTGGCGGTTGGCCGCCGTTGCGGCTTGCGCCTGGTCGACCACCGTGACCGTGATGCGCTCCGACATCACCGGCGGACTGTGCGGAACGTGGTCCTTGTCGCCGAGGAGCAGCTGCAGGGTGTGTTTGCCGGGGGTGAGGGTGACTTCCGCTTCGGTCTGGCCGGCGCCGAAATGCAGGTGATTGAAATCGTTGGGGATCGGGCGGTCGAGCGGCGGGGTCGGTGCGTCGACGATCAGGTGGTGGTGGCCGGAATTCTCCCGGTCGAGCCCGGCCGGCGCGACGCCCATGGCGCGCAGCCCGAAATGAATGGTCGGCTTGGGGGGAAGCGTTGCGCCATCCTTGATGTCGACGAAGTAGACGGCGGCCCCCGGAGGCGAGGGCGTCGGTCCGCCCCGGGTCTGACCGTAGGCGAGGCTTGCTGCCGTAACGGCGGCCACGAACGTCAGCGCGGAAGCGGGAAAGCTTGCGTACCGGTAGCCAATCCTCCGAATGACCGTTTTCACGTTCCCCTCCCTCGATCGGAGTCCTGCCGCAGTCGATCGCACGTGCCGCAAGCGTCTCTTGCGGCGGCGCTTCAGGACGGCGATTTGACTTTGGAATTTTGCGTTATGCAAGGCAACCATGCGGCCGCATAGGATACGTGCGGCGTCTCATCGCCCTCATGGCGCGCGGGAGACGCGCACCCTCCTAAAGACGGCTCTCGCCGCCGTGGCACGCGGGACGCGCCTTTGCGGAGGGGCGGCGTCTCGCCGCCCAAGGGGCGGGCGCCGATAATCCGGGTCCGTCGGCGCACGGCGGCGGAAGATCAGTCCTCGAACTCGTCGTCGTCGGCGGCTGCGCCTGCACTTGCACGTTGCGGGACGGCACTGCGTTGGAGGAATTGCGGGGTATGCTGGCGCGGCTCGCGCGCCTCGCGCGCCGCGCGTTCGGCCGGATCGCGGCCGATCTTGGGCTGCAGCTCGACGATATCGACGAACTGGTCGGCCTGGCGGCGCAGCTCGTCGGCGACCATGGGCGGCTGGGTCGAGATGGTCGAGACCACGGTGACGCGAACGCCACGCCGCTGCATGGCCTCGACCAGCGAGCGGAAATCGCCGTCGCCGGAAAACAGCACCATCTGGTCGACATGTTCGGCAATTTCCATGGCATCGACCGCAAGCTCGATGTCCATGTTGCCCTTGACCTTGCGCCGCCCGGTCTGGTCGACGAACTCCTTGGTCGCCTTGGTGACGACCGTGTAGCCGTTGTAGTCGAGCCAGTCGATCAGCGGCCGGATCGAGGAATATTCCTGATCCTCGATCACGGCCGTGTAGTAGAACGCGCGCAGCAGGTAGCCGCGCGACTGGAACTCGCGCAACAGCCGCTTGTAGTCGATGTCGAAGCCCAGCGCCTTGGCGGTCGCGTACAGGTTGGCGCCGTCAATGAACAGAGCGATCTTTTCGGTCTCGGAGGCCATGGGGTTCTCTCGTAATCAAAAGCCAAGTCGATCAATCGAAGCGCCGCTTATCCCCGATGGCGGACGACGGCGATGGATCATCCTCAACGGGAACGATATGGGGCGGCGTCATAACGCGGGGCCGACCGCGAACCATACGACCCCCGGTAATATGAACGGGCGGGTCGCGATTGGGTTCCCGTACGTTGCCTAACAGAGGCGCCGCCCGCCGCCAAGAGCAAAAAATTGCCGCTTGCGCTTTCAGCCCGCGGACGCTACCTAGCGGTCACTTTCCGGACACTTTGTCTCAAGGAGCGGCGAGGCCATGGCCCGTGTCACCGTTGAAGATTGCACCGACAAGGTCGAGAACCGATTCGATCTCGTGCTGCTGGCGAGCCATCGGGCGCGGATGATCTCGTCTGGCGCGCAGATCACGATCGAGCGCGACAACGACAAGAACCCGGTCGTGGCGCTGCGCGAGATCGCCGACCAGACGATCTCGCCCGAGGACCTGAAGGAGGAGCTAGTCCATTCGCTGCAGAAATATGTCGAGGTCGACGAGCCGGAGCCGGAGTCGGTGCCGCTCATCGGCGGCGAGGGGGTCGATGTGGACGACACCGAGATGCTCCCCGACCGCATGACCGAGGAGGAGCTGCTGCGCGGCCTGGAGGGCCTCACGCCTCCCGAGCAGCAGCCCGAGCCGATGGAGCCCGACGACGAGGATTAGGGCGGCGCTCTCTCTCTCGTAGGGTGAGGGACGGTGCGGTTCAATGTCATTGCTTCGACCCTGCAGGCACGGGCCGCGCCCCCCGCCTTCGCGGGGGCGTGCTTTGCCCACCCTACTCCGCTTCCGTGCGAAAGTTTTGCGGCCCGGACCCCGTTCCGGGCCGTTGGCATTTTGGCAACCGTCATGGCGCTGCGGTCTTGCGGAGACCTTGCGTCGGCGTGATATCCTGGCGAAGAAACCGGGCCAGATGCTGCCGGCGCGAGAGGACATCGCGTGCCCCAGTCCACCACCAAACTGCCGCGGATGCAGAACCAGGTGCGCCGCCGCGCCGGCCCCGAGACGGCCCCCGAAACGGTCCCTGACGCGCTTAAGATTTCTCCGCAACCTATTGATTCGCAAGAAAAACGGCATAAGCCGCCGACGCGGCAGGGCGACCTGATCGAACGCGTAAAGAGCTACAATCCCAATACCAACGAGGCGCTGCTCGACCGCGCCTATGTGTACGCCATGAAGGCGCATGGCGCGCAGAAGCGCGCCTCCGGCGATCTCTTCTTCTCTCATCCGCTGGAGGTCGCCGGGATCCTCACCGACCTCAAGCTCGACGACGCGACCATCGTGGCGGCGCTGCTCCACGACACGATCGAGGATACCCCGGCGACGCGCGCGGAGATCGACGAGCTGTTCGGCCACGACATCGGCGTGCTGGTCGAGGGCCTGACCAAGCTGAAGAAGCTCGATCTCGTCACCAAGGAGGCGAAGCAGGCGGAGAACCTGCGCAAGCTGCTGCTGGCGATCGCCGACGACGTGCGCGTGCTCCTGGTGAAGCTCGCCGACCGGCTGCACAACATGCGCACGCTCGATCACGTCCGGCCGGATACGCGCCGGCGCATGGCCGAGGAGACGATCGACATCTATGCCCCGCTCGCCGGCCGCATGGGCATGCAGGAGATGCGCGACGAGCTCGAGGATTTGTCCTTCCGCGAGCTTCACCCGGAAGCCTTCCAGGTCGTCACCCAGCGTCTGGCCACGCTCGCCGAAAGCAATCGCGGCCTGATCGCCGAAATCGAGCAGCAACTGAAGAAGAAGCTCACCGAGCGCGGCATCGTGGTCGAGGTCAGGGGCCGGCAGAAGCGGGCCTATTCGATCTGGCGCAAGATGGAGCGCAAATCGGTCGGGTTCGAGCAGCTCTCGGATATTTTCGGGTTCCGCCTGATCGTCCAGACGGTCGAGGAATGCTACCGGGCGCTCGGCGTCGTGCACACCGCCTGGCCGATGGTCCCGGGCCGGTTCAAGGATTACCTCTCCACGCCCAAGCAGAACGACTACCGCTCGATCCACACCACGGTCATCGGGCCGGAAAACCAACGGGTCGAGCTGCAGATCCGCACGGCAGAGATGCACGATATCGCCGAATACGGCATCGCGGCGCATGCCTTGTACAAGGACGGCCACGGCTCCCCGTCGGAGATGCTCTCGCGCGAATCGAAGGCCTACGGCTGGCTGCGGCATACGATCGAGCTTCTGTCCGAAGGCGTGAGTTCGGAAGAATTCCTCGAGCACACCAAGCTCGAGCTGTTTCACGACCAGGTCTTCTGCTTCACCCCGAAAGGCAAGCTCATCGCCTTGCCGCGCCGGGCGACCGCGATCGACTTCGCCTATGCGGTCCATACCGACGTCGGCAACACCGCGGTCGGAGCCAAGATCAACGGCCAGATCGGACCCCTGGTTTCCGAGCTGGGCAATGGCGACGAGGTGGAAATCATCACCTCGAAGGCGCAGACCGCGCCGCCGGCCGCGTGGGAGTCGATCGTCGTCACCGGCAAGGCCCGTGCCGCCATCCGCCGCGCCACCCGGGCCGCGGTCCGCGCCCAGTACGCGGGGCTCGGTCGGCGCATCGTCGAGCGTCTGTTCGCACGCGCCAAGAAAGATTACTCCGACGAGAAGCTGGCCGGCGCGCTGCCGCGGCTGGCGCGGGCCTCGGTCGAGGACGTGATGGCGGCGGTCGGCCGCGGCGAAATGAAGGCCTCCGACGTCGCGCGCGCCATGTATCCCGATTACAAGGAGGAGCGCGCCACGCGGGTCCCCGCGCCGAAGTCTGAGAGCGGCTGGTTCGGCCTGAAGAAGGCGCTTCCCGTCAAGTTCAAGGTGCCCGAGACCGGCAATGCGGGCGCGATCCCGATCCGCGGCATCAACAGCGACCTGCCGGTGAGCTTCGCGCCCGAGGGGGGCGCCGTGCCCGGCGATCGCATCGTCGGCATCATGACGCCCGGGGAAGGCATCACCATCTACCCCATCCAATCGCCGGCGCTGAAAAACTTCGACGACGACAGCGAGCACTGGCGCTGGCTCGACGTGCGCTGGGACGTCGACGAAAAGGGCCCCCAGCGCTTCCCGGCACGCATTTCCGTGCAGTCGCTGAACGAGCCCGGCACGCTCGCCCAGATCGCCCAGGTGATCGCCGAGCACGACGGCAACATCGACAATATCCGCATGACGCGGCGCGCCCCCGATTTCACCGACCTGCTGATCGAACTCGAGGTCTATGACCTCAAGCATCTCAACGCCATCATCGCGCAGTTGCGGGCCAAACAGGTGGTGGCGCGGGTCGACCGGGTGGTCGGGTAGGCCGGGCGCCGGCCGGCGGCTCCGTGATCGCCGATGAAAATAAATATAGATCAATAAGATGCCAGAAGTTCCTCATCCACGCCTCGGGGTCAATGTGGATCACGTTGCGACGGTGCGCAATGCGCGCGGGGGGCAGCATCCGGATCCGGTCAAGGCCGCGCACGCCGCCATCGCGGCCGGCGCCGACGGCATCACCGCGCACTTGCGCGAGGACCGCCGCCATATCCGCGACGACGACATTCACCGCCTGAAGGCGGAACTGACAAAGCCGCTGAACCTGGAAATGGCCGCCACCGAGGAGATGACCGCCATTGCGGTCAGGACGAAGCCGCACGCCGCCTGCCTGGTGCCGGAACGGCGCCAGGAGCGAACCACCGAGGGCGGCCTCGACGTCGCCGGCCAGCACGACGTGATTGCGCCGGTGGTAGTGAAGCTCGCGGCGGCCGGCATTCGGGTCTCGCTGTTCATCGCCGCCCATCCGCGCCAGATCGAGGCCGCGGCGCGCCTGCGCGCCCCGGTGGTCGAAATCCATACAGGCGCCTGGTGCGATGCGGTTGCGGCGGGCCTTGCCGCGGCTGCCGATGCCGAATGGGGGCGCATCGGCGAAGGGGTGCGGCTCGCACGGGCGGCGGGCCTCGAAGTCCATGCCGGCCACGGCCTCACCTATGCCACCGCCGAAATCATCTCGGCGCTGCCGGAGGTGGTCGAGCTCAACATTGGCCATTTCCTGGTCGGCGAGGCGGTATCGGTGGGGCTCGCCGAGGCGGTGAGGACGATGCGCGCCGCAATGGATCGCGGCCGGGCGAGGGCGGCATGATCCTGGGTATCGGCTCGGATCTGGTCGATATCGAGCGTATCGCCCGCATAGTCGAGCGCCACGGCGAGCGCTTCATCAACCGCATCTTCACCGAAACCGAGCGCGCGCGCGCGGAGCGGCGCGCGAACCGGGTCGAAACCTATGCCAAGCGGTTCGCCGCCAAGGAGGCCTGCGCCAAGGCGCTGGGGACCGGATTGCGCCGCGGGGTCTTCTGGCGCGACATGGGGGTGGTGAATCTGCCCTCGGGACGTCCCACCATGCGGTTGACCGGCGGAGCGCTGCGCCGCTTGCAGGAGATGACGCCCGAGGGCTGCACCGCCCGGATCGACCTCACCATCACCGACGAAGGCGCGATGGCTCAGGCCTTCGTGGTGATCTCGGCGGTGCCGGACGGCACGCCGTGACGCGACGGTCGTAACGCGGGGTGATTCCGGCCAAGCGGTTGCCCGAGCAACCGGCCCGACTCACATCCGCGAGAACGTTTCCATCCACTATCGGAAATTACCCGAACCTGTCGTCGTGGGTGGCTTTCTGTGCCCAGGCGCATAGCCGGAGGCACCGGGCTCGCCGCGCACGCTGCCCTTCCGGTGCATCATCTGGCCCGGTGCGTGTCCAGATGCGCCAGGGTAGCCTTTAACCGATCCCTTCTTGTGCATCAGTTGTCCGGGGCCGGTTGTCGCCGGCTCCGCCATCCCGGCCATCGATGTGGCGATCAGCAAGCCGGCTGCGGCTGCAAATGACACGAGTTTCGTATTCATGTTCCACCTCCTGGCGGATTAGGACGATTGCCTCGGGAGTTGAACGTCCTCGGCAACCACATTGTTCCATGAGGGATGGCCCACACCCGAAAGTCATGAACCCCGGCCTGCGCGAGGAGGTGCCGGGGTGCAATCGCGAGCAATGCTGGGGGAGGCGCATGACGAGCCTCTGATCGCTCCTTGCCGCCGTTAAAATGATGCCGGCAACTCCCTCAAAGTCCTAAAGATGTCTGCTAAAATGCGAGGCCGCCAAATTGCGGGCGGCCGAAAGGGCAGCCATGCGATACAAGGTTAAATGGAAATCGGGAGGCGAGGGACCGTTGACGCCGGAGATTTTCGATACCGAGGACGCGGCAAAAGAGCGGGTGCGCCAACTGGTCAATCAACATCCTCGTCATCTGGAGGTCGATGTCTGGAATGAGGATGAGACTTGGCAGATCGTGACGCCCGCCGGCGTTGCGGAGTGGTGCAAGGCGTAACTTTTTCCGGCCTGGGGGGACTTGGGGAGGCTGCACGGACCCCGTGCGCCCTACGATGATGCGGGTGTGCGCAAACGACCCCCCGTATTGACCGACGATATCGATGCGGTTGATTAATCAGATGCAAGCCGACTCGCAAAAAAGTTTGCGACAGTTTTAGCTCGATTCAAATCGTTGAGCACTATCCTGACTTCGCCAACGAACAGGTCCGGGGCGAGTCATGTACGGCGCGCGTGCGATCATAACGGCTCAACTGCTCCAGCCGAGATCGGCGCGGCAGCTCCCGATCGAGCGTTACGTCCCGAGGTCTCCTGACGCGCAATCGGCGAGCCACATTGCCGACGGGGCGGCGGGCGCGCGGCGTGTTCCTCTCGGCAGCGTAACGCAAGCGGTTGCCGCCGCTGCGCTGATCGGCCTGATCGCCAATTTTTCCATGCATCTGATCAATCTGCGAATGCAGAATTTGGGGATCGCCGGGTCTCTGATCAGCTTGAGCGTTGCCGTTCAGGCCTTTGCGATATTCGTTTCGGCCCTGGCGGCAAAAACCGTCATCGCAAGGGCAGGGCTTCGCTGCACTCTTCCCGTCGGCTCCATCTCGTGCGCGGTCGCCCTGGTGGCGATTTTTTTCAGCGCGGACATTTACCTCATCACCGTGCTGAGGGTGATCTTCGGAGCGGGTCTCACGTTCATTCTCATCGCGAGCGAATACCTCGTGACCGTGCGCAGCGACAAGGGCAACAAAGGGCATGTCATCGCCTGGTACACGTCCGCCCTGGGAGCCGGAACGGTGGTCGGTCCGCTGCTCGCCAGCACGCTCGGCATCAACGAATCGGGCTCGTTCCTGTTCGGGGCGTCGATGTTGATGTTCGGCTCCGTCGCCCTGAGCTGGTGCTTGTCCGATCATGAGGGCAAAACGACGCGCCGCAGCTCGCCCTTTGCCGCGTTCAGCTTCATGCCGGCCGCTTTCTTCGCCGCCTTCGTTTTCGGCATGGCCGACAACGGCGGCCTGTCGATGTTGCCGGTCTACGGTGCGCTCAACGGCTACGACAATGCGAGCGCCGTCAGCCTTGCGGTGTCCGCCGCGCTCGGCGCGACGCTCCTGCAGCTCCCGATCGGCTGGCTGGCGAGCAAACGAAACACGACGGAACTCTTGGTGACGTTCGGCGTGGGCGCGCTCTGCCTGTTGGCACTGCTGCCGATCGTCATCGGCAACAAGCCGGGGGCCTATTTGGTTGCGGCGGGTCTGGGCGCCATTTTCGAGGGCCTCTATACGGTCTCCCTCATCAACATTTCCCGCGACCGGCGCACGCAAAGCCTCTCGTCGCTGAACGCATGCTTCATCGCCGTGTGCTCGCTCGGAGAAGTCGCAGGACCGGTCGCGAGCGGCGTCTCGATGGAATATTTCGGACCGCACGGCCTCGTCGTCGCGTTGCTCGTCGTGTTCGCCGTCTATGCTTTAGGAATGATGAATCGATTACGCGCCAAAGAACGCTACCTCGTCACTTTTAAATAAATTCTTTGAGCCAGGGTCGGGCAGTCTACCGATCGAGGAAGTGATGTCCAGCCGCAACCTGTCTCGTGCCGAGCCCTCGGCCGGCAATGGGTCGCTCATGCGCCGGCATTTCCAAATGCTCAAGGGCAATGCCATGGGCCTCATCCAGCGCCTGAAAGGAGATGCGACCGGCAACGTCGCGATTACCGCGGGGATCTTGCTCCCCGTCGTGGTCGGGGCGGTGGGTGCTGCGGTGTCGTTCTCCACCGGGGCTGCGGTTCGCACCAACATGCAATCGTCGCTCGATGCGGCGGTTCTCAACTGAGCGCCCGCGGCGCGGGTCCGGTGACGGCCGATTAGGTCAAAATATACCGAGGCTTTTTGCCGGACTTTAAGAAATTCTCGGAATAATAGGTCCGGCTCGGACTGCACATGGCGAACGGAAGCGGGGCGCGGCGCGTCCAAAGGAGTTGGGTTATGAAGTCTCTCGTTGCATTTCTAAAGGATGAATCCGGTGCCACCGCGATTGAATACGGCCTGATCGCGGCGGGCATCTCGGTTGCCATCATTACCGTCGTGAAGAGCGTCGGTACGAACCTGAGCGGCGTCTTCACCAGCGTTCAAAACGCGCTCCAATAAGAACATATTCCATTCCGTGGCAGTGTTGGCCGCCCTCAATGGGCGGCCTCTCTTTTGTGCCATGCTCGCAATGGCGCAAATTGAAGCGATCGGCATAACGCAAAGGCAACACTAACGCCCGCCCTATGGACTTCATACAATCACTTTAAACCGGCCTTCATGCCTACGGGTTAGGACCGTGGTCAGCTCGAACCGTTGGTGGCTGCCATGGCGATGAAGCACCTCACAGAGAAGCTGCACGAAATTGCGCGGGCATTCCGCTCCCATCGACGCGGAAACGTCACCATCACGTTCGCGCTGGCGCTCATCCCCGTGATCGGCCTGGTCGGTGCGGCGGTCGACTACAGCCGTGCCAACTCGGCGCGGACCGCCATGCAGGCCGCGCTCGATTCCACGGCGCTCATGCTGTCGAAGGAGGCACCTTCGCTGGCCTCGACCCAAATGACGCAGAAGGCCAACGACTATTTCAACGCCATGTTCACCCGGCCGGAAGCGCTCAACACCACGCTCGCCTTGACCTACAACGCCACCGGCGACAGCCTGACGCTGAGCGGTTCGGCCAATGTGAACACGACCTTCACGCGCGTGATCGGCAAGTCGCAGATGGGGATCGGGTCTTCCACCACCGTCAAATGGGGCATGTCGCGGCTGCGCGTCGCCCTCGCGCTCGACAATACCGGCTCGATGGCGGACGCCGGCAAGATCACGGCGCTCAAGACCGCGACCAAGAATCTATTGACGATGCTACAGAGTGCGGCGGCCAACAACGGCGACGTCTATGTTTCGATCATCCCGTTCAGCAAGGACGTCAATGTCGGCGGGCCAACCAACTACAATGCTTCCTGGGTCAACTGGACCGATTGGGACGCCAACAATGGACTGTGGTGCAAAAGCAATGGCCAGTGCAGCGACAAGCAGTCAGGCAATGCGGTCTGGACGCCGAACAATCACAACACGTGGAACGGCTGCGTGACCGATCGCGACCAGAATTACGATACGCTCAACACTGCACCGTCGACCGGCACTCCGGCAACGCTGTTTCCGGCCGAGCAGTACGGTAATTGCCCGGCGGAGTTGATTCCGCTCAGCTACAACTGGACCCAGCTCAACCAAAAAGTCGATGACATGTTTCCGAACGGGAACACGAACCAGGCCATCGGCCTCGCCTGGGGTTGGATGTCGTTGATGACCACCGCGCCGCTCAATGCGCCGGCCATGGACGCAAACTACAAGTATCAGCAGATCATCATTCTGCTGACCGACGGCCTGAATACCCAGGACCGCTGGTACAGCGACCAATCGTCGATCGATGCGCGGCAGCAGATCTTGTGCAACAACATCAAGGCCGCCGGGATTACGCTCTACACGGTGCAGGTCAATACCGGTAGCGATCCGACCTCTACCTTGCTGCAGAATTGCGCGAGCGACGCGGGCAAGTTCTTCATCCTGACCTCGTCGAGTCAGATCGTGTCGACGTTCACCCAAATCGGCACGGCCCTCACCAAGCTTCGCATCGCGAAGTGAGAACGCCGCGCCGGGAGCATGCCGGTCGGCACGCTACTGTAGAGCGCATCCCGACCACGTTGAATCGACTTTCAATCGGACCGAACGAGGATGCGCTCTAGATTCAATACGTTTGTCGCATTTTCTGCGCCGAACCGGTGTCCACTTCGGCGGAAAATGCTCTAGCTAGCCGCTTGATCCGGGGGTCGGATTCCGAGCAAAGCGCAGCGGAGCGAAGGAATCCGGGCGAGCAATCGCCACAGCGATTGCGAGGGGAGGGGGCGTTAGCGTGAGTCCGAGACCAACGGAATTGCCCCCTCACCCTAAACCGAGCTATTGGACGAGACGCGGCTTGCCGTTCAACGTCATTTGCAGGCCGCCGGGGATATTCACGCTCGTCTTCGTCAAATCGTTGTTGATGACGAGCGTTCCACTGCCCTTGATGTCGAGGGTATCCACGACGTAGCCGGTGTAGGGCGAAGGCGTGGACGTCTGCGAGCCGCCGGTGAGCGTAACGCCTTGGCGCGGAAGGTAGATCACCCCCTCGAAGTACATTTCCGCGGTGCCCGCCAATTGGCTCGAGCTGGCGGCGAGGCCGCTCGGGCCGCTCGGATCGAGAAAGAAGACGAAGCCGGCGAACGGAGCGCTGTTCGATGCCACGAGGTGCCAATTGGCCTGGCCGGCCAATTGAACGCTGGCCCCCAGGCCGGTCAGAAAGAACGTCACGCCGTTGCCGGTAAACGAAGACCCGCCCTGGGCGTCGAGGACTCCATCCTTGATGATGTAGAGGCCCGGTGCAAAGGTGACCTGGACTTGGCCGGTGAACTTCATGCCCCCGCAATAGACTCCGGGCTCCAGCGTTATCGTGCTCTGCCCGGACGCGCTGTAATTCGTATAGTCGCAGGGGCCGACGGTCGGCTTTGCGTAATTGGCGAAAGGATCGTTGACAGGCTTGCACGCCGCGTCCGGTGCCGGCGAGATGCTCGCATTGCCGACCTTGGTGGCGGTCCCGACGAAGCAATTGTCCGCCGAAGTGATCGACGTATTGCCGTTCAAGGTCACCGCACCGGTGCTGTTCGAGTTCACCTGGAGGACGCAATTCGGCGCCTTGATATCGACGGCCGAATTTCCGGTGAGCTGAAGCGCCGGTAGGGCGTTGCGGTTGAGCGCGAGCACGCAATACTGGCCGGGCGACCCAGGGGCGACGGCGGTGGCCTGCGCGCCCAGAGGGATCGATGAGACTCCCATGATCCGCAAGAACTCCGTGGTCACTGCACCGGTTACACGGCCGGAATAGCTTCCGTCGGCATTCTTCGTGAACACCGGCGCCCCGACCGATCCGCCTCTCGCGGGCAGATTTGCGTTGAAGATGTCGAGGGCGACGTTACTCCAGTTGAAGGTGCCGTCACGCGCCCCGGCGAGGAGGCCGCTGTCCAGGGCCTTTTGCATTCCCGTGCGAATATTGTTGGCGCGCGAGTAGTCGACCGCAGCCCCGACCAGGCCGAACACCGGGACCAGGGCAAGCCCGAACATCGGCATGACCGAGCCGTCGGACCGCCGGTTGAGGCACGCGCCCAGATGCCTGAGCGCAGCAAGGAGATGGAGACGCATCCGAGACCTCACGCGTAAATGCGAACGAGGCCGATTTCACGATCAAATCTTTTCGATCTTTTGTACGCGCGGCGGCAAATTAGCTTCGATTTTGCCGAAGCAAAGTATGCCAAATCAAACGTATAATTTATTCGCTTTCTAGCGATCGTCGGGGGAGCGTGAAGACATCGAGCATTCGCGCACACACCCACAATTCGAAATGAATACACTTAAAACGATTTCATTTACGCCCGCGCAATTCCAATGAGCTAAATACTTACTAGGCCGTGTTGTCGATCGAGGTTTCAAAATGCGCCCGGAGCGTTCGCAGCGAAAGCGCCACCAGCGGACCAATAGCAAAGCCGCTCATTTTCTGCGCGCCGTCCAATCGACGTTAGGGAGATGGGTGACCCGATTCCATCATGATGCGGTTTTACGTTTTCGAGGCGACGAGTCCGGCAGCTATCTCGTCGTGACCGGCATGCTCATGCCCGCGCTGGTCGGGATCGTGGGACTTGGTACCGAAGGCGGCTTGTGGCTGACGAAACACCGCGCAATGCAAAGCGCCGCCGATTCGGCGGCACTCAGCGCCGCCACCGCCTATTACGTGCAGGGCAACAACACGGGTCTCGACGTGCAGGCGCAAGCCGTTGCGGCCGGATATGGATTTGTGAACGGCTCGAACGGCGTCGACGTAACCGTCAACCAGCCTCCAGCCTCCGGGTCGCACATCGCGACCCCCAAGGCGGTCGAGGTCATCATACGCCAACCGCAATCCCGGCTTTTCTCCGCATTATGGAGTTCCGGGCCGCTCAGCATTTCCGCCCGCTCGGTGGCGGTGGGCAAGGGTGGGAAGGGCTGCGTTATTTCGCTTGATCCCGGTGCCGGCGGCGCCACCACGGTGCAAGGGACCGCGCCGGTCGTCCTGGACAAGTGCAGCCTATACGACAATTCGAGCAACGGATCGGCGATGACGGTCGGCGGGTCGGGTACGGTATCGGCAGAATCGGTGAACGTCGTCGGAGGTATCACGGGCCAGTCGGCGATATCCACGACAGACGGCATTACGACGGGCCAGCCTCCCATCCAGGACCCGTACGCCGATGCACAATTTCCGTCTTTTTCAGGATGCAATCAGACCAATTTCACTGCGAAAACCACGATCACCATAAATCCGGGAGTTTATTGCGGCGGCATGTCGCTCAATGCCGGCGCAAACGTCACCTTGAATCCTGGAATCTATTATTTGAATCAGGGCAGCCTGACTGTGAACGGCGGCGCAACCCTGACCGGCAACGAGGTCACGCTCGTATTCACTTCGAGCAATGGACACAACTACGCCAGCGCCACCATCAACGGAGGCGCCAACGTCAACTTGACGGCGCCGACTTCAGGCCCAACGGCTGGAATTGTCATTTTTGGCGACCGCCTGATGACCGTGGACACGGCGTTCAAGCTCAACGGCGGTTCGTCGGAAGTTTTCCGGGGCGCAATCTACGTACCCGCCGGCGCCGTCACCTTCGCCGGCGGCGCAGCTTCCAACAACGGTTGCACGCAGCTTATCGCCAACACCATCACATTCGTCGGCAACTCGAATTTCGCCGTCAACTGCGACGGCGCCGGCACAAAACCGATCGGTTCGTCCTTGGCACAGTTGGTGGAATAGAGCCGCCTGCAATGGACCATTTGCAAAAAATTGCAATCTGCATCGGGCGGAACATATGCCGCCTGTTCGGCGCCAAAGACAACTGCAGCGCCGGCGTTGCGGCAGTCGAGTTTGCATTGATCGCGCCTCTTCTGGCGCTGTCGATCATCTGCACGGTCGATTTGGGCCTGGGAATCTACCGCAAAATGCAGGTGCAGAACGCGGCACAGGCGGGTGCCGAGTACGCCGTCACCCATGGGTATCTCGCAGGCGCAATAGCGACCGCGACCACAAGCGCAACATCCTTTTCGGCAATCAAAGCATCCCCGGAACCGACGCGGTTCTGTGGATGCGCCTCGGGCAGCGGAGTGGTCGGCGCCGCGTGCGGTTCAACATGCCCCGGAGGCTCGTCGGCCGGCACCTACGTCACGGTGTCGGCACAGAGCACCTACACCACGCTGTTGCCCTATCCCCTGCTCCCGGACAGTTTCGCCCTCACCGCGCAATCGACGGTCCGCATCCAATGATCCTTTTTCCGCTCATCAAAGACTCGCAAGGTGCGTCGGCGGTGGAGTTTGGTCTCATCGCACCCGTCTTCTTCGCGGCGCTGATCGGTCTCGTTGAAATTGGGCTCTTGTTTTGGACCCAGCTCGGATTGCAGCACGCGACCGAAATGGCTGCCCGGTGCGCGAGCGTCAACAGCGCTGTCTGCAGCAACGTGTCTGCGGTTCAAAACTACGCAGCGAGCCAGGTGATTGGATTGAGCCTGCCCGCATCGACGTTTTCCGTCGCCACATTGACGTGTGGCAATCAAGTCACTGCGAGCTATAACTTTCTATCCATCTCCGCCTATTTCGGCGTGCCGGTGCTTACATTGAGCGCCAAAGCCTGTTTTCCCAAATGATATCGGCAAGGCCGCCTCGTGAGCGAAAACAGCGTCATTGGTGCGGAGCGGGCAGCGCTCCGACCAGTCCCGCGCGAATCAACGTTATCGGCATTAATGAATGGTTTGCCATAGCAGGGCTTATGCTCGCAGTTTCCTTGCCGCGGCCCGACGCTCCACGATCGGCTTAAGCCTTTCTTCTCGTGAGGCGAATAAAGTCGGCCGCTCCCGTATGGCCGTTTTCTCCCAGTTGACCGCGTTAATCCTGCCAGGCGGGTTCCGAGCCCGCGTTCTCGAGTGAGGCCTATGGAGAATTCCGACGAGCAGATCCTCGCGGCGCGGGACACGGATCGCGTCACGGCGGAAAACCGGTATTTGCCTCGGCTGATCGACGACATGCAGCGCAACGAGAACGACGCGCATCAACAACTGCAACTGCTCAACGCAATCGTCGATCTGCTCCCGGTCGGCGTGATGGTCGAGACCGGAGACGGCCGGACGGTCCTGGTAAACGACTGCGCGGCAGCTCAACTCGGCGTATCGGCGCAGAGCTTGATCGGGCCTTCGCTTACCGCCATTCCCCCGAACGGCGAAGTCATCGGGCGGCGCCGGCATGACATCGGCCTGACCCACCCGGGCAATCCCGTCTCCACGCTGGAGACCATCGCCGGTCCCGACGCAGAGCGTACGCTGTTGACATCGCGCAGGACGGCGGACGTCCGCGGCGAGACTCTGCGACTCTCGTGCTCGGTCGATATCTCCGAGCGGGTGCAGGTCGAGAACGAGTTGCTGCGGCGCGCGTACTATGACGAGTTGACCGGACTTCCCAATCGCAGCCTGATCCGGGAGCGGGTGGAGGGCATCCTCGATCGCGGCGATCAGGGCCATGGCTTCGCGCTTGCGTTCATCGACATCGATAATTTCAAGCATATCAATGATTTCTACAGTCACGCGATCGGCGATGCGCTGCTTTTGAAGTTTGCCCAGCGGATCGCAAGTCATCTTCGCGCATCCGACATGCTGGCGCGAATGAGCGGCGACGAATTCGTCCTCGTTCTTGACCCGCTCGACAACCGAGAGCAAATCGCGGCCGCCATCGATCGACTCGTGGAGCACCTGAAGCTCCCGTTCTTCATCGACGGATTCGAGGTATTCACGTCGGCGTCGATCGGGGTGAGCGTTTATCCCGAGCATGGCCGAGATTACGAGACGTTGCGCCGGAACGCCGACAACGCCATGTATCGGGCCAAGGGTGGCGTGAAAGGGTGCGCCAGCTTCTTCGACCACAACATGGGCCAGGCCGTCACCGCACGCATGGAGCTCGAGCAGCGGTTGCGGCTCGCCATTCTCGATCGCCAGTTCTACTGTGCATTCCAGCCGAAGGTCGATATCCGTACGCACGAGGTGGTCGGGCTCGAGGCCCTCGTTCGCTGGCGCGATAGCAACGGGGAGATACAAAGTCCGAGCGAGTTCGTCGGGCTGGCCGTGGAGCTCGGACTGATCGACCACATCACGCATCTGGTGCTGACCGAGGTCGTGGCGGCGATGGATCGCATCGACGGTGCCTTCGGCGCGGGGACCACGATCAGCATCAATGTCGCGGCAAAGCAGGCCGGCAATGTTGGATTCATGCGTTCCTTTGCCGACGCACTTGAAGCCACCGGCCGCGCCGACCGTTTCATGATCGAGGTCACCGAGGATGCATTCTTGGCGAAAAACCAGTTTCAGACCGAAGTCCTGCCGATGCTGCGGCAACTCGGCGCCCGCGTCTCGATCGACGATTTCGGAACCGGCTATTCGTCGCTTTCCGCGCTCGCGGACATCACGGCCGACGAGATCAAGATCGACCGGTCGTTCATAACCGCCATTCACAATCGGCCGCGCAGCCAAAACGTCCTCAAGGCGATCGAATCTCTGAGCATTGCGCTCGGAATGACCGTCGTGGCCGAGGGAATCGAGACGTTCGAGGAGCTCGCGTACCTGCAGGCGGCGACGCGCATCCGCTACGCGCAAGGGTTTTATTTCGCCAAGCCGTTCTTCCTGGAGGATCTCACGCACGCGGGGGGTGTCGCGGCGGAGTCGCGTGCGGTTGCGATCGCCCGCGGACTGCCCGAGAGCCGCGGACCGCGCGCATCAGGGACCGTTGGTGCGCGTTACGCGCGCCAAATCTGATGCAAGCCACGCCGGTTCGACGCCGCGCGTTATACGGAATCCGGCTGATCGGTTCGGCCGCTGCTTCGAGACGCCCCTTAAGCCTCATCCTGATTATTGCATGGTTGGAGTGAGCGAAGTCACTTCCCAGGCCATCGGCCTTGCTCTCCGGCGGATGCATCGGAGTGCGGCCGATCCGAGGCCGACCTCTTCAACAGCTTGAAGCGGTCGGGATCAAGCCCGAGGCTCGGCTTGACGGCTTCCTGGTCGGCCGGAGTTCGCGCAGCCAGCGGGATTTCTTCGGCGTCGGCCTTATTCGTCACGCCCCGCCAGCGGTCGAGCACCGACGCGACAAAATCTTGATTGATGCCGGGATCGAGCTCGACGCGGCTATCTCTTGCCACCTCGCTCTTGGGAAGCTGATGGGGTTCGAGTTGCTTGAACTTCAGTCGCGTCGGCAAAGCCACGCCTTCTCCAAAGGCAAGGGCCTCCCCGGTTCCCAGAGAAGGCAGGAAGGCCAGCAGGTTGGCGGCGGCATCCGAGACCGCCGAGCGGAGAATCGACTGATCGCGGTCGTTGGTCATGCGCATCGCAAAAAGCGTGCTGCACTGGGACAGGATGGTAGGGTCGAGCTCGGCGGGTCGTTGCGTGACCACGGCGAGAAACACCGCGTACTTGCGGCCTTCCTTGGCGATACGGGAAATCGAGCGTCGCGTGGGGCCGAAGCCGACGTTGCGATCGGCCGCCACGTAGCGGTGCGCCTCTTCGCATACGACCAGCAGCGGGGCGGCACCGTCGCTCCACAAGGCAAAATCGAAGGCGAGGCGACACAGGACGGACACCACCGCGTCGACCACCTCGGACGGAAATCCGGCCAGTTGCATGACGGTTATCGGCACGCCCTTGGGCGGCAGGCGAAATATGTGCGCAAACACCTCCGCCATCGTGTCGCCGCCGACATTGGCATTTTCGAACATGAAGGCGTAGCGCGGATCGTTGCAAACCGTCTCGATGCGGGTAATCAGCCGGTGGAACACCAATCGCGAAGCGCGGTTTTCGAGCTTTCCCATGCGCGCATCGAGGTGGGAGACCAGGTCCGCTATTCGATAGGGCACCGGGTTGTCCACCGTATACCCGGCGCTCTTGAGATCGCCGCGCTTGACCGAGAGCCGATCGATCGAGCCGCGGTATTGCGTATAGGCCGACTTGGCGAGCGGAATCACCTCGGAGAGAATGTCGACCTCTTCCTGCAGGCCGGGACGCCCGCCGAAAATGACATCGACGATTTCCTCGAAATTGAACATCCAGAACGGCATTTTGAGGTTGTGCGGGCTCAGTATCTGCGCGCGCTCGCCGAAGCAGTGGCCGTATTCGTTATGGGCGTCCAGCATGAGAATCCGCATGTCGGGTCGCGCCGGCAGGAGCTGTTGAAGAATGAGCGAGACCCCGCTCGACTTGCCCACGCCGGTCGTGCCGAGCACCGCAAAGTGCTTGTTCAGCATCTCGTTTGCATTGACGTAGGCCCCGATCGCGCCGTCCTGATGGAGCCGGCCTACTTCGATCACGCCCGGGCCGGAGAGATTGAAGGCAAGCCCCAGCTCGCGAGAGCCGATAGGCGCCGCAATATCGGCGATCGCCGGATAAGTCGTGACGCCGCGTCGAAATTGCGCGGACGGCGTGTCGTCGTTCTGGATTTCTCCCACGACGTCGAGGTGGGCAACCGCCGCGTAGCCTGGTTCGCCCGCCACGGCTGCGGTCGTCCGGGAAACGTCCGTGACCACGCCTATCAGGAGCGACTTCCCGGCGCGGATCCCGACGAACTTTCCGACCGTGACCCGGGCTTCTTCGGCGTCGAGTGAAGAAACTCCCGGGAACTCGATGTCGACTTGGGAGCCCCGGACCGAGATGACGCGTCCAAGCGGCGCCGACGACTGTTGCCGCCCGCTGCCTGGGAGGTGATTGGGGTCGGTATCCTGCATGGCATCCAGCTCACTTTTCGCAATCACGTTTCTCGACGGGTCTAACCCGGTCACGCTCTAGATTCTGTTAAGATCGAAACATTATGCCGCGGTGCAGGGCGCGCCACCGCCGGCGAGGAACGGCGCGCCTGAAGCTCGGTTAACCCTTCACTCAGAGGCGCCTGGCCACAAGCGGCAGCGACGAGTCCAAACAGCCATTGATGGCGAAACGGCGGGCAATCCAATGATGCAAAGAATTTGTAAACCATCTCATTAAACAGAAAACTTTCCCCTTATAATTCGTTCAGCCCCGGGAGCTTAGGGTCGGTCGACAAGAAAAAGACGGGGCTTGGGGAATGACTGCCGCAAATCATGTCCGCATCGAGCTGGCCTCGTCGCCGCCGTGCGAGGCGTTTCGGCCTCGCGTTGTTGCGGCGGCCGGCAAGCGTGCTCTTGCGGAGAAACCTTCTGCCCTTGCGCAGGGCCGCAGTCGCACCGCATCCATCGTAGCTTTTATTCTGGCCGCCGCACTCGTCGGATTCGCGACCAATCTGTCGATGCATCTTCTCAATCTTCGCATGCAATACCTGGGATTCTCCGGGCTCGCAATCGGACTAAGCGTGGCAATTCAAGCACTCGGAATCATCGTTGTGGCGCCCCTGACGAAATATGTCATTTCTTCTTGCGGCGTTCGGCAAACCCTGATGATCGGTGCGCTGCTGTCCAGCACGGCTTTGATCACCTTCGATCTCGCAACCAATCTCTTCGTCTGGAACTCCATGCGGTTCATGTTTGCGGCGGGACTTGCATTACTTTTTACCGCGAGCGAATCCCTCATTATTTCCCGCGCGGACGGAACGAACAGGGGGCGGGTGGTTGGATGGTATGCGACCGCTCTGGCCACCGGGACGACAGCGGGTCCCCTCCTTGTCACGATTGTCGGCATTCACGGCTCGGCGCCTTTGCTCTGGGGTGCCCTGCTCTTTTGGTTGGCGGCAACGCCCATCGTGGCGTGCTTGAAACGGGGCGAGGACCTGGCTCCGGTCGTTCGCAGATCAACCTTTGCCACGCTTCGCTTCGCGCCGATCGCCTTCCTGTCCGCCTTCGTGTTCGGCGTGGTGGACAACGGCGGGATGGCGATGCTGTCGGTTTACAGCGTGCTGAGCGGCTACGACTACACGAATGCCGTGACTTTGGCGGCATTCGCCACCGTCGGGGCGATCGTCTTGCAGATCCCCCTGGGGTATTCGGCCACCAATCAAGACCCGCGGGTCGTCCTCCTGTTTTGCGGCATCTCGTCGATCTTTTTGCTGGCGCTGCTGCCCAACATCATGAGCGTCAAGCCGATGGCGTTCGGGGTCGTATTCGGATTGGGCGGCCTATTGGAGGGGCTCTATACGGTCGGCCTGATCTGCATCGCAAAATATTACAGGGGCCTTGGCATCTCGTCGGCCAACGGGTGTTTCGTCTCGATCTGCGGACTTGGCGAATTCGTGGGACCTTTGGCCACCGGCATGAGCATGGATTATCTTGGCACCCAAGGATTTGTCCTCGGCCTTACAATCACGCTCGCCATTTATATCGTGTTGATCGGCAGCGTACGGCAGGCGGCGCAACCTCGATCGGCAAACGCCGGTTAAGCGGCAGCCGAATGCTGTGCGCGAGCCGGTATTCGCACGGTGCTTCCGTCAACCCACCAATCGTTGCGCGAGGCCGTCTTCAGCGCTATCCACGAATTCGGCGCCGATCTCGTCACCCAATCGCCAAACGACCCTACACTTGCGGCCCGTGCCACCGTCGCCTTCCAGCAAGAGGACGAACTCCTCTGGCACCTCCACGCCTTCGGCTAAAAGTCTTGCGCCGCCATCCGAAATGTCGGCGATTAAACAATCTCGGGCAAGCGTGCCCACCGGAGATTGTATTTTCGCAGGGCCATTCACAGCGCGACGCTGCGTCCTTCGTCTGTCCTGCAGCATGGGGGCTCACCAATCGTACAAGGCCGTGTTCACATTCGGCCCGTGCAGCAATCCTAAGAACGAACCGTTGATAACCGCTTAACCATACAGTGATTGCCGCATTGCTCATCCTGTTCGCCACATATGCTTTACGAGTGATGAAACGCTGACGCGCTAGAGAACAGTACCCGGTGACTTTTAAATAAATTCTTTGAGCTAGAGTCGCGCCATGTCGATGGAGACCGTCATGTCAGCACGCAAGTCGTTGCTCGCTGAGCAACAGGGCAGGAGTGCCTCAATGGATTCCCGGCATTGCCGCAGACGAAGGAGTCTCGCCATGAACCTCATCAATCGGTTCCGAAGGGATGAAACAGGAAACGTCGTCATCACTTTCGCCCTTCTGCTACCGGTCCTGGCAGCCGGAGTCGGTGGTGCAGTCTCGTACTCCACAGGGTCTGCCGCCCGCACCAGCATGCAGAACTCGCTCGATGCAGCGGTCCTGGCTGCTGCTGCCTCATCCGATTTGACCGACGCGTCGAGTGCGAGTGCGATCGATACCGCGAGCCAGTATTTCGAGAACAACGTGGGCACCTTCGCGCGCAACTCCGCAAAGGAGATCGCAGCGACGTTCGCCGTGAACAGCTTGACGATTTCCGGTCAGGCCACGGGGTCCTTGGCAAACCCCTTTGGCGGCGTGATCGGATCGAAGACATATGCGGTCGCTGTCAGGTCGTCGGCGACAAAGTCGGCGACCCCCGTTTGCGTGCTCGGCCTGAATGGCCTCGACAACGGTGCCTTCGACATCAACGGCAATCCGACGTTCAACGCGGATTGCGCCGTGCAGGCGAACTCGAACAGCACCAGCGGAATGACCCAGGAGGGCAAATCGGCTGTCGTGAAGGCAAAGAAGTTCGGGGTGAAGGGGGGTCACAAGACCGAGACTTACTCTCCGCCCCCTACGGATGGTTCTGCGGCGATCAAGGACCCGTACGCCTCGATCCCGTTCCCGCCCTACGCCGCGTGTGACAACAACGCCAAGGGCTTGGATATCAAAGAAGATACGACGCTCTCCCCCGGTACCTACTGCGGGGGTATCAAGATCAGCGGCGACGGCACCAAGGTCACGTTGCAGCCCGGCATCTACGTCATGGTGAATGGGCCGTTCTGGACCACCGGGAGTCCGGTTGTCACCGGTGACCGGGTGATGATTGCTTTCACCGCGAAAGACGCCTCACTTTACATTTGGGGAAACTCGTCCGTGAAATTGACCTCCCCGACGTCCGGAACCTACATGAACATGCAGTTCATGTCGGATCGAGACAACGCTGACACGAAAGGCACCTGGGTGTCCATTGGCGGCAGCAACGGCCCCAACACCGACGGCGGTGACGTCAAGCTGCAAATCGATGGGGTGGCCTACTTCCCGACGCAGAACTTCTGGACGTTCGGCAATGCCGTGCTCAATGCGAATTCCCCGAGCATGGCCATCGTGGCCGACAAGATCTGGACGCAAGGCAACGCTACCGTCAACGTCACTCACAACAATCCCCGCAATCTGGCAGTTTCAGCCGGGCCAACCACCGCATTTGGCGCGAGGCTGATCAAATAAGCGACTTGATGGCTCTACATTTAGTGCTACCAACGGCCTGAGCTGTCTGAGCCCTGATGCCCGGCCTTGTGCCGGGCATCCCGCATTTTCAAATGTCAGCCGGATTAACGTCGTGGATGGCAGCAACTCGCATCACGACGATCCGAGCAGGCAGAATTTTCTAAAAGCCGTAGCCGAACTTCAGTCGCACTTGATGGCGTTCGTAGTTCACAAGATCCAACGATTGATTGGGCTGTTCCGCCGCTCGGCCATGGAACTGGATCAACCAAGCCGTGCCGAGATAACCATTTTTGCCGAGAGAGACGTAGATGGTCGGACCGGCAAACCACGCCGAGCCCAAACTTTGGCTGAAGAACAGGCCGGAATACTTGGTCTGATAACGCATCTCTGCGCCGAGAAACACGTTGTCGAGAACGTGCGACGAAAAGGCCAGCGATGTTTCCAGGTTCGATTCGCAATCCCCGTGTCCGACATCGGTCGCGCTGATCGCCGGCTCGTAAGCCAGGTTGACCGCCGCAAACAGCTCGTCCGGGATCAGGGCCGTATCGACGATCATGCGAAATTCGCTGCCCAAGGTCTGCCGCCTGACCGGCCCCCGCTCCACCGCTCGCTCCCAGAAAGGCTCGGCCTGCAGCGACAACCCGACCGGGTCGGAGTTTCGTTGGAGAACCTGATATTTAAGCCCGGCCAGCGCACCGAAGCTTTGGGCATCGTTGAATTCCTGCGGCAAGTTGAACGACTGCCGAGAGAATGAGGAACCCGCAGCCCAAACGACCATACGATCGCTCGTTCCATAGGCTAGCCCCAAATTGCCGGATGCGCTCGCAAAATTGCTATCCCGACGAGAGAAGCGCAGAACAGACTCGCCGTAGGGCAGCCGTTCGCCCGTTGTGGCCGTATCGGAACCCTCGGTAAAGCCGAAGATAGCCCACGTATTCGTGCTGCTGTTTTGGCGAGCCGGACGAGCCTGTGCGTTCTCCGGTTGCGGATCGCGATTGCGAATTCGGTCGGGGTCTGACGGCGGCGATTGAACGTGCTGCGCGGAACCGTCGAAATTCGATGTTTGCTGGAGGGCGCCGCGGAGGCCGAGATCGTCGGCGCGGGCCGGCTCGCTCGCGGCTGTTGAAGAGACCGTCACAACAACGACGCCGCTGAACGCAAGGAGCCCTGGCAGCGTGATGTACACCGGAATGGGCTCGCGTTGCTGACGCCGGCCCAATGAATGTGAGTGCCTTGATGTCCTGCCGGGCGCGCGCCTCGGTGAAATTTGAGCAATTATGGTTAGCGGATGGTTAACGAAAAAATCACGAGTCGGACTCCGAACGGCTTGATGCCAACCAACGTACTGACGCTGTTGTTTTCGCCAATCGCTGGATCGTGTCGCTGCGGCGCTGCCCGGCCGCGTCTTGACCGCTTCGAGCAGGGCGTGCGTGGAAGCGCGTGCTCCGATTTACGTGCTGATAAGTGCTGGCGCGTATGGTACCCGGTGAGAGGATTTGGGAAATGAGCGAACGCCGGACAGCTGGTCGACGCCGAACGTTGAAGGCTGGCACGATCGTCCTAAACGAAGGATTATCAACGATCGATTGCCTTGTGCGCAATCTTTCCGAATCGGGGGCCCGTCTCGAGGTCGAGAATCCATTGACCTTGCCCGACCGTTTCGAGCTCACTCTGGATGGTCACAGCAAAGCTTGTGACGTGGTCTGGAAGTCGGTCCGGCATGTTGGAATCAGGTTTGCCTGACTCGATCGGTTGAGCCCGTCGACCAATGAGGCGTGCGGTTCTGCCGTCACTGGTCTGTGCGATGACCGCCCTGGTCGTGGCAGCCGGCACCGCCGCCGCCCAGGAGACGCCCGGTCCGCAGGGACGGGAGGAAGGCCCTTTCCGCCGCCAGCTGTGGCTGATCCCGATACCCGGCGAGACCATGCTGATGCGCGCCGCCGTGTTGCGCCCGCCGGGCGCCGGGCCGTTTCCGCTTGCCGCCATCAATCACGGCTCCGGCCAAAATGCCGAGCGGCGGGCGAAGTATGCGATGCCCGTGTATCGCCTGGCGTCGCAACGGTTTATCGAGCGCGGCTTTGCGGTCGTGCTGCCCCAGCGTCCCGGACACGGCGACACCGGAGGTCCCTATCTGGAGGACCAGGGGCGCTGCGAAAGCGCCAACTATGGCGCGGCAGGTCTCGCCACGGCCGACAGCATCCAGGCGGCCGTCGACTACATGACCGCACAGCCTTTCGTGCGCAAGAGAGGCGCCGTCGTGGTCGGTCAATCAGCCGGCGGCTGGGGCGCGATCGCCTTGGCGAGCCGCAATCCGGAGCTGAAAGGGGTGGTCAATTTCGCCGGCGGCCGCGGCGGCCGCGTCGACAACCGGCCGAACAACAGCTGCTCGGCCGACCGGTTGGTGGCGGCGGCCGGCGAGTTCGGGCGCACCGCGCGGATTCCGACGCTGTGGCTCTACGCGGAAAATGACAGCTACTTCGCGCCCGATCTGTCGAAACGCATGGTCCGGGCGTTCGTGGACGCCGGAGGCCGGGCCGAGTACCACTTGCTGCCGCCGGTCGGCGAGGATGGGCACCGTCTCATCGAGACGGATGAGGCGCTGTGGACACCGATCGTCGCGCGGTTTCTCGCGGCGCGACAGTGAGGCCCGAACGGCGCGCTTCATAGCTAGGCACAACTCCCATTTACGGTGCTCGGTGCCTGCCGCCGCTTCGACGAACTCACAGGGAAAATTATTGCATCAAAAATCGATACTTTCCCGTTTTGGGGGCCCCCCTTTTCGGGCCAGTTGGAGCAAATCACACTTAAGCCGCGCTGGCTTCCTTCTCAGCGCGCGACAGGAATAGCCGGGATATTTCGGCTGCGGGCCTCGGCGGGCTGAAAACGTAACCCTGCATTTCGGTACAGCCTAATGCTTTAACCATCTCCCATTGCTGCTGGGTCTCAACACCCTCGACGACGGTTGTCATATCAAGACTGCTCGCGAGGCTAGCGACCGCTCGCACAATCGCAAGGGAGTTATTTTCGTCTGGCAAACCTTTGATGAAGCAGCGATCGATCTTGATTTTGTCGAACGGGAAACTCAGCAGATAACTCAGCGAAGAGTGACCCGTGCCGAAATCATCCATCGCAATCCGCACACCGAGTTCGCGCAACTGATGCAGTGTGTCGAGCGTTGCGAAGGTGTTCTGCATGAGAACTGACTCCGTAATTTCCAGCTCCAGCCTGCGTGCCGGCAAGCCTGATGCTGCGAGGGCGCTGATGATCACCTGCATCAGATTGTTGCTTGTCAGTTGGGCTGGCGAGAGGTTGACAGCAATCCTGATTTTATCAGGCCAGGTTGCGGCCTCAGCAGAAGCCGTTCTCAATACCCATTCGCCGAGCGGGATGACGAGACCAATCTCCTCCGCGACGGAGATTAACTCTGCCGGGGAGATCATGCCTCGCTCCGGATGGTGCCATCGCAACAGTGCTTCGAAGGCGCCGATCTCGTTGTCTTGAAGATTGACAAGAGGCTGGTAGAAAAGCTCGAACTCGCCGCTGACGAGCGCTTTTCGCAGATCACGTTCCAGCTCGTGGCGAGCCTTCATGCGCTCATTCATTTCTGGCTCGAAAAAGCAATAGATGCCGCGTCCAGCGGTTTTACCTCCATAAAGGGCCATATCCGCGTTCTTCAACAACTGATCCCGCTCGGTGCCGTCGTTTGGCGCGATAGCAATGCCAATGCTAACGTCCACCTGAACTTTATGACCATCAAGAACGTAGGGTGCTTTGATCGCTTCGCGGATTCGCGTTGCGAGTGCCGCAGCATCCGAAGGGTGCTCAAGCGAAGTTTGAACAATGGCAAATTCGTCGCCACCCAGTCGGGCGAGCGAATCGATTTCTCTGACACAACTGCGCAATCTATCAGCAACCGCTTTCAACAGCCCGTCTCCGATTGGATGTCCGAGCGTGTCGTTAATGCGCTTGAAGTGGTCGAGGTCGAAGTACAACACCGCCAGACGCTCTCCGCGGTGGACGCGTGCGAGTGCTTGATCCAGGCGCTCGCTAAACAGCAAACGATTGGGCAAGTCCGTTAGCATGTCATGATGCGCCAAATGCGCGATCCGCTCTTCAGAACGCGCGCGTTCTGTGACATCTTCGATAACACCGAGCAGATACTGTGGCTGTTCGTCATCGCCAAGAATAGCAATCCTCCGCGACGTGATCAGGCGTGACTCACGATTGGGCATCTCCATCGGATGTGTTGCTTGCAATAGCTGATGTTTAGACTCCAGCAACTCATTGTCGCGCGCAGCGATCAAATCAGCGGTCGATTTTGGGAATAGGTCGTGTGCGGTTTTGCCAATCACATCGTTGCGAGACACCCCCCACAATTGCTCGGCCGCTCGATTGACCAAAACGTACCGCTGTTCGCGCGCCTCTTTTACGAAAATCGTCACGGGCACAATTTCGATGACCGTATTTAGAAAAGCTTGGCTACGGTCCCGCTCCCTTTCGAGACGCCTCCATTCGGTCGCGTCTTCAAGCACCCCAATCAGGTACTTCGGCTTTCCATCATGGTCACTGATGGTAAGCCTTTTCGAGGAGGCCAATCGTATTCCATTGCGAGGAGTGTGTATTTCACGTTCGTCATAATTTAACTCACCTGACTTCACCAATTCATCTTCGCGCGTAGCAATCAAATCAGCATCCTGCTTGGGGAACATGTCGTATGCGGTCCGCCCAACCATTTCGCCACGCGGAATGCCCCAAAATTTCTCGGCGGCTCGATTGATTAGAACGTACCGCCGCTCGCTCGCGTCTTTCACGAAAACCGGTACGGGCACGTTTTCGATGATCAGGTCCAGGAATTCTCGGTTGCGATCGCG
>WNGA01001084.1_pt1 | contig 42236 bp, 38 predicted proteins | sample 5400061 | NCBI WGS metagenome assembly WNGA01 (sample SAMN13153366, study PRJNA577476) | soil metagenome | isolation source: 100 cm soil or saprolite under grassland replicate 2 | place: USA:California | collected 2016-06-15 | reverse complement strand
CGGCCGGATTGCCCTGGCCGAAATTGAGCCGCGCCTGAAAAGCCTTCGTTCAAAGATCAAAAAATCGCAGGACGAATGCGCCCTGCTTGAGAAAGAGGAAAAAGAAGAAAGTCATCGTCTACAATTGATCGAGCAATTCGCCGATTTTACGCAACGGATGAAAGCGAATCTGACCAGGTTGAATTTTGAAGAACGAAGACAGATCGTCCGCCTGCTGGTTGAGGGAGTGATTGTGAATACTCAGACAGATGAAATCACCGTGCGCCATATTCTGCCCCTGGATCAAAAGTTTCCTTTGTGTAAGGGGAGTATAATTCACGCTTACCGCGATCAATCGGCAAGGTTTCATTCATTCCCCCGCTCTCCATACTTCGCTCACCTGCCATCTCGTTATTTACAACAACCTTGAAAAATCCAAGCGAGTAGTTGACAGCGTAAACCTGGCTGAGAAGTAGGTTTAAGGCTTATGCAGTTTATAAGCCCCAACGAGCTGCTAACCGCGCTCCCGCCGGTTATCTATGAGCGATTGGCGCCACACCTTCAAAGAGTCCGCCTCGAAGCAGGCAGTGTCCTTTTTGATGTCGGCGCCACGATTGATTACACCTGGTTTATCAACCGCGGTATTGTCTCATTGCTTGGTGTCACAAGGGATGGCGGCTCTGTTGAACTCGCGATGGCCGGTCGTGACAGTGTGATCGGGTTTACGGAAATCGTGAGGAAAAACAGGGCCGTATTTCGCGCTCAGGTACAGGTCGCAGGTGAAGCATTCCGTGTCGGCGCGAGAGTTTTGCAGGTGACTCTAAAGCAGGAGAGCGAGATTTACATTCCGCTACTCGATCATACCCACACCCTGAGCGAGCAGATTGCGCAGGCGGCCGTTTGCAACCAGTTCCACACGGCAGATCAAAGGCTAGCCCGTTGGCTACTACTCGCGCGCGACAGGACGCGCTATGGAGCTTTCGATCTCACTCACGAGGTGATGGCGCAGATACTCGGTGTTTCGCGCAGCGGCGTCAGTTTGGCAGCCGGCGCGCTGCAGATGAAGGGGCTGATTCGTTATGCCCGCGGCCGGATCACTCTTCTCAATCCCGAGGGGCTCGAAGTCTCTTCTTGTGAATGCTACCGGATTCTCCGCCGGACGATAAATCCTTTGCTCCTGCTTCAAGACAGGTTAGCGCCTGATTGAGTGAGTTACTCACAGAGTCAGCCACTGACCGACAAACTGGCAATCTTCGTGTAGGATGCACTGTCAGTTGGACACCCGCTTCAAAAAGTTTGTAACTCATCCGGCGCATTACCACCCACCCATGCGTTGAGATTCCATGTTCCAATAGCACCCCTTGGCTACTGGCTTTCTTAATTGGAGTCAGAGAGGAGACTAATCGTGCCCCATAATTTCTTAAACGGTAAAGATCATTCATCCAGCGTGAATCTATTTCTCAAGCTGGCGCAGAGCGCGAGTATAGAAGAAGTGGTGGAGGATTTGGCGGAGATCGCATCGGAGAAAGGAATCCATCTGCACAGTGTCATGGTCAAGCGCGGCAGGTTAGAGCGCGAATTCAAACCTCCGAACGCCGTGACCGTGGTTGGGAGAATTAGTGAACTCGCAGCCGGCGTCGAGGGTGGGCAAACCCATCTTGTCGTGAGGTTCTATGAGCCGACGCATGGCGCGGTTGTATGCGAGCTTGAATACGCCGCCTATCTGGCCGCGCATCGGATCGAGTTCCTGGCCGGAGGAGGCGGAGGCGCCCGTACGGGAGAGGCGGGAGGTGAAGGGCGCTCGGTGGTGATTGACGAACTCATCGGCGAATCCGAGCTGATCCGCGAAGTCAGGAAAAATATCCTGATTGCTGCGGGCATCGACCTGAGCGTCCTTATCATTGGCGAGCCAGGGACTGGCAAAGAGCTTGTCGCCCGCGGCATACACAGGGCCAGTGGCCGCGCAAATGGGCCATTCGTGGACGTTAATTGCGCGGCGTTCAATCCGAATTTGATCGAGAGTGAGTTGTTCGGACACGAGAAAGGAGCCTTCACCGGGGCGCTCTCTCGCAAGCCAGGCCGATTCGAAAGGGCGAGCAGGGGAACGTTGTTTCTCGATGAGATCGGCGATCTGCCCCACCAAAGCCAGGCGATACTTTTACGCGTCCTGCAGGAGCGTAAGCTTGAGCGGGTCGGAGGAACAGAAGCGATCAAGGTAGATATTCGCTTGATTGCCGCAACCAATCACGATCTCCATCGTGAAGTCGAGGAGGGGCGCTTCCGCCGCGACTTGTATGATCGCCTGTGCGAATACCCTATCTGGACGCCGACGCTCAGAGAACGTCCATCTGATATACCGATTCTTATCCAGCGCTATTTCCCATCAATCGAATTCGAAGAAGAAGCCCTGGAACTGCTGCATCACTATCGTTGGCCGGGGAATGTGCGCCAGTTGATATCAACGGTCGAGCGCCTGGCGGCCAAAGCCGGCGCCGGCCGGATAATCACGAGAGACCATGTGCGCTGCGAGATAGACCTTCAAAAGAAGGCCATGCTCGCGCCAGGCGACGCCGAGCGCTTCCCCGAACTGCGCGAAGGTGAAACGTTGACGGAGTACCTTTGCCGGGTAGTGATGGCAATTTATGAGCGGGAGCGGGCCCGATTAGGAAGTCATTCGGCGGCGGCTCTTCGGCTAGGTATACGCCGCACGACGCTCTACGATTGGCTGGAGTGGGCGCGACAACATATGACAAAGTAATTGACGCCAATTCGGTATCCATCTCCCGCTCTCTTGCGCGAAACAAAGAAAGTCATCGCCCGGCTCGCAAGCGCCTCTGAAACCAATCAGCGGCGCGAGCCTGCTTGGCTGACCTGCCGAAATCAGACTTCTTGCGAGCATCGGCAGTTATGTTCCCGCGCGTGGCGGCTTAAATCCTCCGGTGGCTATTCCTCCGTAAGTCACCAGGGGCGTCAATTCGAAACGGAATGATCTCTGATTCCCAGGTCCGGCTGCGGAGCCGGCGGGAGGAGGAAAAAGTGATGAACAACAGAAAGAGCCAGAAATCTCGACCATCGCCGGAATTGGCGAATGAGATCGTCAGCGCGACGCTCGATAAGAACAGGTGGGCGGAACAGATGAAGTATCTCGCGCGACTCAAAGCGAAGCTCCTTGAGTTTGCCAAGGGCATGTGCGCGACTCGCGGCCGCGGCGCTGTCGGTGTTGGGTGGCCGTGGCCGGCATCCTTGGACGTGATTCCGCCCAACGTACTCTACCTGACGGAATCATATTTACGCTCTCAGGGAATGACTCCGGATCACACGACCCTTCAAGCCATAGAGCGTTACGACCCGAACACGCAGGCGGTTGTCCTACTCGCCGACGAGATCGGGGTCGCATATACACATGTCATAGATTCAAGCAGACAGGCCAATGGCATAGACAGAATGAAGGAGCAGTTTGGATATTCGGATTGGATGGAATTGTGGAGAGTACGTATGGCTAAGAAGGGTGAGTAGTATTCGATATGCGCCCTGAAAGCTTTGAGCTGTTGGCCAAAAGGCTAGAACTCATAGCCAATCGAATCGTGCTGGGGATTCTCGCGGCGGCATTTATCGCCTTGCTTGCGACGCTGCTTTCGGTTTACCGCCCGCCGGGATGGGAGCACTGAGCGGACGTGATGTTCGCAGTCAGACTCTTCTTCTTGTTCGGGCACGAGAAAGAGGCGTTTATGGGAACTCGCTCTCGCAAGATCGGCTGCCTTGAGCAAGCAAACTGAGGAACATTGTTTCTCGATGAGATCGATGATCTGCCACGACAGAGCCAGGCGATGCTTTAATGCGTCCTGTAGGAATGTAACCTCAAGCGAGTCGGAGGAACAGAGTCGATCGATATAGATATACGCCTGATTGCCGCAACCAATCAGGATCTCCGCCGTGAAGTCGAGGAGGGCCGCTTTCGCCGCGACCTGTATGATCGCCTGTGCGGACACCCTATCCGGACGCCGTCCCTTAGAGAACATCCCACGGATATTCCGATTCTTATCCGGCACTATTTTCCGTCTGTTGAATTCGAAGATGAGGCACTGGAACTGATCTGTCGCTACCGTTGGCTGGGGAATGTGCGCGAGTTGATTTCAACAGTCGAGCGCTTGGCGACCAAAGCCGGCGGCGGCCGGATTATCACGGCGGACCATATGCGCCGCGAGATGGACGCCGAGCAAAAGTCCGTGTCCGCGCCGGGTAACGCCAAATGCTTCCCCAGGCTGCGCGAGGGTGAAACACTCATGGATTACATATGCCGCGGAGTACTGGCGGTTTACGAAATGGAGCGATCTCATTTGGGAAGTCATTCGGCTACGGCCCATCGGCTGGAGATGAACCGCAACACGCTCTACGACTGGTTGGAATGGGCGCGGCAGCACGTGACAAAGTGAGTAACCAGATGGTTGATATCAATCTTCGTGTCTCAGCGGTAAAGCGCGCCGCTGCAAGGATACTGAAACCGAGAAGGCTGCTCCATGCTGAGGTCTCAACTTTCGCTTCACAGCAACTTTTTTATATGTGTAGCCACAGCGGACCAGTCCGGTCCTTCAGTCAGATGGCACCAAGAAATCCTGACAGCGCCTTGAACAATTTGGTGATCCAGCCCCATAGCCTTGAGCACGTGACTAGGTTGGTAACTATGCGAGGTGCAAGCGGACCCATTCGAGATCGCAATGATATCTTTCAGCGCCAGCATCAGGGCCTCCGAATCCAGTCCTGGAAAAGAAAGATTTAGAACATGAGGGAGCTCCTGTTCTGGATCACCGTTGAAAACTGGCCCCAGCGGTTCGAGCGCTTTCAACACTCCCTCACGATAACTTCGACAGGCTAAAGCTCGTTCGGCTGCCTCACGTAGCGCAAGCTCTGAAGCCAAACCGAGGCCGACAATCAATGGTACTGGTAAAGTCCCTGGTCTTAATCCACGCTCCTGCCCGCCACCAAATTGCAGTGGTTTCAGCGGTGGTCGCTTGTAACCACGTCGTCGAGTGATCAACGCACCGACGCCCTTAGGGCCGAAAATCTTGTGACCACTGATACTGATGAAATCAATTCGAGAATTGCGCAGAATCATATTCTCCTTGCCAAATCCCTGGGCCGCGTCTACGTGAAAGAATGCCGGATGATCAGCCAACAATTCCGCAATCACGTCTATTGGCTGTCGTATGCCAGTCTCATTATTCACTTGCATCACTGTGACCAGCAACGTATCTTTGCGTATGGCGGATCTGACAGTGTCAGGGTCAATATATCCGCCGGATGTAGGCGGAACGAGTGTGACATCAAAACCACGCGAGGCCAATTCCTCCAACGGCTCAAGAACTGCCTTATGCTCAATCTGCGAGCTGATAATGTGTTTTCGCCCTGTCTGCTCCCCATATTCAGCCAAACCGAGGATGGCTAGATTGTTGCTTTCGGTCGCCCCGCTGGTGAAGATCACTTCGTCGCGCTTCGCCCCCACCCCTTCGCCTACCTGATCGCGTGCTTGCTGAACAGCCTGTCTGGCGCGCACACCATAATCGTGTGTACGGCTCCCTTCGTTGCCGAACTCCTCAGTCAGATAGCGCAGCACTTCCTCGCGTACACGTGGGTCAATCGGAGTGGTCGCATTACAATCAAGGTAGACAGCCCCCATTTAGTCACCTTTCTTCTCTTTGCTTTTTAAGCCATCGCGTCTATAATCCGCGATCACGTGGGAGTTTGTTAAAATTTTGGGTTTGTTTGTTTCCTAGCCCCTTCAGAAAAACAAACAGATTCTACCATTCTTTGCTGACAAATAAAGTGAAGCAGTATTTTTTCTCCCGGAGTGCTGATGGACGGTTCATTTGAATATGTTTTCCCGGCCATTCGAGGGGTACAGGCAAAACGGGAATACTACGTCTCGATGTGTCCATTGAGACTTATCCCGAAGATATTCCTATTTAACGAAGAAGAGCTAGTTCCAGAGTTGCGGGCGCAGCGCGTGTTGAACAAAAGCCGTATCCCGGAAATGTCACGCTATGTGCTCGACAATCGCGATAACTATACCTTTTCGGCAATCACTGCTTCAGTGGATGCGGATGTACGCTTTGATCCACTGGGAACTGACGCTGATGGTAAGCGGGTTGGTCGGCTTCATATTCCGATGTCAGCGCGTTTTATCATCAATGACGGGCAGCATCGGCGAGCCGCAATTGAGCAAGCCATCAGAGAGAACCCCGACCTGGCTGATGAGAGTATCGCCGTCGTCTTCTTCCTAGATATTGGTCTTGAGCGCTGTCAGCAGATGTTCGCCGACCTAAATCGGTATGCCATCCGCCCTTCACCGTCGATCGGCGTACTTTACGATCACCGCGACCGAATGGCCCGGCTAGCCAAGCTCGTAGTGATGAGATCTCCCATTTTCCGTGACGTCGTCGAGATGGAGCGAAGCACACTTTCCCTGCGATCACGGAAGCTATTCACACTCAGCGCCATTTACACAGCTACTTCCGCTCTACTCTCCAATCGCAGTGACGAAACATTTGAGGGGAGCGTGGACCTCGCTGTCTCTTTCTGGGAAGAGGTTGCAAGACAATTTCCTGAGTGGACGCAGGTGAGAAATCTAAAGATGCCTGCTGGCGAAGTTCGCCGCGACTTTATTCATTCTCACGGAATTGCATTGCAGGCCATCGGACGTGTCGGTAATGCTATCTTGAATGAAACCGCAACCTCATGGAAACGCCGCATAAAAGGGCTGCGAACTATTAACTGGCTGCGCTCGAATGCAAGACTGTGGGAAGGGCGTGCGTTGATTGGCGGTCGAGTAACCAAGGCTCAGCAAAACGTTACTCTCACAACAAATGTCATTAAGAAACATATCAAGCTCAGGCTGACCCCAGAGGAACAACGGGTTGAAGATGCCTTCCTAAGAGGATATTGATGAACAGCGCCAATTCTAAACGGCCGAAGTCTGTCTTTGACACACGCGGTTTTCGCAAGACTATTGAACAGTTACTGGAAGAGATCAAAGAGATATATTTGGCTGACTCAATCCCATGGGTGGTCGGATACAGCGGAGGCAAGGATTCGACAGCGACACTTCAACTGGTCTGGCTGGCACTTCTCGCTCTTGAACCAGAGAAACGTAGTAAGCCGGTTCACGTCATCAGCACCGACACGCTGGTCGAAAATCCTGTGGTGGCTGCGTGGGTCACACAATCACTGGAAACAATGCGGCAGTCAGCCCAACAGCAAAATCTACCAATACAACCACATCGCCTAACCCCTGAAGTTTCTGATACCTTCTGGGTTAACCTCGTTGGCAAAGGGTATCCAGCCCCTCGACCGAAATTTCGTTGGTGTACTGAGCGCCTCAAGATCAGACCCTCGAACGCCTTTATTACAAAAGTGGTCCGCGAAGACGGAGAAGCGATTCTAGTGCTTGGTACGCGGAAAGCAGAAAGCGCTGCCAGAGCGTCGGTGATGGGGAAGCTGGAACAGGAGCGCAGGCGCGAGCGCCTGAGCCCCAATGCCAGTCTGCCTAACTCGCTCGTCTTCAGCCCTATTGAAGAATGGTCTAACGACGATGTCTGGATGTTCCTGATGCAAATGCAGAATCCATGGGGATACAACAACAAGGATTTGTTGACGATGTATCAGGGGGCTTCGCCCGATGGCGAGTGTCCGCTGGTGGTAGATTCTACTACGCCGAGTTGCGGCGACAGCCGTTTCGGTTGCTGGGTCTGCACCCTCGTGGAAAAGGACAAATCAATGGCGGCGATGATCCAAAACGATGATGAAAAGGAATGGATGCTGCCACTGCTCGAATTACGAAATGAACTGGATGTAACAGATGACCGATCTCTGCGTGACTTTCGTCGCATGAATGGTCTTGTTCAAATCATGAAAGACGGTCGCCACATTCCAGGGCCTTATACACAGGCGTCGCGGGAGCGGTGGCTACGAAGGATTCTCGAAGTTCAGCAATGGATTCGCCAGAACGGGCCGTCGCATGTCCGAGACCTCGAATTAATTTCGCTAGCTGAATTACACGAGATTCGCCGTATTTGGGTCGTCGAAAAGCACGAGATTGAAGACAACCTCCCGAGCATATACGAAGAGGTAATGGGGCAGCAGTTTCCGGGCGAGCGCATTGACGAAAGTCAGGCGCTGGGAGCCGCAGAAATCGGTCTGCTGCGAGAACTCTGCGGCGATGATCAGTTGCACTTCGAGTTGATGCGCGAATTATTGGATGTAGAGCACCAATACCGCACCATGTCCCGGCGCGCCGGGCTTTATGACGCCATCGAACAATCGATCAGACGCAGTTTTTATCAGGATGAGACTGATGCTGTTGACCGGGCGCGCCGTAAGGAGAATGCGCTTCCGAAGCGTGCTAAGGCCGGAGATGAAATGAAAACGAAGGAGCAACCCTTGCCTCTTTTCCAGTCAGCTTCAACCGACTGACGCCGCATCAGAAAGGAAAGTACGTGATCTTCGAAGAGATCGTTCTTCACAACTTTGGCGCGTATAAGGGGCGTCACTCACTCAGTTTGACTCCGCCATCACAGAAAAAACCGGTTATCCTCATCGGTGGATTGAACGGCGGCGGAAAAACCACGCTGCTTGACGCCATTCACCTTTCGCTCTACGGCAAACGCGCCCGCTGCTCAAACCGGGGCAACCTCGGTTACGAAGATTATCTACGCCGGTCTATTCATCACCAGGTCCGCCCTGGAGAGGGAGCGGCGCTTGAAATTCAGTTTCGCCAACGCGCCGAAGGCGTGGAGCATAGTTGGCGCGTCCATCGCTCCTGGTCAGCGGCTGCCGACGGAGTAAGTGAGCGCGTCGAAGTCATCCGTGACAACACCTTTGATCGAATCCTGACGGAGTCCTGGCTGGAAGCAGTTGAGGAATTCATTCCGGTTGAAATATCCAGCCTTTTCTTCTTCGATGGGGAAAAGATAGAACGCTTCGCCGATCTGGAAAACTCTACGCAATTACTTTCCAAGGCCGTCCATTCTCTGCTCGGTTTGAATTTAGTAGACCGTTTGGCAATCGATTTGCTGGCGCTGGAGCGGCGCAAACAGACGGCGATGAAAGCAGAAACCGACAGAAAGCAGATTGAGGCGGCTGAAGCGGAAGCCAGGCACCTGGAGCAACAGCATGCTGAGCTTATCGCACAAAGGGGCGCGGCGCATAACAATGTCGAGCGGCGGCAGTATGACTTGCGCAGAATAGAGGAACGTTTCCGTCACGAGGGCGGCGACTTATTCGCGCGTCGCGAACAATTGGAAGCGGAGCGGGAAACTATTTCTCGGCAATTGCAGTCTGTCGAGGATGAATCTAGAGAGCTGGCCGAAAGCGCCGCGCCGCTTCTCCTGATCAGCAGCCTTCTACATGCAGTTAATCGGCAGAATCGCCAAGAAGAAGACGCCGCTCATTCCGAAGTTGTCGGGCAAATTCTAACTGAACGCGACGACTGGCTGCTCGACAGATTGCGGTCATTGCACTCCTCCGGGAAGCTGCTTAATAGTGTTAAATTGCTTTTGCTAGAAGACAGGAAACAACGCGACGCAGCCATCAGCGGCGCCGGCTATCTTAATCTCACAGGCGATGGGCGAAACAGTTTATTGACACTTAACGCCACGCTACCTGATGTTAAGCAACGCGTCGTTAGACTGCTGCAGCAGGCGGATGATTTGCGCGCTGCGCTTGAAGAGGCGGACCGTCGGCTAGCAGCTGTCCCTGCCGAAAGCGCTATCAGCGGCATCATCGAAGAACGACGGCATGCGCAGCTTGCTGTTGAAGAGAGTCAGACGCAGGTCAGAATGCTTGACAACCAGCTTGAGCGGGTATTGCGGGAATTGGAACAAAAACAGGCGGCACACAGGGCTCTAATCGAGAAGTCCGTCGAGGCAAGGTTTGAAGAGGAAGATGTCGCGCGCATCATTGTTCATTCGCAGAAGGTCAGAAAGACACTAGATGTGTTTCGCGCAACAGTCGTCGAGCGCCATGTCAGTCGCATCGCTCAACTCGTCCTGGACAGTTTCCAACAGTTATTGCGCAAGCGTTCACTGATTTCCGAACTCAGAATTGATCCGCAGAGTTTTGCTCTTGAACTGCGAGGTATGGATGGAAAGATTCTGCTGCCGGATCGTCTTTCCGCCGGCGAGCGCCAGCTTCTAGCAGTCTCCATGCTGTGGGGCCTCGCGAGAGCCTCGGGGCGTCCCCTCCCCGCAGTGATTGACACGCCGCTCGGTCGCCTCGATGCTTCACACCGTAGCAATCTCATCGAGCGGTACTTCCCTAACGCCAGTCATCAGGTTCTACTGCTCTCAACCGACGAAGAGATTGACGAGAAGTACTATGAAAAATTGAAACCCTGGGTTGGACGCTCCTATCTGTTGGAATTCGATGATTCCATCGGCGCGACCCGAGTCAGGCCAGGATATTTTTGGCAATAAGCTATGTCGGCACCCATCGAACACATCCGCCTTTCACAACAAGCGAAGGATCAACTCCTGAGGCTCAAGCGCAAAACCGGTATCCAGCACTGGAACGTGCTATGCCGATGGGCGTTCTGTATCTCACTAGCCGAACCGGGAGTCCCGCCGCCGGCGAAAATCCCGGCAGACAGTTCCGTAGAGATGACTTGGAAAGTTTTCGGCGGAGTTTACTCTGACATCTACTTGGCGCTGCTCAAACAGCGCTGTCAGCAGGACGGGCTTGGCAGCGCGGATGAACTGCTGGCTTCTCAGTTTCGCCTGCACCTGCATCGCGGCATCGGTTATCTCGCTGCCGATCGGCAAATCACAAGCATTTCGTCGTTGCTGAAACGACTACCGCTCGATATACCAATGGAGTTATGACTTCTGTAACGGTCGCTAGACATCGGACTGCGATTCACCGCTCGGAGATGTCACGGCCTATACGCGCTGCGTTCGCCGATGGGTTGATCAATCCAGAGCGAGATGTCTTTGATTACGGCTGCGGGCATGGTGACGACCTCGAGCATTTACGGCGTCAGAGCATTAAATGCAGCGGCTGGGATCCTTCGCATCGTCCTGATGCACAGCGCAATCCCGCGGATGTCGTCAATCTCGGCTATGTCATCAATGTCATCGAAAACCCCGACGAGAGAAAGGCAGTACTGACCGCGTCCTGGCAGCTTGCGCGCAAGCTGCTAATCGTCTCGGCGCGTCTGACTATCGAAGCAAAGGACGAAGCTGGAACTCCATTTGCCGATGGCCTGCTCACCCGTACCGGCACATTTCAAAGGTTTTATGAGCAAAACGAGTTGCGGGAATGGATTGATAGCTCACTCAATGTTTCCAGTGTTCCTGCCGCGCCGGGCGTTTTCTACGTCTTCCGCGATCAGGCCCTACATCAATCCTTCATCGCTTCGCGTTATCGGCGCAGAACCGCCGTGCCGCGAGTACGACGAAGCGACATTCTTTATGAGCAGCACAAAGAACTGCTCAACTCACTGATCGATTTCCTGACCGCCCGCGGTCGCCTGCCTGACGCTTCTGAATCGGAAACGGTGGTGGAGATTTGTCAGCATTTCGGGAGCTTGAAACGGGCATGGAAAGTGATTCGCCGTATCACGGGCGATGAGCTATGGGAAAGCATTCGACTGGAGCGGTCGCAGGATTTACTCATTTATCTGGCTTTGTCGCGCTTCAGCAAACGCCCTACCTTATCGCAGCTTCCGCGCGACCTACAATTCGATGTCAAGGCGTTTTTCTCGACTTATCAAAACGCATGCGTACTGGCTGATGAATTGCTTTTTTCTGCCGGCAAGTCGGAGATCATTGAAGCCGCCTGTCGCCAGTCATCGGTTGGCAAGCTAACTCCGAATGCGCTGTATCTTCACTTGAGCGCACTCACGTTACTCCCACCAGTACTGCGAATCTATGAAGGCTGTGCGCGGTCTTACATCGGCGCAGTGGATGGTGCCAATATAATCAAACTACATCGAAGAAAGCCGCAGGTGTCGTATCTTTCGTATCCTGGCTTTGAGCGCGATCCGCATCCGGCTCTCGCCGCCTCATTAGTCGTGCCGCTGCAAAGCTTTCATATTCATTATCATGAATACTCAGGTGCTCCTAATCCGCCAATTCTACATAGGAAAGAGGAGTTCCTATCAAAGGAACATCCTTTATACCTGAAGTTTTCGCGCCTGACTAAACAAGAGGAAAAGCATTGCTTGTATGACGAGCCAGAGAAAATTGGCACCCGCTCTGGCTGGGAAGAAATTCTAAACAAGAAGTGCATTGGCTATAAAGGTCACCGTATCATTTTGATTCGTAGACCTGTCGAAAAATAATGGGCCACAGATTCTGGTAAGGCATGTTACAGAGATGCCTTCGGATTTCCTACAATCTTCCGATACTCATCAAGCAAATTAAAATCGGGCGACCGTGGCGGTTCGCCAATGAAATGTAGAAAAATCCCTTCGGTCAATAGGGGGCTGACCTTAGAGTTGATCCGCTTGGTCTGGTGATTCCAAAGAATGGATCTCCAAGGAGCGGAATTCATATCCATGGGAACCTTAGACAAAGCAACTAATGCCTTCCGCATAGTCCAGCCACGATCCATCAGAATTCGCATAGCACGAGCAAACGCTTGTTGCCCTACCGGTCGAAACATCAAATGTCCTCCATCCAGGCGGTAAAGGCTTGCCACTTCTTCCTCTGGCGAAGATGAAAACAACTCACTGTATTCCTTGATGTTCTTTTGCAATAGTTGCCAATATGTTTTCTGTTCCTCAAATATCTTTTCAAGTATTTGGTCTGCCGGTCGCCGATGCTTTAATCGCTGCAACTCTTTGCGTCGGTCCGCGTCCAAAATCGGGATATGAAGGGTGATGACGATGTCGTAAAGCGCCAAGACTGACGTGAGGCTGCGTTTGTCGGAGGCTGGCACAGGAGCTGTTTTCCCAAAGGCTACAAACCCTGGGCGTCCTTTGAAGTTCGATTGGAGTAGAGGGAATTCTTCAACCAATCGCCTTGTGACTATGGCGAAAGCATCGTCTTCACTCAAAGCAACAATCTCTCCTTTAGAAACAGGAACTGCATAACGATTAAGCGTGGAGAATAATCGCCTGGTCCGCTGCATTCCTTTCTGGTCAGTGCCATGAGCAACAAAGATAACGCAAATTTCTTCATTGCCGATTTCGTGAGCCAGGGCCAGCGTCTCTTTGATCGCAACTACTCTGTGCTGCCCATCGATCGCGAATATCTTTTCGTTCCCGGTAAATCGTAACAAGCCGATTGACTCACGAGCATCATCATCCAGCTCTGTCTCCCCAAGAACAGGGCTGTTACCAACCTCTATGTGATACCACTCTGGTGCCCCCCCATAGACGCCGAGGACAATTGCATTGAAAAACCTTTCCTTTTGTTCAAGTAGATATCCAGTAATAGGCTCCACTCGTTTTGAAATCTCGCGCTGAATCAGGTCTCTTAACTCTTCACTGCTGTGGATTTCATCAGTCTTTTTGACCCATTCAGACACGTCGGAGAATCTGAAAGAGGTTATGTAATAAACCCAGTCTCCCATTTCACATCGGAGGGCTGGGAATGTGGTTCGGCGATCAGAGAGTTTCATGACCATGCCTTTCTTGCCTCGCCGATTATTCCTTTAAACTCTCGGTTCATTGGGGGCACATAAGCGCTTAGTAAAACGTTCTCGATATCATCAATGATTGAGGAGTCATCAATAGTAGCGAAGCAATACCACAAATGGTCTTTCCAGACGTCCAACATAAGTTTGATATGCGCCCTTCCTTTTTTCTTTTTAGCTTCGCTGAAGTACTGAAGGAAACGAGCCTTGAGTGTCTGCTTGTCTGTTTTGCCAACATATAGCAAATACGAACATTCTGGGTGATTAGCTATTCCCGGCTTAACGATGAAGGTATATACACCAGTGGTTTCCGGCAATTTGTCCTTTTCTGATTTATCGTATTTGACGATCGTCCATTGCAGATTGGTCGACAATCTGCATTCAGCCCACAACTTTGGAGAAAGTATGACACGCTCTATAGTGTGTTCCCTTAGATGGGCAAGTATAGCGCGAACATCCACCACATCAAAGGTCATATCATTGCCCGACTGCGAGTTCAGTAATTGAGTTGCAGGAGTCATGTAATTAAATGATGTCTACCCGTTGAACCTGTGAATCTAGAGAAATGTCCATTCAATCACAAGACAATTTCTTTATGGTTCAAGCCCAGAATTCTTCGTAAAGACGACTAGGGGCGGAAAAATATAGACTGGCGCTCCGCCGCCCATCTGTTCATATTCTTCCGTGCAATGACGATATTCGATCATACCAGCCCTAATTACCGCTTCAGGCTGTTATTTACAGAGGCATTACTATAGGGTTATTACTTCCAATAGTCATTGAAATATTCATATACTTCATCCAGGTCGCTAGAATAGTCAATCGTGTTGTCGAGAACATCCACTAGCCGCACCCTATGTGTCCCCCCGCTAGCTGGGCCTCTCAATCCACGCCCAATCATTTGACTATACAGAACAATGGACTTCGTAGGGCGGGCGATAAAAATAGTGTCAATTTTTGGAACATCAAATCCAGTCGCAAGGACTTGATAGTTAAAAAGGAAACGTATCTCACCCCTGCGAAATTTGGCGATTACGCCTCTACGAGTATTAGTAGAAGTCGTTCCATCTATATGTGCGGCCGATATCCCGCGGTAGAGAAGTAAAGCGCATAGTATGCGAGATTGTTCAACACTGGCAGCAAACACTAATACCTGTATAGTATGTTGAGATAGCTCCCAAAGTTTTTCGGCAATAATTCTATTCCGCTCCTGATTTTCCGCTACGCGCTTAAGAAACTCGTGCGGATAATCCAGCTCTTCCTCCAGTTTTTGCCATTCTTCTCGACTCAAGTGAAAAGTAATATTCGTATAGATTGGTTCACGTTCGACACGGGCCAGAATCCCACGACCCTGAAGATAATCTATCACTCCCTCTTGATTAGGAGGGACGATTCCAATAACCTGATTATTGAAAAATTCAGCCAGCGCAGAGTTTTCATCAACACCGCCTCGACTCCGGCCAGGTGTTGCCGAAAGTCCAATTATTCTAGCCCCAACTGCTTTTGCCCAATCAACAACCGCGGCATATGTAGGTGCGAGCACCATATGTGCTTCGTCTACAATGATCAAGTCTGCGCTTGGGGGGGGCGCATTCGATTTATTAAGTGAATGGAGCTTGGCAAATCCTGCTATGATCAATGAAGATGATATCTTGGAGAAAGTTGGTTTGTAATTTCCCCAGCAACGTTGTAATGTTACTGGCACTTTCCCAACGTGTCTCCAAACTTCAATGAAGCTCGCTGCCGCTTGTTCGCAAAGTTCTTCAGTATGAGCCAGCCATAGTACATTTCGACCTGGATATTCGTTTAAAAATGCCGCAATTAGCTCCATCGCCGTTCTAGTCTTTCCTGACCCAGTAGGCATTTGCAACATAAATCGGGCATTTGGCGCACGAAGGACCTCTAGTGCGCGATAAAAAATCGAGGCCTGATAATCATGAAGCACCTTGAGTGGAGGAGTAATCGGATCTATTGCCTCTTCTGTAGGCACATGAGCCAGGGGTTCAGGTAAATACTCATCAGAATAGCCAAAGAATCGAAGGAACTGACGCGTTTCTTCATTTGCTCCCCATGGCAAACTAATGATGCGGTCTGCTACCGCTGCGAAGGAACCCTCAGCGCTAAGAGAAAGGGTTCTCGATAAATCCCTAAGCTCCAGATCGGGCAAATATTCCAACAGTCGACGTCGATGCGCTCGATTATGTAAGAGCTCTGGCCCATGATAAGCATCATAGAGCCTTGACAAGAAACTACGATCCGACAATGGATCAGTAATTGCGGTCGGGTCAAGGCGGCGCATAAGAGCAGCCATATTACGAAGCTGGTCTTCAGATAATATGGATTGAAGCTCAGATATAGGTAGATAGCGTGTAAGCATACATTAGCGGCTTTTTTCGTATGACCGGATATATTGCTTCAAAAATGTTCCCCAATTAGTTCTAAGAATCTCGAGGGTGTCGCCAGCAGGTTGTTCATGGTCAACAGCGATTTGCGCTTCGGCTTGCGCATACGCCATGAAGAGTAGGTCAATGGCCGTTTTCAGCTTCTTCGCATCATCGATGATCTCCTCTATATCTTTCTTTCCCCTGACATCCGTCAATTCTTTTATCACATTATATATAAACAGGAAGAACTCATGAGCCCTATTATATTCGATAATCGTCCGGCCACCTTGTGGGTGAATATCTATGAAAGTAGTCCCTTTCCAAGAATTGCCTTCGTTATCAACGATCGTGCATGGCTGACTTTCGATCTTGGCGCGCCAAGCAGAGAGCTCGTCTTCAGAGTTAACTATATGTCTAAGGATCTCTTCAATTTCTTGAATCTTCTCCTCTTCAGTCTTTTCTTTCCCCGCTTTACCTGGTGTTGGAACAACACTTTTCACCGTCACCTCTGCCTCAGTATGCTCTGTAGTTACATTCGTTTCGTTGTAAGTGCTATTTTGCCTAGCAGCCTTGTATATTTTTAGCACCTCACGCCTAGATTCTAAGATAGTAGGCCTCATGAGGTCCTGAACTTTCTCACGGAGATCTTTCACAAAATGAGCACCGCGTTTAATATTGCGAACTGTAAAGTAACTATCTAGCACTGGATCAAAACATATCTCTGCGCTCCACCAGCGATCTATTCCATCAGAGTTGACTTTAGGTTCAAATCTTGGCATTACATCATAGAAAACTTCTCTACCTGCACGAAGGATCGAGAATCCCTCGTTATCAGGTATATGAAGTTTTTTAGCTAGGCTGTTGCCACCGTCCCCAGCCGCTTTTCTCCACTGCTGAGGCAGAAGGCTCATCCTAATTGTGACAGGAGATGTCCTATATGACACATCGGCATCAGAAGGAACCAGCATCTCAAAATGAATTTCCTCATAAAGCGTCGCCGCGGTATTTTCCGGAAAGTGTTCGCTAGGCACAGCATATAGAGGATCAAATGCGTTTATCTTTTCATTGTTGAGCGCGACGGTAATAGGGGTGCTGTTCTCAATCAATGTCGCTTTTGTAACGATACGAGGACCGATGAATTTGCGGTAAGTCCGGCCAATCCAATGCTTAATTTCTTCAACAGAGGTTGAGATACGGTCACACTTTTTCCAGAGCACTAGCGTTCCATGGCTTTGGCCGGCACAATGTCCATATTCTTCTGGTAATTCTCGTTCTTGCGGCTCTGGGATATAGGGATTATCGAAGATATCGTCTAAATCAACGTAGGTAAATAACCAGCTAGGCGCATCTTTAATCTTTGAGTAGATTTCGATTCGTCTGCATTGATTGATGGCGCCCAAAGTCATCCCAACGCCGAAACGCCCTATACCAGTGCGGTCATTGTAACGGGTTGAGTATCCAAGTTGCATGCAGTGATGTAAAGTAGTTGCATCCATGCCCAAACCGTCATCACCGAATGCAAGCTCAATAACTCTAGTTGTCCCAACTGGACGGCGTCCCTGGGCAGGAAGCTCAACTTCTTTTGTACTTAAAATAATTTCCGATGCGCCAGCTTGAAGCGAATTATCTATAACTTCGCCAAGTGCACTGCAAGTGTCGAAATCGGATTCCCTCAATGAGGAAATCGCATTTTCAGTCAAGACCAAGCTAACTTTTTCCATTGGTAACTCCCACTATATGCATAGTTGACAAGCAATTGAGCTTGTTTCCAAGCGACCTGTATCAGCTCTCACCCGGCCGATCCCGAAGATCGTCAATGGGCAGCTTTGCCGAACCGAATATTCAGGGCAAACGAATAATAAATTCAGGAACCGCTATGATTGGGGCTGATTTCATTCAGCAGATGAGCCATATTCCAAGGTGCCATCAAATGTTTGGTCTTCCTGCCATGTTAAAGGTCGTATCCTGCTGCAATATGTTTTGAGCAATCCTGCGTACCCGCTCCAAATTCTCTGAGGTGTTATAGACACCCGCACTAAATCGTCATTGTTGGAAACCACTCCCAGTACCCAGTTCAGCGAGCTTTACCATAATTCCGTCATGAATTGCACTTAAACTTCGCGCATCGCTCCAATAGGGCCAGGCTTTGCAGATCTCCCTCCACGTAGTAAACCCGGTGATCAAATCTGGAGGTTCATATTCTGGCCGCTGAGTGTTCCGGTTCTAACTTGATTTCTCTCGACGCGCTTGACTTCACTGATCGAGCCGCCGACATTCTGGGCTGAACGAACATGGTTTGGAATGAGACAAATAAGTTATCCGGGCAAAAGCCCATCAGCAGCAAGCTTCTCGCCTACTTTGAGAACTGCCTCGGCCAGATCTCGGTATCGATCTACTGAGAGAGCAAGACCTTGGCTGCCGGGACGCCATTCTCCTGTCTCTGATCGATAATAGACACGGATATTTATGATTTTCCTCCCTTTGTACTCTTCCACGTTCAACCTTACTTCTTCCCTAGAGTTCTTCTCAAACTTTGCTATAACATCGTCGCTCAAAGTTTCCTCCCAAATCTTCTATGACTTTGCTACTGGATGACTTTTAAGGAAACGCTGGAGGTCATTCATAATTGACCGCGGATCGGTCGCGCCCCTCAGCGACCTATCTTCGGATGGCGTGAGATTTAGACCCATCTTCACTTTCAGGAAGGAAGCTGTGTCCATACGGCTCTGGCGCCTATTAACAACATCGTTCCCAGACATTGCGACACCTTGCCACTCTTTATTAGTTCGCCGCCAATCAATAGTTTTCAATTGACTAATCTTCTCTTCCCAATTGTCCGGATATGTAGAGATCAGTGTTTGTCCCATTGCCCCAATCCCCCACATAACAACGGCATGCGTATGTATAAACTCCTGCCTTAGCTCAAACGCCTTCAGGTCGTTAGCTTTTACCTTTCGCCATTCTGGCATGTTCACTGCCACTGATTCCCAGAACCTGATCGCTAATGCTAGCTTTTCATCGAAGTCCTCTTCTAACACTGATCCCAATAGAGCTGTATTTGCATCATAAATTGACCCAAGCGTGAATAGTTTGATTGATCGCAGCGGCAATGAAACCCGATCTTTGTCGATTAAATTCCTGAAAACATCTATCTTCTCGATTAAACTAAGCGTGACTTGGCTCATCAAATCTCGATGATTGTAGAGAATGTCCAACGACTTTGATGTCTTCCTGGCAGTGCGGTTGAGATCAGAAAACATTTGTTGCATCCGATCGAGATCTTCCCATGGAAACAATACAACCGAAATTGTCTCATCACCAATTATCGGATTCTCTTTTAATGCTTCCTCGATTGCTGCTCGGCGGTGCTGACCATCATTGATCACAAGATCTGTTTCGAACGGAATTTCTAAAATTCCCATCTCATCCTGATTTGAGATCGGCTGAAACGCAGGATCACAGTTGTATGACGCTGTTAGGGAAGAAAAGAGATAACCATCCTCATTATCTAGAATATATTGGGCGATTTCGGGAATACGGTTTTTTTGAAGAATTCGCTGAGCACGTTGCTCGGGCGGCAGTTCAGCCCAGTCTCGGAATTTGAAGAGCCTCGGCACGAGATTTAACTTAATCATTGCAACAAAATAGTCTCGTTTACCCATTCTGCCACGCATAGCCGGAAATTGTAGAATCATATCGCTCCTGCATGAACAATCAACGTTTTGTACGTCATTCATTTGTGCATTGGTGACATATAATACGTTGGCCACACGCGGAGTTCAAGAACAATTTTTCATATTCTTCACTTTTTTTTCAAATAGCTTTTGAATACCAACCCGATTTGAACGGATCTACAGGGTTTACAGCCGCGTCTATGTCGCTAAGCCCTTTGTTTTCGTCCACACCGTGAATTGCTGCTCCCTTGGGGATGTCTGCCTCAAGTTTCAGCGTGACTTTGACCTTTGCGCAAAGAGTCTCAGCCAGGTGTTGAATGCCCACTTTTCTTGACGAATCTACATTTGGGCTTCATATGCACTGCAGGTTGGCCAGTAAATCCGAGGCTATACGGAACAGGACATTTTGTTAGCAGTCACTGCGACGAAGGCGAAGGTATTGGCGGTGATAGTCTTCACCCCTCCGATCTAATCTATCATCGTCCGATGCTGATTCAATCAACTCAGCCTTCGTCTCCGATTGATCGCGATGTCGCGTCTCCATTGAATTGCTGATTTCGGACAAGTTGCCGGTCTGAATATCGAAGACTGGACTGTCTAATATTCCGATCAAGTCAAGCCACATCGCCGAACAGGCGGAACTGCTTGCCGCGGCGCGTCTGCCCGAGAGCGCTTTTCGTAAGAACGCCGGAACCGAGGTCGTGACTTACGTGCTGATTCTGCGAAAGAAGTTTAAACCAGGCGGTATTGATGAAAAGCTCTCTTGGATCGAGGCTGACGGCTTTCCGAACGAGATTGATTACCGGATTCCGTCAACCGGCTCTATATCGAACGGCCTGATTTGATGCTGAGCGTTTATTGCTATAGATCCGCCCAGCGGGTGAGTTCGCCGGGCGTTTGCCGTCCGCATCGCCTGATTGATAACTGGCGGCTCACTTGCGGAGATCGCGCGGCGGTATTCTGCAATCTGATTCTGGATCGGCCGTTGTTAGGCGCAACCGCTTATTGGACTGCGTCATCCGCGCCAAATCGTTTCGCGAAGTAGCGGACTCGCTCAATCACATGAGGTGTAAGCGCCGTTTCCCAATTGCCAGCTCCATGGACAACTTCATTCCGGATTCGCCGCAGGTCGATGATTTCATTCATTTCGTGATGCTCAATCAACCCTTTCCGTTCTAGGAGGCGCATGCTATTAGTTGGGATCGTTCCTGTGCTGCCTGGTTGCAAGAGGGTATCCGTCAATTTACGTAACCCCTTCTCGAGCTCGACCCATGCGGTCATGAATTCACCAATTAATTCGGATCTAGCAGATCGGTGCTCCATGAGATCGGAACCAAATAGGTTCCGGAACAAGACATTAGCAAGTTCCGCGTAAATCTCGACTTTATTACGCTCAACGGTCAAGCCGTTGCCTTGATGGTAAAGCTGGTTTCGCAGGCGGTGGTACCACTCAATCGTACCAAGATCTATCCCGTCGAGCCTATCTGCCGCGTACTTCTCGAGGGCGTCGAGGAGTGACGGAAAACTTTCCGCGACTTCTTGGAATTCTTTGCGCGTAATAGCTAGGCCGGTGACTCTTTTCGGAAGGCCGAGAAACGTTTTGACCATCAACTCAACAGAGTTGTCGATAGCGATCATAGCTAACCGCCGGTTCGTATCAGTATCCTTCTTCAATAGGTCGAGTCCATGACGCAGTATCTCGCCAGGACCTGAAGCCCAGGGAATTTGATTTTGGTTTGCCATCGACTATTCCGACGCGACCGAACACGAATTATACAAATGGCGCTAGCGTTTGGCATTGGCCGCATATGTCCAAACTTACGCCCGAGGTATGAAGACGGAAGCAGAGACCGTCCGCGATTAGGAAGCAACTGACATCTTTGTCCATTTGATTGCGCGCGCATTGTACACGCGCTATAGACCGTGTTCAACTGTTCAACTGATTTGGCATTTTGGTTTGGGCGTTCCCGAGCTTTTGGTGCAAACAAGATTTTTTGTTATCCATTCTTGATAAGCACTGCGTCGCGTCTCTGTCGCCACTACGCATCTTGCACTAAAAGCCCGAGAGCGCCCAAACCAAAATGCCAAATCATCGCGATTGCCAGATACCTCTGCTGTTCCCATCGGAACGGGAAACAAGTGAAGCAGATTGAGTCTGAAAGATTGCACCGCAAGTTGCGCTAGCGCTACCCGACTCCTCGCAACCGTCACCGATCTGTATCGAAGTGTAGTTGAAATTGCTCCTGGAATTTTTCTTCAATTTTTGCCGGATGAGAGATTAACACTCCTTGTTCGTCTCGAAATGTTCGGTTTGGATCTCCTCTGAATGATAGCCAGTTGAAACTGCTAACTACGACAAATGATCGATCAGAGATTAACACCTTGGCATGTGTATGCCCTATATTTATTAGTGACAAGTTGGGGTATCGCTTTTCGAGAGCGCGAAGTTCTAGGATTGACGATTCATTGTTCTTTTTGTCAATTTTGTTGCTAATACCATAGCCAATGTAAATCTGAACATCCCGATTGAGTAACGTCTTCAGTTTATCGAGGAAATCTGAATCGACAACTTGCTCTGTAATCCAAGGAGATATAATCATCAATCTTTCTTGGCTATCAGTTAGTGCTTTTTCTAGAATTGGGGGATGATCGTATACTGACAACCAACGTATAGGGAGATCTTGTAATGCTTCGCGCGACGACTTAGCTCGTGCGGTAGCCTCTTGCCTTATCAGCTCCGCCGCGGCCTTTTTCTCTTGTGTATCCGCATTTTCAAAATCGATGGTGGCCCGATCGATCTCTTTCTGCGCGTCAATGAGAGATAGCTTCAACTCCTCGACTTTCACTTGATCTAGCGTGGGCAAGCCAGCAATATCTTTTGATATAACCTCAGATATATCTTCAGATAGAATCGGAGTAGTAAAAAGATATCCAGATTTTCTCGGGCCATCCTTTAGCGCAAACGCTTTTTCATGATCTTCTGAAATCCTACCATCAATGACAAAAGCGATTTGTAAAGATTGTTTGTCTTTTGATAGATATTTAAGCGCTATCCCCGGTCGATAGAATCGTGGTCGTTTCTCCATATTCTTCAGGGCAAGGATATCGATTCTGTTCTCATCTATGCGCCTGGAGGTTTGTCGAATGATTTTTTCAAAGTCTGTCAGGGAAATGTCTTTGAGTTGTGGTAGAGTCGCTGGTAAAGGTTGAATCTCGATCATACCTTCGTTGCGCAGTTCTTTATATGAGTACAATAATTCGCGTGGTAGTGAAACCGGCGTCCTTAAAAGCCCGTCAAAATGAATCTGAAGGCTGCGTTCCTCAGGAGTGACCGACAGTGTGGTTTCGAGCGTCTTCAATCCTTTCTGAGTCAGCTTGAGGAGTTGCTCCCTTGTCCCAGGTTCTCCAGACAATGTAATATCTTCAGAACGATATAGGTTGACCAAGATGCTCTCGACGACTGTCTGTTTAATCCCGAGGAAAGCGCTGACTTCGCCGATATTGATCAATCCCGTACTAAGGGATCTCAATACAAACTCTTCCAATGGAGAGATCTTTTTATGCCTCAAAGTCAGGGCGAGAATAGTGAGCCGATAAACAGGCAGTCCTACTTCGGCATAGCCTATGAGATCAAAGCCAGCCCTGGAGTATGCATATCTTTGGGCAACTTCTTCTGGTTTCATAGCTATATTTCCTCAATGTAACAATCTTCGGGATGCGCTTCAATATAATTAACCGCTTTTTTCAGAGGATGCTCTCTCTGAATGCTTCTACAGAAATGATGGTCTCCGAAAATTCCGAGGTAGTACTTGCTCCTTGAGAGCGCCACGTTGATCCGCTGCGATTCATTAAGAAACCCAATTTTCCCATCAGCATTGGAACGTGTCACAGAATAAAGCGCAATATCGACTTCACGCCCCTGAAATGCATCCACAGTATTGCATTCAAGATCGAGATGATCTAGTTCCCTTCGTATATGGGAAAGACGCCTTTCAAGGTACAACCTTTGCCCCGAATATGCAGTCAGAACTCCTACCCGATATTTCTTCCCAGCGTTCTTGGTGAACCAGTTCATTCTTTTCAGAGTCGCAACAATATCCTGAGCCTCAAGATCGTTCACAAAACTTTCGTCCTGGCGGCTTTCGTATCGGTTCGATTTGCGAGCAGTTGTGAACCATGTCACCGGACGTTTAAATATTAGCTCGAGCGTTTTATCTAACGGCTGTTCGGCGCTTTCAAGTAAACCACCGTAAAAACATTCGCTTATCAGCTTCCCAATCGGAGGGACCATTCGATGCTGAATTCTTAGAGCCGCGACACATTCCTGAGGTAGAGTGTTCAGCAGGTGGTCGAATAGTGTGCTATCAAAGTCGGTAGACTGCAGTTCGTATTTATCCAGAAGAGATCGTTTAGTTAAATCGGGATCCTGAAAAGGAGAGAGTTGATTCTGATCTCCTACCAAAATCCATCGGCGTGATCTAGAAATCGGAACCAAGATTTCGGTAGTTGTCGCTTTTGACGCTTCATCTACTATACATAAATCATATTCGATCTCTTGCGCTCCTTTGACACTCATGATACCTAAGCAGGTGCCGGCAATGACTTGCGAAGACGCTAATAGCGCAACTTCAAACTCACCCCTGCGCCCAAAACGTCTTTCCCATTCAGCATAGAGATTCAGCAATTTTACGAACGTTCGGTTTTCGGGAGTGTCGGGAATAAAATCCTTTATCCATTCATCTAATTGATCGTCGGGATAAGCTAATAGCTCCTTACCGACCTCTTCCAATTTAACGAGTTTTTGCGCCAATTGCTCATATTCTTTTTTCAGGGGTTTCAATTCCTCTCGAATGCTCGCCATTTCCTGTTTCAGTTCTTCTGAATTTTCTGCAGATGCTGGAATCTCACTCGTGCCGTCGTTGTAATCATCTCCCCTCAGCAATGTTGTTTGCCGCTCCAACTCTTTTCTCAATGATTCGAGTTCTTCATTTTTCGCGCTGATTAAACGGCGTGAAGCGGCAATTTCTTTGAGGAGCATACCAACCTCGACGTTTCGCTTCGAAATATTTCGTTTGGACGCCCACTCGATTAGGAAATCCCTTCCTGAGCTAAGCACTTCTTTTCTCCAGGAATCCATACGATTGCTTATAAGTAAGGAGCCGACGGCGGGAGAGACTCTGCTCATACCTGACGGGCTAGCGATACGAACTATCTTTGCAGTAGAACTGATTTTTTGAATACCCTCTATGGCGTTATCAAGAGCTACATGCGTTTGAGATGTGATAAGAATTCTCGCGTCTGGATTCGTTTTCAGAGTTTGAGCAACGACTTCTGAGATGAAGGTTGTCTTACCTGTTCCTGGCGGGCCTTGGACTATAAGAAAATCAGCAGTCCCTACAGCGGCCTTGACAGCTAGTTTTTTAGCGTCATCTATCTCCGAATTGAAGAATTCGATGTCATCTATTGCACTAGGGGGAAGCGAGCGCTTTGGATGAACGATCAGATCTCGCAACTCGCTTCTGACAGCGCGTCTGAACCTGATCGCATCCAAGGCATATTTCTGCCTCTCAATGGAAACATCTGCAGCACGGGTATCGAAGTCCAACCTGCCTGCTTTAGGGAGTAACTGAGCCTCTCCATAAGTCACATATAAGACAAGGGCATTTCCATCCACAGATTCGACTTCGCCTCCGAGATAGCTCCCATCAGGCAATTTCACAACTCTCGATTGCCCGCTCGGATTTTCTTCTGTAATCTTTGAAAGCCGGAATGTTACCCGGTTACCGTCAATCTGAACCTCGCTGTACTTTAGTGGGACGTTTCTATCTTTCTCAATTTGTGATTTGGCGCGAAGTATATTCTCCCAAACTTTGAATAACCTTTGTTCTTCCCGCGCGCGTAGAGAGTCTTGAAGATCGGCGTGATGCTTATCGAGTTCAGTCCTTAGTTTACTCAGAACACTTTTCGCGGCGACGATGTCAGATGGAGTCCCGAACCTGAAATCATATTTTGGTTTCCAAGCCTCTTCGCGCTCTTTCTCATGTCGAACCTGAGAGGAAGGGTACCATATGTTGAAGATAAGGAGGTGACTCTCAGACTGATTATCTATAGCGACATGATAATTATATGAAGCTCCATATAAATGAAATTGATCCTCTCTTACTACTGGAGGACGATTGGCATTTGCAGGTTCAGAATACTTTTTGATGCCGCATATTTCTCTCAAATCTTCTAAAACGAGATTTTTCAGTTCAACCTCTGACGAAAGGCCGAACCGTTGAATCAGAGCAGAAAGTTTTGTCGGTAGAAATTTCAAATAACAGAGCTGCGGAGGCTCCCATGACTCTTCTCTCTCTTTCCAAATCCTTTCGAGCTCCGACTGAAGGACTGCGATATTGTGCTGCCGATCTTCCTTTTGAATTGAAACAGCACGGCTGATGATGTCGTAAATTTCTGGTGGCGGATCACTATCGTCCAGAGCCTTGGGGATATCAAAATAGTCTTTCAGACTGATATTCGTCAGACAACTTATCGCAAGGACTCCGAAACTGAAGACATCTCTCGTATAAGAATATGTCCCGTCATCGTATTCTGGAGGTGTGAAAGGGCGAGAGGTAAATTCAGCAAGTGTGATTCCTGGCTCGACAAATGAAACGAATGATTTGAGTTTTGCTATGCCAAAATCTGCTAGCCTGGGCTTTCCGTCAGGTCCAACCAATATGTTTGTAGGCTTCAAGTCTCTATGCACATACTGTCGTGTGTGAGCATATGAAAGTGCATCGAGAATATCGCGCCCTATTTTGAAATAGAAATCATCCCAACCGCCTAGTGGCGATTCTTTAAGCCACTCTGTAAGGTCCATCGGCATCCATTCCATCACAATAAATGGGGAACCGGTTTGTTCATCTATGCCAGAGTCAAGCAGTTCGATGATTCCTGGGTGCCGCAGATCTTCCAGCGCTTTGGTCTCTCTTTTGTATGACTCCAATCGAATCGCTTCTTCCAAGGTTCCTGCTCTGAACAACTTGACCGCTACCTTGCGACTTTCTGAATAGAGATCAGTGGCAGGGTAAACATCAGCCATACCACCCGACTTGAAATTCGTAGGCAAGGCGTATCGTCCATTGAGTATCCTAGGTTTGCTCATTTCCATAATCTCCGATTTACATTTCCCAATAGCCTATTGCGCCACTTAATGTTTGCGTGCATGCATAATTGGAATTCGCCCCGATGAAAAAGAACTTCACCCCTTCTTTAGCGGCTGCGGCAATAAGGCTTTCTGCCATTCCGGAAAAATGCTCGCGAATCAAATTGGCCATCCAAGTTCAATTCACTGAAAAACGCAGTGTCTACTCGGGATCGCTCCATATGGTGACATTCATTGAGCGCTCTGAGGAGGCTGCCGAACTTTCTATCTATTTGCAGGAAACCGAACACTTGATCGCTGCTGCCGACAATGTAAACACCTTGATTGTGCAGAAGAAATACGAGCAATCTGGCCTATCAGCGATAATAGCTGCTAAAGGTTGCTTAAAAGTAGCCAGTAACACATATAAATCCTTCGCCTGATCGTGTTGGTCCTTAAATTCTGCGACTTGTCTCTTAAAAGTGGTTTCCCATTGCCTTTGTGGTTGTCTCCTCACACCTTTGCGATACTGTGTAGCGGCGAGCCACAGCGCTGTCGTAAGAATTTCGCGGACAGCTTCTGTCTCGCTCCCGTCCGAGCTGATGATTGACTCGCGCATTGACCAGATTTCTTCTCGCTATTTGTGGGTCGGTAAAAGTGTGCCGCAATTGATTGGCCGGATACCGCATATTTACCGGCAGCAAGTGGTCAATTGCCCGCCTAGCTTCAGGTGAGGCCTACAAAATGGCGGGAGCGAAGTTTATCAAATCTTTCTGCAAATCGGCACACAATTTTTCAAATCTTCTTGCTGATTCCGCCAATTCCTGTCTTCCTAATCTTCATGATCAGTTCGATCAGTAGCAGAGCTTGAGGCACTTGCCTCAGGCCGCATTTACAACAGATCATGATGACTGTCGAAGTCCATAAAGCCAGACGGGTAGAGCGACACCTCAGCGCCTGCCCAGCCTGTCAATTCGAAAAAGAATTCTTTCTTATCTGTAAGAAGCTGTCGACCGATCGCCTGTACAAACTCACTTATTTCCGCAAAATTTAGGCCGTGAAAAACCTGCCCTCTAACAACGATCCTGGCAGATGCGGCACGAAAAAACGCTCTCAACGGCTCACATCGCTTCATGGGGCACAATTGTAAATGGGATCGACGACGCCATGGTTCACAACCTTTCGATCGCCCTCATCGGCGTCCAGTACTGGTTCAACCGCCTTAGCTTTCGTCATCAACAAGTTGCGATGAAGTGACTGACCGAGACCGTTGCGCCTCCCCGCAGAGCAAAAACGGAAGCTGCTCGCAAGGGGGTGAGCGGCGACGGTCCCATTCGTCTATGCGCCGCTTGCCAACTTGTGTCTGGAGAGGGGGTCTGAAGCCCTCTCAATTTAATCAGGAAACATTATGCCGATTCGCGTTCACGTCTCTCAGTTATCCGACGAGGAGCTCTTGGCGAAGTTAGGCGTCAAGAGACGGGCCAAGCCGCGAGAGCTTGAGCGTCCGCACCAGGTCGCCCTGATTAAATGGGTGAGAACAGTCAAGGACGCCCATCCGGTTCTCAAACTACTTTACGCCGTGCCCAATGGCGGAGACCGGAACCTCCGTGTGGCTAGAAAACTCAAGGCCGAAGGCGTGCTATCAGGCGTTGCTGATTTATGCTTGCCTGCAGCGCGACGCGGCTATCACGGACTCTATCTTGAAATGAAGTCTGAGGAAGGTGTCGCCACGGAAGAGCAGAAAGAGTTTCTTCGCGGCGTGTCAGGGGAGGGATATTGCGCCGTCATCGCACAGGGAGTTGATGAGGCGAAAGCGACGCTCGGATGGTATCTCAGCATCACAGATCACGAACCGCCGTCGGTGCTGAAATCCAATTTGATCTGCCAGGCTCACATCTCAGGCATAAAGAGAGAACGACGTAATAAGAAGAAATGAGCCTTGATGATTGTTGTCGGAAAGAACAGATAGATTGAAAAACAATGCGGTCGGCAACGGGGCCATGCTGTCATCAACTTCAAACGTCTTCTGCCGTGTTAATCGGCGCAGGCGCTGCTGGATCTGCGGAAAGCCCGATTGGTGCTCCTATGTTCGCGACGAAAGTCTCTCGATTTGTATGCGCGTGAGCGACGGGGCGCGCAAGATCAACCACCAAGGCGGCGCGATCTTCATCCACAATGATTGGCGCGAAGATAGGCCAATTGACGTTCGCGTCGTCACCGCTATCCCACAGGCACCGATCGCCCCTGTCGAAATCCGTGACTTCGTTTATGGCAAACTGATCGATCTCAGCCCGGCCACGCTCTATCCCAGCGCGCTCATCGCCGGGGAGAAGGGACTTCTTGCGCGTGGGCTGAACGAATGTTTCTTCGGCAATTACGGCGGGCTGCCCGCAGGATCGAGAGAGCGAGATCGCATCGCGCGGCTGCTTCTGCAAGAGATAAAGGATCGCTTTCCAAGCGCCGGTTCGCTGCTGGGAATTCCCGGATTCTGGGAGGACAGGGAGGGTGTTCATCTCTGGAAGCCGAAAGACTATCTCCTGCCAAGACTACTCATTCCAGTGCGCGATGGCTCGGGGCGCATTCAATCCTGCCAGATGCGGTTGCCGTTTGCCGTGAAGGGATTGCGATACCTCTGGCTCTCCTCTTCCGATCTGCCACATGGAACCGGCTCAGGCAGCCCACTCCATTTAAGGTTCCGTCTCGCCGACCTACCGAGCGATGCCCGGATCCTGATCGTCGAGGGCGTGCTCAAGGCCGACGTCCTCTCCGCCATCTGTCCTGAGTTGTACATCGTCGCGACGCCTTGCGTGACGGCCAATCACGGCGCGCTCGTCGAAATCACGCGCGGCAGGCCTGTATTGATGGCGTTCGACCAGGATTTCTATTCGAACAAGACGGTCTGCTTTCATTTGGCCGCGCTCATCGCCAAGCGTCTGGGGAGCGAAAGAACGCTCGCAACGACTCGCATCGCCTCGTGGGATGCCAAGGTCAAAGGTATTGATGACGCCGCGGTTCGCAATCTTCCGATCACATCGATCAGCGTACAGCAATGGCTCGATCGCCTCAGCCCCCGGTTTCGACAGATCGCGATGGCGCGCCTGTCTGAAATCACCGCACTTCCACTCATGGCGAAAAACATAAGCGGCTCTCAAAGACGGTGAAGGTGTTAGCCCGATAAAAGCGCGCCGAGTTCGTCCACGTATCGCAGGGTATCATCCAGTGTCGTGGTATTTAACCTAGGGATGAGGCGATGAACCCCAATGTCTTCGTACTGGCGTATAACCACTTTGCTAATCGGGATCGGGGGCGTGACCGAGATTTCAAGGTCTCCCAATTCGGACGGGCGCTCGCCATTTTCAATATAGCCGCGAATCCAGTCGACGCTACGTTTCGTTGCTTCGGGGTCGGTATGGAATCCGTACCAGCCATCGCCGTACCGCGCCGCGCGCCGCGCGCCGTGACGGCTCTTTCCTCCTACATGGATCGGCGGATAGGGCTTTTGTATCGGGCGCGGTTGCGCATCGATGCCTCCGAAGGAGAAGAACCGTCCCTGGTATGTGGGTTTTTCCATCCTCCACAGTGCCTTGATCGCCTCGATCGCTTCGTTTGTTACGGCGCCCCGTTGCTCGAAAGGCGCCCCGAGAGCGCGGAACTCGGGCTCAAGGTAGCCGGCTCCCAAGCCGAACAGAAGCCGACCTCCTGACACGACATCGAGAGTGGCAAGTTCCTTCGCCAAGACTATGGGATTACGCTGTGGGAGGATAATCACCCCCGTCCCCAGGCGCAGCCGGACTGTGTGGGCCGCGATATGACTGAGCGCGACGACCGGGTCTAGAAAGGGCGTCTGCGGCTCAGAAGGCGATGGAGCCACACGCGGGTCGGGAAGAACGACGTGCTCGCCGGTCCAAACCGATTCAAGTCCGGCTTGCTCGGCGGCCTTCGCCACTTGAATCATAGCGACTGGGTCGCCACAAACTCCAAAATTGATGCCAAAAAAACCTATTTTCATAATCCAAGTTTATGGCCTCCCCTAAGAGGAGAGTCCAGTCGGTCGAATTCTACGAACCGATTTTTTTCGTGGTCTCCATCAGCCTCTCCCCGGCCACTGCGGAAATAAAGCGGGCGGCGGATCACGCATTGGTCGCCGAGCGCCACGCAATGTGACGCCCGCCCGACTCCATTCTGACATCAAACCAGGAGGCCAAATGAGTTCTTTCCTCTTAACGATAAGCCGCGCGATCTTCTTTCGCCTTCTCGCGCATGCGCCAGAAGAGCTGCAGCGAGAGGCGAAAGAGAACGCCCGGGGAGCCATACCCGCGCTCTGCTTCACGGAAGACGACATCAGGAAGGAGTTCGCGCAAGAAGAGCTAGGGGATGAGCTGTCCGACGACGAACAGCGAGAGGCCATTCGACTACTTCTGGATGCGGACGAATACGAGCACGCGGCAACAGTCGCCGACGAAGCGATCTCCGAAGCCGTCGCGCGATATCTTCACGAGGCCATGCTCGAAAAGGAAGAACGGCAGAAAGGAAGCGAAGGCGCCTAACGGAAGAGTTCTTCATCTCTCATCCGAGAGATCGCTGATCCTGAATGCGCTTCGTCCGAAGATCGCTCTATACGCGTAAGCGCCTATACGCGATCCATCCTGGGGACCTGCCCTGGGCGACGGCTTCGATTGAGCTTGAACTACAGGCAAAAGAAGGGCGGGCGGCAAGGCCGTGTCTCGAGGAGGGGACACGGCGATGGACGAAAAACAAAAACCGGCCAGGGCACCCGACATAGCCGATCTAACGGCTTTGGTTGAGGAGATCACCGCGTATTGGAAGGAGTTGGCTCGCAAGCGCTTCAATTCCCATCCGGGCGTGGATCCGGACGCTTTCGAGCGACTCTGGCCGCAGATACTCGATAACTTCTTTCTGGCGGAAACTGTGCGTGCCGCAAAAAAACTCCGATTCCTGTCTCAGGGCCGCGACAACTGATCCAGGCCCTGCCAACCGTCAAACCTATTCACTGGAGCCATCCATCATGACTGATCCGACAACCGTCAATGAATCCTTCGGTAAGTTGCGAGCCATTGAAACTGAACTGGGCGCGCTCTTCATCGAACGCGAAGATGTCGTTCGCGCCATGCTGCTCGCGCTTCTGTCACAGGAGCACCTGGCGCTGATCGGCCCGCCAGGAACCGCCAAGTCGATGCTCATCACCGAACTCGCCAAGCGAGTCGGCGACTCTGCGGGCAACGGATTGAGATGCTTTGTCTACCTGCTCACGAAGTTCACCACGCCGGAGGAGCTCTTCGGCCCGGTCTCGATCAGCGGGTTGAAGGCCGACGACTACCGGCGCGTCACGACCGGGAAGCTGGCCGACGTCGAACTCGCCTTCCTCGACGAGACTTTCAAAGCCTCGTCGGCGATCTTGAATTACCTACTGCGGCTGATGAACGAGCGCGAGTTCGAGAACGGGCGTCAAACCGCGCAGACTCCATTGATCTCTCTCTTCGGGGCTTCGAATGAGTTGCCACAGGAGGCCGAACTGGAAGCGCTGTTCGACCGTTTCCTGCTGCGCATGACCGTCGGTTACGTGAGTGAGGGCGGGTTCACCAGGTTGCAGCAGTTGCTCGCCAATCATCAGGCCAAGCAAGCGCCACAGACGATCACACAGGCCGAACTCGCCGCCTTGCAGCAGGCCGTGGAGCGGATCCCGATCCCGGGGGCGATCATCGACACGATCGCTCAACTCCGCCGCGACCTGGGCGCCAAAGGGATTCGCGTGAGCGACCGGCGCTGGGGGAAAACTCATGGCGTCCTGCGCGCCCACGCCCTACTGGAAGGACGCTCGGCGATTGAAGAAGACGATCTGGCCGTCCTCAAACACGTCCTATGGTCAGCTCCCGACCAGCAGGCCGAGATCAGCAAGCTTTGCGCCCGGCTCAGCAATCCCATCAACGGCAAAGCGACCGAACTCGCAGATCAGGCCGCATCGGTATATGACGCGACCATGGCAGCGCATGGGCAGAGCAGCGACACCCAGCAGAAGGTGGTCGTCGTCGCCGAGGGCATCGACAAGCTCAAAGCGATTCACGCCGGCCTGGTTCAGCTCCAGGAGCAAGCCGCCGCCAAGGGGCGCGCCACGGGCAAGATCGAGAAGTCTATCGCCTCGGTTCAGGAGATGCGCGAAAAAGTTGGGGCGCTCATCCTCGGCGCGATGTGAGGTATCTCAATGACTACGACGGGAAAAATTGAGGATGACAACATTGTGACCGGCGCCATCGTCGACGGGACACAGGCGCTGCAGCATGACGCCTACGACGTCCAAGAGTTCGATCGCGCGGTCGAGACTTACCAGCGGCTGGCGGCGGCAGTCAATAGCTCGGGCGAGGAACTGAGCACTGCGCCCGCCCTGCTCCGCGATCTCTTCTGGAGCTTCCACAAACGGGCTCCGCGAATCAACGAGAGCGTCACGCTCAGACCGGCCTTCGCCGTCAACCGACGGATCCTCGAGGAGATCATGAGCGCCGCCGAGTGGCGTCAATTGCGCGAGGCCGGCTCGATCAATGACCCGATGATCAGCGCCATCGCCACTATCGGTGCCTGTGAACGGGCGATCGATGCGCTCGATCACGGCTCGCGCAGTCAGATCAATCGACTGGCCGCAGCCAATGAAGCCGCCGAAAAGCTGTTCGGTCAGGCCGACGTCCTTGATGAACTCGCCGCACAGGCCACGACTCAACAGGTCGAAGACCTCCGCAAACGCGCGGCTAAAGCGCGCGCGGACGCCAGGCGCAAGGAGCGGGCCGCTGCGGAGCTTGAAGAATCACTCGACACGGACGACGACGAACGGGACAGGTCCATACGGCTGGCGGCGCGGCGAGGAATGGCTGAAGCCCTCGATGAGGCCGAAGCCGTTCAGAACGCGATCGCGGCTTTCGGCGGAGGTTATTCCACGAGTGACGGCGGAAGCGGAACGTCTCGTGAGATGACCGCGCAGGAGAAGATCGAACTTGCCATGCGCGTCATGCGCTCTCCGAGGCTCAAACTGATCGCCGAGATGTGCGGGCGCTTCACCCGCATCGCCATGAGCGTTCAGAAAAGCAGGGTCAACCACCCGCCGAGCGAGATCACTTCGATCACGATCGGCAACGACCTGGCTCACTTGTTGCCCGGCGAGGCGGCCCTCCTCGGCGACCCTGATCTCGAAGACCTCTTTTACATCAAATTCGCGGAGCGGCGGCTACTGCAATACGAACTCGAAGGCAGAGAGTCCGAGGGACGCGGGCCGATCATTCTGGCGCTGGATGAATCCGGATCGATGTCAGAGACCTTGGGCGGCGTCGTCAAAGAGGCCTGGAGCAAATCGGTGATGCTCGGTCTGCTGGCCATCGCGCGCCGTCAGAAACGCGATCTCGCAGTCATTCATTTCTCCGGGCCGAATCAATTGCGTACCAGCGTCTTTCCGAAGGGCGAGAGTAGCCCGCTCGAGCTGATCGACGAGGTCGAATTCTTCTTCGGCGGCGGGACTGTCTTCGATCGGTGGATGGAAGAGGCGGCGCTGCTTGTGGATCAAGACCGGTTCGATCGCGCCGATGTCATCGTCGTCAGTGACGGTCTAGCCTCCATTTCAGCGCGGACCGAGGCCGAGTGGTGGAAAAGAAAAGCGGAACGCAAGATGCGCTGTTACGGCGTTCTGATCGGCACGGATCACGGAGCTGATGCGCTCGGCCGTATCAGTGACGCCGTTATGACGCTCGATAATCTTAAGCAGGACATCGATGTTCTGGAAACCATCTTTTCCATCGGAGGCGCCGACCATGCCGCAGACGAACGCAATCTATAATCTGGCTGCCGTTGAAGCCTCGACCGAACAGGTTCCGGTCGTTGGCTACACTGTATTGTGGCGGCTGCACGGTTTGAGGGTGAAACACGATCAGCTCAAAGACGCTCTCGACCGGGCCGGTTTTCTGGAATTCCTTCCCGATCCACCGACGCCGCGTAAATCGCTCCGCCGCGCCCTTCAAGCCTGGGTCGTCGCGCGCGCCCGGGCCGCGCAGGCCCAGCAAGTCATCGCTCAACAAACAAGCCCTGACGCGACGCAGCGCACGCTGATCCGGGTCATCAACCGGGCGGGCAGCGAGCACATTGTCTTTGCGCTTGTGATGGAGGACGTCGACTACAGGGCACTCGGACTGAATTACGCGACCGACCTGCGAATTCAATTGCATAAGAAGACGGGCCAGATGATCTGCACGACCCAGACGATCGGGCGAATTGAGTCTTACCACGAAAGCCAGCAGGTCGCGGCCGAGATGCAGCCGTACTGGCGTGAGTTCAAAGACCTGCACGTCGCCTGCGACCTTTCGGAGATGGTGCGCCGCATCACTGACTCGCTACAGGCGACCGCACTGCGGCGGGCCGGCGGAGTCTATTTCGTTCCGAAAGGAAAACGAGACGGACTGGTTCGCCTGCGTGAAATGGTCGCCGGCCTCCCACATCTCGAAGACCGGCCGTTCGTCTGCGCCTTCGGCGTGCCCGACCTCCATGAGACGAAGGCTCAGATGACGCAGGCGCTCCACGCCGGAATGCTTGATGAGGTCGCCGGCCTGCGCGCAGATCTGCGACGCCTGATCGCGGAAGGGACGAATGTCCGCGAGGACACGGTCATTACACGTCTGGCCGCTTTTCAGGGCGTCAGGGCCAAAGCCCAGGTTTACGCGGACCTGCTCGGCCTGAGACTAGACAGGATGCGCGCCGAGATCGGCGAACTCGAAACGCAGGCTCGCAGGTTGTTGCTGCACGACGCGAGACCGACGGGAACAAATGGGAAGCAATCAGCCGACCGTTCGATAATTCAGGACACGCCGGATATCGTCGAAGCCGGCGATGAGACGGAGAGGCTGCCTCTGTCGCATGCCGCCGACTAATCCTCACTTTACTGTCCGCACGGGTGGGAATGCGATCAATATTCAACCGGAGGTGAAGCCGCCATGTCTGATCGAAGGACGGAGCTCGGTTTTGAGCGCACGGTGTGCGATTGCAAAGCCTGTAAAATCAATTGCGAATTCATTCCCGGCTTTTTGCTCCCGTCCGATATACGGCGGATCGCCTTACACCTCGGATACAGCAACCCGGTCGAGTTTGCGCTCGATAACCTGTTGGCGAGCCCTGGAGCGATCGTGGTGGATCGCGGCCAGATTCGCCGGATCAGGACTCTGGCGCCTGCCAGACGCCAGGACGGCGCCTGTCTTTTTTTGGACGAGGAACAAAGATGCCGGATCCACAGCGTGTCTCCGTACGGTTGCAGTCACTTCGACGCGCACCAAACCGACGAAGAGGCGAATCTCCGCAGCAGCGCGGGCCATTACCAGGTCGACCTGGCCTGGAAAAACGATCATCTCTACGCGCGACTCTGGCTGTTACTAAACGCGCTCGGTCGCGTCGCTCCGTCGCCGGTCGCGGCGCGCGCCAGGATGCGGGCGGCGATCAAGGCTCAAGATGACTCTTCGTGACACCATCTTATTACCTCGTCTATCACCTTCTCTTCATTTCTTTCTTTCCTTGCTCGAAAACAGAGCGGGCGGCAGCGGCGCGTTCAAGTTAATCACTCGCCGCTACCGATGGCTACTTACCGCGCCAGCGGCTCACATGGCTTTCTTCGACTAGGGACAATGAGGAACTATGTCGGAAACAGATCGCGCCGAAAAACTTATTGTCACTCTAGGTCAACGAATCAGCGAGCAGAATGAACTGCTCCGGATGATTGCGGAGAGCCTCCGAGGCGTTGAGGCTCATCTGCGCCAGATCGCCGTCTCATCAAATCCTGCTCCGAATTACCAGCGGCCTTTGAGCGAATATCCCACGTTTGACTGGACCTCGATTGGCGCAACCGTTCTAAATCGGGATGGCGACGGCGTGACGGCCGTCGAGTGGAACGGCCAGGTCTTCACGCGTCGGTCGCCGAGTAATAAATTCGCCGAGGCGGTCTGGTTTTCGCGCCATCTCGGGCAGGATTCTGATGGCAATAAGCGATATGCGCGTCTGATTGTATTCAGAGCCTTGAGCGATGCGGAGCCGATCGCCGCCAAGGCGAAGAAGGCGATCCGCGCGTAATGTGGTTGGACCTCGCGCGTCTTTAATGCGGTACAGAGCGTAAGGGACGAACTGATTGAGCGAGAGATTCTCGAATATCGCCGGAAGAGGAATTGAAAGGCTACGTCGGGCGGAAAGATCAGGCGCTTTATCGGCCGGCCGAAGAGAGTTCCGAAGTTCCAAATTCCGACGTATGATTATGAGCGAGATGCAACCAGAGGTGAACTCTATGAACTCGACATCTAGTGAACAAATAGCGCCGGAGATCGTGCAAGCCATCATCGCAAAAGCCACGGCGCGCGGCATGTCTGTCAACGACTACTTGCGAGAGGAGTTAGGGCTGACGAACGGCGGCCATCTCTCCGATCGGCATTTCTACGAGACTGCTACGCCGGAAGAATGGATAATAGAATTCACTAAATGGGCTGACAGTCACGACCTGAACACGCCCGCGCTTCCGATTGAAGCCGTGAGCCGAGAGAGTATTTATTCAGAGACAGAGTGATTGACAAAGAATGCCATTTCTTCTTGACGCAAACATTCTGATATACGGGGCGAATCCTGCCTCGCCATAAAGACGATTTCAAAAGATTCACGAACATTACCGCCCTTTTGCACTCGGATGTGTGCGCGGTTTTTATCTGAACTCATAGAATGATCGAAACAACGGCATGGCAGGCTTCTTTAGGAGCGTACCACTATCTCTGATAATGTGCGTCCGGAAAGGAGGCCAACCAAATCATGTCCGACTACGATCACGATCAAGACCACTACGATTACGATGATGACGAGAAGTTCTATGAAGAAACCGTCTACAACGAAGAGTACTACATAGAGCGGGAACGTGAGTTGATCAGACAGTCGAACCTCGACCTTGAGCTTGAGGAGCTTGAGGAAAGACAAATCCGGAACATCCGTGAGGAAGGTTTGCTATGACCCGTCCTCATCAAGCCTGGAGGTAACCGTTCAGATATGCATTCATCTCATTGCATCAGGGAGTTGATAGCCGAACAAACTGAGCTGTCAACAGGCGGCGCCGGGCGTCCCAATCGCCTTCTTGCAGCTGCATCCAGATGCACGCTGCGCTCACGAACTGCCGGTGGCCGTGCGCCGCAGAGCGACGAAGGTCATGTCGTCGTCAGCCAGTTTGCCTGCCGCCCATTCATCGCTTGCCTGCAGCAACCGTTCCAGAATGATTTGCGGCGCTGCCGAGGCGTGCGCAAGCAACAATTCCTGCATCCGTTCGTAGCCGAACATTTCACCCGCCGCATTGAACCGCTCCGGCAAACCATCGCTCAGTAGAAGCACCGTGTCGTTTACGGCTAGCGTCAGTTCGGCCTGGCGATAGTCGTAACTCGACAAACCGCCCAGCGGCGCGCCGTGCAAGGGAATCTCTTCGATGGTCTGCGTCGCCGCGCGATAAATCAGAATCGGCGGCATCCCGGCTACGCTGCATTGCAAGTGATCGCCATTCAATTTGACCAGCGTCAGCGCCATAAACAACGGGCGCAGATTCATCTGCTTCAACGCGCGCGAGGTTTGAGCGAGCGTGGCAACCAGATCGGCTTGTCCGGCCAGATGCTTGAACAGTCCTTTCGTCACCGCTACCACCGTGCCCGCTTTCAAGCCGTGCCCGGTCGCGTCGCCGATGGCAATCGTCAGCGCGCCGTCCGCGCCGACGTGAAAATCATAGTAATCGCCGCCAACCTCGGTTGCGGTCTTCATCAACGCCGCGATCTCGACGTGCGGCAATTGCGGCACGCTCTTCGGCAGCATCGAAAGCTGCAACTGGCGCGCTTCTTCCAACTCCCGCGCGCGCTGTTCGCTTTCGGCCTCGATCTCCTGGCGGCGGCGCGCTTCGGCGATCATGCGTTCGACCAGTTGCGCGTTTTCGAGCGCGAGCGAAGCCGAGGCGCCGACCGATTGCAACAACCGTTTGTCTTCGCCGGAAAATGGAAGATCGCCCAGGTGCGAGCCGAGCGCGACGACGCCCGGCATGGCGTCTTTGGTTTTCAGCGGCAACAGCAGCGTGGATTTCATTTCGAGCAGCGCTTGCCGTTCTTCGTTTGTCAGCCGCGAATGGCCGTTGGTCGCCGCCAAATCGAACGCCGGGTCGCCGCCGTCGAGTTCGAGCGCTTCGCCCGTTTGCGCAAGCTGCGCCAGCGTCGCGGCGTAGTGCGGCAGGAGGTTTGCGCGCGGACAATTGACCGCGCGGCCCTCCGCCCGGCTGTATTCGCAAGCATAAGCGCTGCGGTAGTCGCCCGTCTGTCCATCGCGCAAAAAGATCACCACGTTTTCGGTTTGCAGCGCCGCTTGCAGCTTGTTCGCCACCGATCCGAGCATGTGCGGAATCTCGGTCGTCGTGCGCAGCGATTCTGACAACTCGGCGACGATTTGCTGCGCATCGTAAGCCTGCCGGAAGAACTGACGGTCAATCACCGGCGCGAGATAGCGCCGGTGCAACCAGCGCGCCAACTGCCACGCGGCGATGCCCTCGGCGGCCGAAACCAGGCCGATGGTCAAGGCCGATGGGCGCAGGTACTTGAACAGCAGCGCCAACAGCACCGCCACGATGAGGCCGACGAACAGCAGCGCCAGCAAAATCGAACCGCGCGAGACCAGCAAATAACGCACACCACGGCGAATGATCAGGCTGATCGGAATGACGCGATGGCGGACGATGGCATAAGCGAAGCTGAGCGGGACGAGCGGCAGCGTAAAGCGCATCGAAAACCACACCCAGTTCCAGATGGTATTCCACTTCTCCTGCGTGTTTGTCGCCTGCATCACGAGCACTAGAAAAAGACTGCTGAAGCCGATCAGGCTGCCCCACATCACGACGTGCAAACGCCGCCGCCCCGCCGTATCCGCCGTACGATAACTCAGCCACAAACAGACGAGCGCCGCCAAAAGATAGCCCATCAGCGAAAGATTGGCGGCCAGCAGCAACCCGTGCTCCCACAACCAACGGGCCGGCGGCCAACTGACGATTGGGGTAGCCCATTCAAGAGGCAACCGGATGACGCCAAAAGTCGGCAGTACAAATAGGCAGAGCGGCGCATAGAGCCACCGCGTCAACTTCGGCCAGCGCCGCAACCAGGGTGAAGGTTGAGGAAAGTAGAGAAACAAATGAAACAGCAGCGGGGCTGAGAAAAGTCCGCCGATTAGCGCTAAAGCGACCGGCAGCGCAAGCCATCTGGTCGCTATCTCTTCCTGCCAATGGGTGTTCAGTATCGCCGAAAAGCTGCCGAGCATCAAAGCCAACAGCCAGGCCTGTCGATCCTCCGCTTTGAGCGACAACACGATCAGCCCGGAGAGCCAAAATAAAAGCGGAATCAACTTATCCCACGGAAAAGAGCCGCGCCGACGTGGAATGGTTTGCCAGGCGAAAGTCATTTCCTGGCCGTTGCGCTCGATGGTCATCGAATAAGGCGAACCGGGCGCCAAGCGATACACGTCTTTCAGTACGCCCGCGTGCTCCGCCGCATTCACGCCGTTGATGGCGATAATTTTGTCGCCCGGGCGCAACTCTCGGGCAGGGCCTTGCGGGTCGATCCCGCTGACTTGAAACTCGCCAAACCCGCCTGAAAAGTACCACCCCGCATGGCTTCCGGGCGGGTAAAGCCAGACGTAGAAGCTGGCCGCACTATAGACCAGCAGCAGGGCGAAGAAGGCGATTCCCAAAATGAATCGAACAGGGCTGTTCATGAGCTTCAACCCTCCCGTTGTTTATAAGCTGTGTAGGGATTGCTTGCACAAGACTGTCACTTCCGCCAACACCGGCAATGTCATCCACAGAATGTCTGATTGACTAAGAGGAATCTGGTAACAAACAGGGCGAACTGGCGCTCACGGACGCCACGGTGCAAACGGTAGTTAGATATCCCAGCACATCACGTCCTTGCTGTCGCAAGGTCGTCACGACGGTCAAGATGCGCTCAACGAACCGACTCCCACTTTCGCTCTGCGTCCCGAATGATTTCCTGCGCCAGGTCACTTCAGCTTTGGCACGCGGGACTTCGCTCACCTGATGACGTGCTGGTTGTGGATCATCGCCCAGCAATAAATGCCCACATTGCGCGCAACTGATGGGTCGCAGTTCGACGATCTGATCTACTTCTTCCTTAGGCTTGAGCTGGCGTCCGTGTCCCGGATGTCCGAACTGTGTCCCACGCTTGCAGCCTGTTGGTTCACTCGTTGATTTTGTGCGCTGGGATGGTGGATCAGAAGAAGGTGGTTTGGAAGAGTTCAGTGAGTTCTGTCTCAGCCGCTTGCGTAACTCGGCCATCTCGGCTTTCAAGTCATTTATCTGGATAGCCTGTTGTCGGAGCGCTGCGATCTCTTTTTCATACGCGGTGCAGCGAATCAGCAGTAACCGCCCTTGCTGCTGAAGCGACAGCAAAACTGTGCGCACCGCCGCTGGAGTGTGTTCCCAGTCTTGCTTTGTGATATTGAGGTCGCGCAACATCATCGCAAAGCATAGTTTGATTGGGCGCCACTGTCTAATCGCTGCCTGCCATATTTCGTGCACCCAGCTGAACGGTTACAGCCTGGAGAGAGCGAGTCTGAAACCGAAAAGGACTCGCCGCTCGATCAGCCAGCGCATGAAATTCCTTTCTGAATATAACCTGAAGTCTTCGGGCGCATGAAGATCCTACGCCAGCGCGTGAAGTGCCCGCCTTGCTCTGTCATAACCGGCTACCCTCTTACATTTTCCGCCCTCCTGCCGCAAACCTCGCAGCCAGCGCCGAATCAAGCTCAAATACAAAAAGCAGTTCTTCAACCCTTCCATCACGCCGCAGGCCACAAGCCTGAAGAAATAGGCGGACAGCAGCCCCCGCATATTGATTGATAGCTCGATGAGATCAAAGGGGGTTCCAAATGCTTTTCGATATATTGCGAACGATTACCGACTTCGTCGTGCTTCTGACGCGCCTCATGACCGAGGAAATTGCCGATGAACAGCGGATAGCCCTGATCGATCAGTTCATCCAACTTCAGGGGCTTGAGGCGGCGTTTCAATTCGATCTTCACGACCTGCTGCTGATCCTGATAACGATACTGATCAACATCTTTTGGAGGGCGTGGGATAGTGCGAACCGTTGGCCGTATCGCTGATTCGAATCGTGCGCAGACTCTCGAACGCCACAGGTCTCTCCATGCGGTCCTCTTTGTGAGCCGTAGGGTTTGGCTGCGGGTAACGAAGTGAGCCTTGCCTGGCAAAGCGCCGGCACGCTCGATATTCAAACTCGTATCTCAAGGGGAATACCACATGTTTTCAAGAATCGAGAGCAATCGCCGTTCAAACCACAGCATTTTCCTTCCGCAAAATTTCGGATCGCCTTTCAACGACACGGCGGA
>WNGA01001143.1_pt1 | contig 42268 bp, 42 predicted proteins | sample 5400061 | NCBI WGS metagenome assembly WNGA01 (sample SAMN13153366, study PRJNA577476) | soil metagenome | isolation source: 100 cm soil or saprolite under grassland replicate 2 | place: USA:California | collected 2016-06-15 | reverse complement strand
TCGGTGGACCGGGCGGTCATGGAGGGCGCGGCCCAGGACAACCGCGTCGTCATGGCGGCGATGGACGTCGGCTGGAGCGATCTGGGCGACTGGACGGCGCTCCTCCACGCCCTCGGGACCCAGGCAGCCGGCCGGGTGGTTTCGCCCGGCGAGACGGTCGGGCTCGGTCATGAGGACCTCCTCGTCGAGCGGAGGGACGGCCAGCTCGAGCTGGTGGACGGCCCGCGCGAGGGTGTCGTCTCGGCATTGCCAACGGCCCTGCTGACCGGCGCGGCGGCGGACCGCCCTCTCGTCGGTGCGCTCCTCGAGCGCGTCGCAGCCCAGGAGGTGACCCTGTGACTACGGTCGCGGAGACACCCGCCCCCACCTCGATTGTCTTCGGCACGGACGGATGGCGGGCGCGGGTCGCCGAGGAGTACACATTCCACAACGTGCGGCGCTGCGCCGACGCCGTGGCGGAATACGTTGCCGGCCGCGGCGAGCAGACCAGGGGCGTCGTGATCGCCTTCGACCGCCGCTTCGCCTCGGAGCACTTCGCCGAGGCGGCTGCCGAAATCCTGGTCGCACGGGACATCCCGGTCGCGATCTCGGTGCACGCCGTGCCGACCCAGATGAGCTCATACGAGGTCGTGGAGCGTGGCGCCGCGGCCGGTATCGTCATCACCGCAAGCCACAACCCGTGGACGGACAACGGCTTCAAGGTGAAGTCGCCGTCAGGATCCGCGGCGGGGCCGGAGATCCTCAGGGCGCTCGAGGCGCGCATCGCCACGAACGGCGGAATGCGAATCGAGCGCCGTCCCCTGGCCGATGCCGAGGCGGCCGGCCTGGTCGAGCGCTTCGACCCGTTCGTCGGCTATGAGCGGTACCTCCGCCGCACGGTCGATCTCGACGAACTGCGCGGGGCAGACGTCCGCGTGCTGGTCGAACCGATGTGGGGCGCCGGGGCGGGCTGGTTGAGCCGGCTGCTGGGCGGTGGCCGGATCCAGGTCACAGAGATCCACCAGGAGCGGAACCCCTACTTCGGCGGCGTCAATCCCGAGCCGATCCGACCAAATATCGACGAGGCGCTCGGGATCCTGGCCAAGGGCGGTCACGACCTGGGCCTGCTCCTGGACGGCGACGCGGATCGGGCCGGCGCCGCCGACGAGCGGGGGACGTTCATCCACCAGCTCGAGGTCACCGGACTGCTCACCTATTACCTGGCCGAGTACCGCGGGCTCCGACAGCCGATCGTGAAGAGCGTCAACAACACCTCGATGGCCGAGCGGCTGGGTGAGCGCTACGGCCTGAAGGTCTACGAGACCTCGGTCGGCTTCAAGTACATCGGGCCCAAGATGATCGAGACGGACGCGATGATGGGCGGCGAGGAGTCCGGCGGCTTCGGCTTCGGGATGCATCTGCCGGAGCGCGATGGGATCTACGCGGACCTGCTGTTGCTCGACCTGTTCCTGCGCGAGCGGGCGGCCGGCCGCTGGCCGGTGTCGCGAGCCCTGGAGCACTTCCACGAGATCGCCGGCCCGTCCTACTACCGCCGCATCGACATCCACGTCGATCCGGCCACGTACCAGGCCGTCAAGCAGCGACTGCTCGGGGAGCTCGTGGAGCGGCCGCCGGCCGACCTGGCCGGTCAACCGGTGACCCGAACCCAGCGCCTGGACACGAACGACGGCTTCAAGTTCTTCACCGCCGATGGCTCCTGGATGCTCGTCCGGACGAGCGGCACGGAGCCGCTCGTTCGCGTGTACACGGAGGCGGCGTCCACCGGGGCGCGGGACGCACTCGTCGAGGCGGGCGAGCGACTGGTCCGCGGGGCATGAGCGGGCAGCCGGCGGGCGTCGGCGAGCGCATCGTCGAGAAGCCCTGGGGCCGGGAGCGGATCTGGGCCGAGACGGACCGATACGTCGGCAAGGTCATCACGATCAAGCCGGGCGAGCGCCTGTCCCTCCAGGCGCACCGGATCAAGGACGAATCGGTCCTCGTCCTGCGCGGTCGGCTCCGTCTGCACACGGGCGCCGATCAGGCCTCGATGTCGAGCGAGGACCTCGGGCCGGGGGAGCACCGTCGCATCCCCACTGGAGTCATCCACCGGTTCGAGGCCCTGGATGAGGAGGTCGAGCTAGTGGAGGTCTCCACGCCGGAGCTCGACGACGTCATCCGCCTCGAGGACGACTACGGCCGTGAGGGCACCAACGCGCCCTGACCGGGTTCTGGGTCTCGTCTCAATCCTCGCGATTCTGTCGCTGGTCGCGAGCTGCCAGCAGACGAGCGCGTCGCTCCGGGATGAGGCGGAGGCACAGCTGCAGGCGCCGGGGTCGACGCAGCTGGGGCTGGCGGGCACGACGCCATGCAGACGATCGAGGGCCACCTGGCGGCAATTGCCTGGCGCCAATACGGGACCGATGCGTCGTGGGACGACGTCGTCACCTTCTTTGATGCCGAGCTTCGAAACCGGGGATGGCAAGAGGGCGGCTGCGCGAGCGGCTTCCCCTCGACCGACGAGTGGGCGGTGATGATCTGGCATTCAGACAGTCGAATCCTGCGCCTGGGACACCTGATCGACGAACGTGCCGTGAAGCATGACCAGCAATTCGTGACGGTATACGCGGGTGGCGCTCATTGGCGAGGGTATCGACCCGCGGTGTCCGGAGCGTCGGACGCCGGCTGTTCCGCCGTGGAACTGACGAGCTGGGCGCACCCCTGAACGGTGCGTCGAGACACCGGGAGCGCGATACGAATAGACCCGCGTCGCTGGCCGATATGGGGGGTGACCGGAGGCCCCGACGGGTGTAGTCTGAGCCTGCGACCGCCATCACCGGTCGATGGTGCATGACCGGACGGCGGCCTCGATCACTGCCTGAGCCGATGGCTCGGGTATGGAGGGTCCCCGACGATGCACAGCTCCCTGATCGGCAAGGTCGAGAAGGCGAATCGCTACGCGCGCGAGTTGGACCGGATCACGATTGACCGGCTGGCGCTCACGTTCCGTGGCGACAACGACACGCACCATGTCAGTCTCGACGCCGGTTCGTGGCATTGCACCTGCCACTATTTCGAGAGCTGGGGTTCCTGCGTCCATCTCCTCACCCTTCAGAAGATCATGGGCGTGATGCTGCCCGAAGAAGCGCAGGTCTCGATCTTCTCGGCCACGTCGCAGCCTCTCACCGCCTGACCGTCCTGCCGGAGCGCGGCCCCGAGGCGGCACAGCCGGCCCCCCGGAAGCGGCTCCGGCCCGGGCCCGTGCTACGCTCCGCCCGATAATCTGAGACCTCGCCCCAGCGGTCGCGAAGCCGGTGCGAATCCGGCACAGTCCCGCTACGGTGATCACGGCTCTCCGCGAGCCGTGGAAGTCCGGTCGCCGGCCCTGGGGTGTGCTCGTACCTTCGAGAGAAAGGGTAGGCACCCATGGGCACCGCCATTTCGACCCCTCGCTCGACGAGACGCGAGGGGTCGCTTCATGTCCCGACCCTGCTCCGCGGCATCGGGTTCACCAGGCCGGGCCCTGGCTCGGCGCCGCCGCCGCCGGACCTCGTCAGGGCGTCCTGACCGATGGCGGCAAGCGCCGGGTCGTTGCCGGTCGCGTCCGCCCAGCGGAGCGTCCTGGAGCGTGCGCGCGCGCATCCGGCCCGGCTGACCGCCGCGGCCCTGGTCGCGCTGGGGCTGACGCTGGTCGTTGGCGTCGGGCTGGGCAGCGTCCCGGTCTCGCCCGCCGACATCCTGGGCATCCTCGGCCGCCGGGTGCTGGGCCTGCCCATCGCCTCGACCTGGCCGCCCGCCGCCGAGACGATCGTCCTGGACCTGCGCCTGCCGCGGGTGCTCACCGCGGTCGTCGTCGGGGGAGGGCTGGCCGTTGCCGGCGCCACCTTCCAGGGGCTGCTGCGAAACCCGCTGGCGGACCCGTACGTGCTCGGCACGGCGTCGGGCGCGGCGCTGGGCGCGGCCATCGCGGTCGTCATCCCGCTCCGCGCCGCGATCCTGGAATTCGGGCTCGTCCAGCTCTTCGCGTTCATCGGGGCGGTCGCCGCGATCACGGTCGTCTATCGCCTGAGCCGGAGCGGGCCGCTCGCGCCGCTGACCGGGCTGCTGCTGACGGGCTATGCGGTGGGCTCGCTCCTGGCGGCTGGCCTGTCGATGGCGATGTACCTGTCCGGCTCCAGCCTCCGCCAGATCTTCTCGTACCTGCTCGGCGGGCTCGACGGATCGTCCTGGCTCCGGTTGGCCGGAACGACGCCGATCATCATCCTCGGATCGGCCGCGATCCTGCTCCGGGCCCGCTCGCTCAACGCCCTCCTGCTGGGCGAGGAGGCGGCGGCCCACCTCGGCATCGACGTCGGCCGGGAGCGCACGGTCCTCCTGGGACTCGCCTCGCTGGTGACCGCCGCGGCCGTCTCGATCTGCGGGCTCGTCGGCTTCGTTGGGCTGGTCATCCCCCATCTCGTCCGCCTGGTGACCGGTCCCGGGGCACGGCGCGTGCTGCCCCTGTCGGCCCTGGGCGGGGCGATCCTGCTCGTGCTGGCCGACGTCGTGGCGCGCCTGCTGGGCGAGATCCCGGTCGGCGTGGTGACCGCGGTGATCGGCGCGCCGTTCTTCCTGGTGATCCTTCGCCGCGCCCGCACGGGGTACGAGCTGTGACCGACGAGGATCGCCGCCCCACCTCCGGCGACCGACCGCCCATCGTCGAGCTGCGCGACGTGACTGCCGGCTACCGGTCGCGGCCGGTCCTCGACCGGATCAGTCTCGCGATCGCGCCCGCCGAGCGGGTGGCCGTCTTGGGCCCCAACGGCGCCGGCAAGTCCAGCCTCCTGCGCGTAATGAGCGGGATCCTCAAGCCGAGCCGCGGAACCGCTCTCCTGGCGGGCGACCCGATCGACCGCCTGGACCGGGGGACGGTCGCTCGCCGTCTGGCGGTGGTGCCCCAGGCATCGATGCTGCCGTTTGCCACGCGCGTCGAGGAGCTCGTGGGTCTCGGCCGGATACCGCACGAGGACCCCTTCCGCGGTCACCGGCCGGTCGATCGGGCCGCGATCGCCGCCGCGATCGACCGTGTCGGCGTGGGCCACCTGCTCGGCCGCGACGCCCGCGAGCTGTCCCTCGGCGAGCGCCAGCTCGTACTGATCGCCCTGGCCGTTGCCCAGGCCGCTCCGCTCATCCTGCTCGACGAGCCGACGGTCCACCTCGATATCCGCCACCAGGTCCAGGTGATGGAGCTGCTGGTGGATCTCAACGAGCGTGACGGGACGACCGTGGTGGCCGTCGTCCACGATCTCCGGTTCGCCGCCCATTTCTTCGGCCGGACGGTGGTGGTCGATCGGGCGCGGATCGTCGCCGACGACGTCCCGGACCGAGCACTCGAGCCCGAGCGGGTGCGCGAGGTGTTCGGCGTCGACCCGGGGCTCGTCCGGCTTGGCCTGCCCGTCGCCGCAGACTGACTCCGCATCTACCGGGCGACCAGGGTCGATTGACCCTGCCGCCGTGCGGCCGCTAGTCTCACTCGGTGATACGAGCGCGCGCCGGGAGTCGTCACGTCCTGTGCCCGGCCATCCTCCTGATCGCCGGCCTGGCTGCCGCGGCGTGTGGCTCGCCGGCGGGGTCGACGGCAACGTCCTCGCTCAGGGCCTCCACCGCCGAGGCTACGCTTCCCGCCACCGTGCCCAGCCCGGCCCTGACTGCAACCGCCCTGAGCCCCTCGCCGTCCAGCGCGGCCACGGCGAAAAAGCCCTCGGCAAGACCGGGCTCGCGAGCGGGAGGTGGAGCCGCCGCCACGTGCACGGGCAGCGCCGACACGAAGGATTTCTTCACGGCCATCGCCGAGGCGGTCGCCTGGCCCGTCTACTGCGCGGTGCTGCCCGCGGGCTGGTCCGTGGAGGCCGGCGAGTACCGACTGGCCGACGGCGGACGGATGATCATCGCCTACCGGACCAGGGCCGGCGCCCACCTCGAGCTGCGCGAAGGACGCTGGTGCACGGACGGCGCGAGCGCCTGCTCGCCACACGACGCGATCGTCGGGTCGGCCAGTTTCGGCGACCTCAACGGCCAGCTCGAGACGCTCGGCGACGATCTCTTGCTGCACGCCAACCCGGGCCAGGCGGCATCGTGGACGGCAACCGGGCACGGCCTGGACGAGTCGACCTTCCGGTCGCTGTGCGCCAGCCTCGTCGTGGTCAGGGCCTGACTCAGGGTCACCCGCGCCGGAGCTCACGCGCGCTTGCGCGGCAGGTCCAGGAACGGCAGTCCAACGACCCTCGCGTTGACCCGGCCGCGGCGGCCCTCCACGGACCACTCCACGGCCAGTCGCGAGTCGATCGCCTCGTGGCTGGCGGCCACCGACGCGAGGGCGATGGCCGCCTTCAGGATGGGACTCCAGCCGATGCTCGTGGCGCGCCCGACCTGGCGGCCCGCGACGTCGAATACCGGAACCGGGTTCCGGGAGACGGCGGCCGGCACCGCCGGCGGCAGGTCCTGGGCCGCATGAAGCGCCTCGATGCCAGCCCACTCCAGCTCGAGCCCCACCAGCCGTCTGGCCGGGCCGCCTGCCCGAGCCTCGGCCTCCAGCGCCCGCTTCCCGACGAATTCTGCCTTGCCCAGGTCCACCAGCCGGCCAAGGCCGATCTCGAACGGCGAATAGGCCTGGTCGGCGTTCATCGCGTGGCGCGCGCTCGTGTAGTCGACCTCCAGGAGGATCAGTCCCGCCTCGAGTCGCGCCACGTCGAGGGCGAGCATGCCGGCGGGGCGGATGCCGAACGGGCGGCCGGCCTCCATCACGGCGTCCCACACGCCCACGGCCTCGGCCGCGTCGACCCACAGCTCGTACCCCAGATCGCCGGTGTAGCCGGTCCGGCTCACGTCCACGTCCGTGCTTCGGATAGTGGCGGGCCGGCGCCGGAAGTAGCGCAGATCGGCGAACGGCTCGCCGGTCGCGGCCTCGAGCACCTCGCGCGACCGAGGTCCCTGCAGCGCCAGCGCGGCGATCCGCTCGGTCATCTCCTCGATCGCGACGTCCAGGCCGACCGCGTTTTGGCGGAGCCAGCGGAGCTGGGGATCGGCGGCCGTCCATCGGTAGCGATCGGGCGCCAGGCGATGGATCGTCCCGTCGTCGACCACCTTGCCGGCCTCATCGCACCAGGGCGTGTAGTAGACCTGCCCGATGGCGAGCCTGGTGGCGTCGCGGGTGATGACGCGATCCACCAGTCGGGCAGCGTCCGGGCCGGTCACCTCGTACTTGAAGAGCGGGCTCACGTCGATCAGGGCGGCCGCCTCGCGGATCGCGTTGTACTCGATGTCGTGCTGGTCCGCGTAGACACTCGAGGCGAAGAAGCCCGACCACTCCCGCCACTGCTTCTTGCGGTTGAGAGGCTCGGTTCGGGCATGGAACGGGGTTCCGACGCTCACGCGAATGCTGCTCCTCTGGTGCGGGTCGGGGCCGAGTATGCGTGATTCGGCGGACCTATTCTGGAAGTCATGGAACATCGTCCGGCCTTCGCGCAGGCGGCCACCGAGGTCGTGCTCATCTCCGGTGCGGCCGGCGTGGGCAAGTCGTCGACGGCGTTCGAGATGTCCGTGCAGCTCCAGGCCGCCGGCGTCCCGCACGCGCTGATCGATACCGACGAGCTCGACCGCATCTACCCGGTTCCCGACGATCTGTACCAGGTGACCGAGCGCAGTCTGACCGCGGTGTGGCAAGTCTTTCGCGAGTACGGTGCGTCCCGGCTCATCGTCGTGGGCGTCTGGGTGCACGAGCCTTCCGAACTGGCCTGGCTGGTTCGGGCGATCCCGGACGCCCGCTTCACGCTGGTCCGTCTTGCCGCCTCGTACGCGACGCTGGCCGAACGGATCGGACGGCGCGAGATCGGCTCGGATCTCGACGGTCAGCTCGAAAGGACACGACGCCAGCTGCGCAAGCTCGCTCGTGAGCGGCGCCGCGACGTCCGCGTGATTCCGACCGACGGCGCATTCATCCGGGACACGGCCGCCGAGATCATTCGTCTGGCCGGCTGGCTTAAGCCCGGCTGACGCTCTCCGGGCGGCGTCCGGCCGAGCCGCCCGGTTCGATAGACTGCCGGATGAACGGCATGCAGGCTGGATACCGCGGCCCGGCCACGATCCGCCGGCTCGCCGGTGGCCGCAGCGACAGGGGAGAGGAGGCACGTGTCCGGGCGCTATGACGCGGTGATCGTGGGCGGCGGTCACAACGGGCTGGTCAGCGCGGCCTACCTGGCCCGGGCGGGGCTGCGGACCCTCGTCCTGGAGCGCCGCCACGTCCTGGGCGGCGCCGCGGTCACCGAGGAGGTCTTTCCGGGCTTCCGGTACTCGGTTGCGTCGTACGTGGTCAGCCTGCTCCGACCGGAGATCATCCGGGAGTTGGAGCTGCCCAGGCACGGCCTGGAGATCCTGCCCCTCGACGGCACGTTCACGCCGCTCGCCGGCGACTACCTGTGGCGAGTCAACGACCACGGCCGGACGATGCGCGAGCTACGCCGCTGGAGCCCGGTCGACGCGGAGGCCTATGAGGAATACGGCCAGCTCATGGTGGAGATGGCCCGCTTCATCAAGCCGATCCTGTCCATCGTGCCGCCCGACCCGACCGGGCGCGATCCCCGCCAGTTCGGCCCGCTCGCCGGACTGCTGCGGACGTTCCAGCGCCTGCCCGAGCAGCGCCAGGCGGTCTTCGTGCAGCTCATGACGATGAGCGCGGCCGATTTCCTGAGCCAGTGGTTCACGACGGATCCACTGATCGCCACGATGGCCGCGTCGGGCATCATCGGAACGTTCCAGGGCATCCGCAGCCCGGGCACGGCGTATGTCCTGCTCCACCACTACATGGGTGAGATCGACGGCGCCTTCCGCGCCTGGGGCATTCCCAAGAACGGGACGGGCGGGGTGTCGGAGTCGATCGCGAGCGCTGCCCGGGCGCACGGCGCGGAGATCCGGACCGAGGCGCCGGTTGCGCGGATCCTCGTCAGGCACGGTCGGGCAACTGGTGTTGCGCTCGAGTCCGGCGAGGAGATCCTGGCCGGGTCGGTGCTCTCGTCGGTCGACGCGCGGCAGACGTATCTGGGGCTGCTGGAGCCGGGCACGATCGAGCCGGAGCTGGAGGAGGAGGTCCGCCGGATCAAGTTCCGCGGCTCGTCCGGGAAGGTGAACCTGGCGGTCGACGGGCTGCCCGACTTCACGAGCCTGCCCGGCGACGGAGAGCACCTGCGCGGAGCCATCAGCTTCAGCGCCTCGGTCGACGACATGGAGCGGGCCTACGATGACGCGAAGTACGGCCGCTGGAGCGGCCGTCCGTACATCGACATGATCATCCCGACCCTGGTCGACCCGGCCATGGCGCCGCCAGGCAAGCACGTCATCAGCTGCTTCGTGCAGTACGCGCCGTACCACCTGGAACCCGGGCTGGGATCGTGGGACGACAACCGGGAGGCGTTCGGCGACGCCGTCATCGACCGGATCGCCGAGGCCGCGCCGAACATCCGGGACATCATCCTCCATCGCCAGGTCCTGACGCCCCTCGACATCGAGCGCCGCTTCGGGCTCAGCGAAGGCAACATCTTCCAGGGCGAGCTGTCCCTGGAACAGCTGTTCTTCAACCGGCCGGTGCCCGGCCAGGCGCGGTTCCGCAGCCCCGTCCGCGATCTCTGGCTCTGCGGCTCGGCGACCCACCCTGGCGGCGGGATCATGGGCGCGAACGGTCGGCTCGCCGCCATGGAGGTGCTGCGCTCGCGGCGCCGGAAGGTCGCCTGAGCATGGCCGCAGCCTCGCGCGACGGCCGGCCGGCGGGCGACTGGGACGCGGTCGTCATCGGCGGCGGCCACAACGGGCTGGTGACCGCCGCCTACCTGGGCAGGGCCGGTCGGCGGGTGCTCGTTCTCGAGCGTCGGGCTCGGGCGGGCGGCGCCCTGGACACGTCCGAGGTCACCCCGGGGTTCCGCGTGCCCACCCTCGCCCACACGGTCGGCCGGCTGCGCCCGTCGGTCGTCCGCGAGTTGGGCCTGGGCCGCCATGGCCTGTCGCTGGTGGCGTCGGAGGTCCGGGCGATCGCGCCCTCCCTCCATGGCTCGGCCATCACCCTGTGGGCGGACGTCGCCCGGACGGCCGAGGGACTGCGTGGCCGCTCGGCGCATGACGCCGATCGCTATCCGAGCTTCGATCGCCTCGTCCGTTCGCTCGGCGGGTTCCTGGCGGACCTCGCGGCGACGACGCCGCCGGACATCGCCTCCCCGTCGCTATCGGATGCCCTCACCGGCCTGCGGCTCGGCCGGACGTTCCGTGGGCTCGGCCGCAACGATGCCCGAACCTTGTTGCGGGTCCTGCCGATGGCCGTCGCCGACTTCGTCGGCGAGGTGTTCGACGACGATGGCCTGCGCGCGGCGGTCGCGGCCCGCGGCGTCCAGCTGACCGCCATGGGGCCCTGGTCGGCCGGAACTGCCGGCGTCCTGCTGGCTGACTCGTCCGGCAATGACGGCGGGGCGGCCGGCCAGACCGTATTTGCCCGAGGCGGACCCGGGGCCGTCACCGACGCCCTCGTGTCCGCCGTCCGGGCGACCGGTGGCGAGGTCCGAACCGAGGCCGAGGTGGTCGCCGTCGGCGACCGCGACGGCCGCGTGACGGGCGTGGTCCTGGCCAGCGGGAAGGAGATCCCGTCGGCGCTGGTCGTCGCCGCGATCGATCCCAAGCGTCTGCTCACTCGCCTGGTGGACCCGGTCACGATCGGTCCAAGCCTCCGCTGGCGGGCCGGCAACATCCGCACGCCGGGCACGGTCGGCAAGGTGAACCTCGCGCTGTCGGGGCTGCCCAGGTTCGACGCCGCGGCGGCCGACCCGGACCTGCTCCGCGGCAGGATCGTCATGGCCCCCGGCATCGACGCGCTGGAGCGCGCCTTCGACGACAGCAAGTACGGGCGGATGAGCCAGCACCCGTTCCTGGAGGCGACGATTCCATCGCTGGTTGACCCGTCGCTCGTCGCCGGCGCCCAGCTCGGCCGTCGTCGAGGGCCGCCTCACGTCATGAGCGTCATCGCCCAGTGGCTGCCGTACACGCTCCGGGATGGCGACTGGGACGCGCGTCGCGACGAGCTGGGCGATCTCGTCGTCCGTGAGCTGGAGAGCTATGCGCCGGGGCTCGGCCGGCAGGTGATCGCGCGCCAGGTCGTCACGCCTCTCGACCTCGAGCGGGACTGGGGGTTGAGCGGTGGCCATCCGCTGCACGCCGAGCCGGGCCTGGACCAGTTCTTCCTGTGGCGGCCGCTGCTGGGCCACGCCCGCTACCGGATGCCCATCGAGGGGCTGTACCTCGCAGCGTCTGGCGCGCATCCCGGCGGTGGAGTGACGGGCGCGCCGGGCGCGAATGCCGCTCGCGAGATCCTGGCCGATCGCAAGCGGCGGCGCTGAGCCTCGCGATCGCCCCAGCGCGGGCCGCTTCTCTGGTCCGGCCTTGCCAGCCGAGGAAGCGAACCGGCGAGATCTCGATCGGTTGGGCGTACGTGGCCGCGAATTCGTCGATGGTCAACCCGGCCGCGGCCAGCCAGGTCGCGTATTTCGCGGCGACCCTGCCGGCCAGTCCGAGATCGGTGGGGCGCTCGGCCAGCCGGGCGCGGCATTCGATGAGCTGCACGTCGAAGTCGTCGAGGGGAGATCCCAGGGCGACCATCACCCGCCGGTCGGCGGCGATGCAGCGGACCTTGACCGCCTGGGGCTTGCTCAATGAGACGATGGTCCGCCCGTCCCACACGAACCAGGTGGGCACGAGATGGGGGTGGCCATCGTTACGGATCGTGCTCAGCCACAGCACGGCCTCCTCGGCCAGGAGCGTGAGCGCGCGCGCCGGTGGGATCGCGGCCTGGTTCATGGCCGGAGGATGGAGCCTGTCCGTCTCGCCCGCGCCTGGCCACGCCCATCGCCGACGATTCGGAGCGCGCGTTGTCGCCAAGCCGACGGTTGGGCGCCGCCCGTCAGCCGGACGTGAGCAGGGCAATCCCCAGCGAGACCACGCCGAGGGCGAGGGACAGCGCGCCCGCGTACAGCAGGTAGATGAGCCGGCTGGGCTCGGTACGGCCGGCGCCGGCCGACGAGAGGAAGAATCCTGCCGGCATGAGGATCGCGGCCAGCGGGATCGCGGTCCGAGCCAGGAACGACTGCATGCCGCTCAGGCTGACGGCATCGGCGATGATCGCGCAGACCAGGGAGAGGATCACGAGCGCGGCCGCATGAGCGTGGCCGGCCCGGGCGAATGCGAGCTGGAAGGGCGTCATCTTCTGCCGGCCGCGGACGATCCCCAGCACGAACAGGCCGCCGTATTCGACGAAGACGATGGCCAGCAGAAGGATGCCGGCGGTGGAGCGGGTCTCGGCCGAGAGGGCGATCGTGGGATTCACGGCTTGGCCTCCTTCAGCTGCCGGCAGCCTCGCGCGGCGTCGCCGGTTCTTCGGGCGGCGGCTCGACCGCCCCCGCCGCACGGACCCCGACCGAGGCGGCCTCGCGCGGCGTCGTGGGTTCTTCGGGCGGCACGACCTCCCCGGCCGCGCGAACCGAGACCGGGGCTGCTTCGCCCGGCTCAGGCAGCTCCCACCGCCACGCTCGCATCCGCTTGAGGAGCCGCCGGGCCGTCAGGTCGAGTTGGATGGGCGTGACCGCGATCCGTCGGTTGACGACAGCGTGGAAGTCCGTGCCCGGCTCGGCAAGGCCGGAAGGCGGAGGACCGCCGATCCAGAAGTACGGGATGCCGCGCGGGTCGACCCGGCGGATGAGCTGGTCCTGATACACGCGCTTGCCGAGGCGGGTGACCTCCATGCCGTCGCATTCCGCGAGCGAAACCGCGGGAACGTTCACGTTGATGAGCTGGCCCGGCGACAGGCCGTGCTCGAGGACGTTGCGCGCGACGATGTCCGCGGCGATGGCCGCGAGGCTGAAGTCGGGGTGTTCGTAATACTCCTGGCTGATCGCAAAGGCCGGGCAGCCGTTGATCACGGCCTCCATGGCCGCGCTCACCGTCCCTGAATAGGTGATGTCGTCGCCAAGGTTCGCGCCGTAGTTGATCCCCGACGCGACGAGGTCGAAGCCGTGGCCGAAATAGCCCAGGAAGGCCAGGCTGACCGCGTCGGTGGGCGACCCGTCCACGGAGTAGGCGGTGGAGCCGTCGATGAGGGTCCGCTCGCGCACGCGAAGCGGACGCATGAGCGTCTTCTGGTGGCCGACTGCGCTCTGGTTCGTGTCGGGAGCCACGACGGTCGTCTCGCCCAGGGGCTCGAGCGCCTGGCGAAGGGTCAGCAGGCCGCGAGACTCCACGCCGTCATCGTTGGTGATGAGGATGCGCGGCCGGCTCGACCAGTCGCGGAGCGGCTTCGCCGCCCTCCGCAGGGCGCGTGGACCGCCCCGGGCGGCCCCGCCGGCGAGCGGCTCGCCGCGCTCGAGGTCCACGTCGCGACGCTCCGCCCGCGTCCGCTCCCGGGTCATCTCCGGCTCGCGCTGGCGGCGATCGTCGGTCACCCGCCGGTCACCGGATGGTCACCCCCGCAGCTCACCTGGTAGCTCCTGGGGCTCGCCGCTTGGCGGGCGGCCCACCGCCGTCATCCAGGTCCGGGTCCACGCCGCCGGCCGGCTCGCGGGGAACGCGGACGGCATGACCCTCGCGGGCCGCCAGGCGTCGGGCCGCGCGAGTGGTGACGGTGCCGGCCGGCCGCGTCCGGCCGAGGTACTGGAAGAAGAAGGCCGAGACGACCGCCGCGATCGGAATGCCGAAGATCGCGCCGGCGATGCCGCCGACCTTGGACCCGATCAGCACCGAGCCAAGTACCACGATCGGATGGATGCCGACGGCGTTCTGCATGACCCGAGGCGAGATGACGTTCATGACCACGAACCAGCCGACCGCCATGACGATGAGGACCGGCACCACGGCCTCGGGCCGCAGGAGGATCGCGACGAGGACCGGCGGCAGCCAGGAGACGAACGGACCGAAGAACGGAATCGCCATGAGGACGCCCGAGGCAGTCGCGACGACCGGCAGGTAGTCCAGGCCGAAGGTGACCCCGGCCACGGTGGCCACGAGCCCATACAGGATGCCCAGGATGGCCTGTCCGCGCAGGAACCCACCGAACGAGCGAGCGACGCTCGTCTCGAGGAGCCGAGACTCCTCCGCGTATGCCGGCGGGACCAGGCGGAACAGGAAGGACATGATGTTGTCCCGGTCGATGATCATGTACAGCGAGAGGATGAGCACCAGGAGGAGGTTGCCCAGCGCGCCAAGACTGGCGACCGCGAGCTGCTGAACCGGTCCCACGAGCTGGGCCGCGTAGTCATTCAGGTTGGCGAGGAAGGCGCGACCTTGAAAGGCGAGGTCGATCTGCCCCAGCCCGATGGCCGCCAATCGATCCTGCCACGGCGCGAGGACCGTGGGCAGGTCTTCGCTCAGTTTCGGGACGCCCTCGATGAACTCCCTGATCGAGCCGGCCAGCGCCTGGGCGATGACGACCACGAGCACGCTGAGGGCGCCCAGGATGAGTGTGTAGACGACGACGACGGCGGCCACGCGGGACAGGCCCGGGACCACCCGGACGAGGGCCGTAACGACCGGGCTCAGGATGAACGCGAGCAGCCAGGCAAGGAAGAAGACGAGGACGATGTCGCCGAGGAAGAAGAAGACGGTCGAGAGATAGCCGACCACGATGAACGCGGCGGCCACGGTCGCGAGGATGATCAGCGCGTCGAGCCAGCGCCGCTCCCGCTCGTTCAGCTGAATCGCCATCGGTCGGGCGGTGTCCCTCATTCGATGGGAAGGTGCGGCCCTCCCTGGGGTGAATGGTAGCCCGGGGCCATCGGCCGGTGCTCACTGGGCCGAGACATGCGGACGGCTCCACCCCCTCGAGCTCAACGTTGGAGCCGCGACACCGATACCATTGGCGGCCGAATGACCACCAGGGACGACGCGCCCCCGTCGACCACCCAGAGCCCTGCCGCCCAACCCGTGGTCGCGGTCGTCATCCCCGCCCTCAACGAGGCCGGCAAGATCGGCCGTGTCCTTGACAAGATGCCCAGGGACGGTCGCTTCGAGGCGATCGTCGTTGACGACGGCTCGTGGGATGCGACCGCCGACGAGGCGAGGGCCCACGGTGCCGCGCTCGTCCTCCGCCACGCGGTCCGCGGCGGCGTTGGGGCGGCGATTCGCGACGGATGGCTGGCCGCTCTCGAACGGCGACGTCCGTTTCTCGCCCTCGTGTCCGGCGACGACCAGCACGAGCCGGCCGAGCTGGTCGGGGCCCTGGATGCCCTGCTTGCGTCTGGCGCCGACTACGTCCAGGGATCGCGCTGGATGGCGGGTGGTCGCGTACTGGGGGACAGTGGCGGTCGCGCGCTCGGAACGCGCGTCTATTCCCTCCTGTTCAGCCTGCTCGTCCTTCGCCGGGTTACGGACGCCACGAATGGGTTCCGGATTTTCAAGGCGTCGATCCTGACCGATCCCAAGATCGACATCCGGCAGTCCTGGCTCGATAGCTACGATCTCGAGCCGTACGTGCTGTACAAGGCGCTCAGACGCTTCGAGGTCATCGAGCATCCTTGCACGGTTCGCTATCACGAGCGGGAGGGTTACACGAAGATGCGCGGGGTCGGCGACTGGTGGCGGCTGTTCCGACCAGCCCTGCTGCTGCGGACGGGCTTCAAGCGATGACGCTCTCCGTCGAGCGCGCATTCGGCGGGCGCCGGATCCTCGTCACCGGGGGCGCGGGATTCGTCGGCGGAGCCGTCGTTCGGCGGCTGGTCGAAGCCGGCGCCCGGGTCACGGTCCTGGACGACCTCTTCACGGGCCAGGCAGAGACCATCCCGGCGGCCGCCCAGTTCGTCGAGGGCTCCGTAACGGACGAGGCACTCGTCCGGGAGCTCGTCGCCGAGAGCTCCGTCACGTTCCACCTGGCGGCTCGCAACATCATCGCTTCCACCAAGAACCCCCGCGACGACTTCGCAACGAACATCGGTGGAACACTCAACGTGCTCCTGGCCGCGCGCGAGTCACAGCTCGAACGCGTCGTGTACTCGTCGTCGACCTCGATCTACGGCAATCCGCGCAGCATTCCCATCAACGAGGACGACCAGGTCGTTCCGCTGTCCCCGTACGCTGTCAGCAAGCTCGGCGGTGAGCACTATTGCCTGGCGTTCTACGAGAGCTACGGACTGCCGATTTCGGTCGTGCGTTACTCGAACATCTACGGCCCCGGGCAACGCCCGGACAACCCCTACTGCGGCGTCGTGAGCAAATTCCTGACGAGCGCATTCCTGGGCGAGCCGATGTCGATCCACGGCGACGGCCTCCAGACGCGGGACTTCACGTATATCGACGATGCGGTGGAAGCGACGCTGCTGGCGGCGATCCATCCCCGCGCCGAAGGCGAGGTCTTCAACGTGGGCACGGGCATCGAAACCTCCGTGGCCGAGCTCGCCCGCATGGTGGGCGTGGCCGCCGGCCGCGACGTGACGATCCAGACGATCGATCGCCGTGACATCGACAACATCCGCCGACGTGTCGTCAACATCGAGAAGGCCCGCAGGATGCTCCATTGGGTGCCCCAGGTCCGCATGCAGCAGGGACTCGATCGGACCGCCGCCTGGTTCGAGTCCGCCGGGTTCTCCGGCGCAACCGCTGCGATGACATCCGCCGCCCGAGCCGAGGTGGCGCCCAGCTAACGTCCGGCCAGGCGCCTGAGCCGGTCCAGGATGGCCGCTGCCGCATCGTCGTCCGGGATCACGGCCGCCCGGGCCAGGAGGGAGGCTGCGGCCGCCCTCCCAGGTCCCGGCGCTTGCTCGAGGCCGACGGTGATACGCTCGAGGGCGTCCCGGCTGACATAGACACGATCCGTGAAGGCGAGCGCATCCGGTGCGATCCGGAACACCGTCGCCTCCAGGCGTGCAGCCCCGAATGGCCACTCCCAATGAGTCACGATGGCTGCCCCGGCGGCGTGGCGCAGGGCCTCCACGATGGACATGGAGTTCGAGGTCTCGGTGCGCTCCGTCACGATCCACGTCGTTACTCCCAGCTCACGGATCCGAGCCAGGACGGACTCCGCTCGATAGCCGGACAGGGACGTCACGTCCGTCGGCGATGCCCGGAGGCTGATCCAGTCCGTCGCGCCTCGATCGGTGCCGTGCCGGACACCGAGAGGAGCCGATGGATCGACATGAATGCCGGGATCCTCCGGGATCGCAACGGTCCGGAATGTTCCCTGCAGCGGGAGCGCGGTCTCGAACGCCAGTTGAGCGCCGAAGGCAACGGTCGACCCCTGCGGGACGTTTGCCCGTACCCACGCGTCGATCGTGTGGACGGCCTGCGCCCTCGTCGCGTCGAGGACGCTCGGTGACCGGGGCACGACGTAGAGCGCCAGTACGCCGCCGCCTGCGGTTGCCGCCGAGAGGACGATTGCCGCCAACGCCGGGCCGAACGAGAGCCCGAGTCTCCGGGCAAGACGGCCGCGCCAGACCAGGAGCGTGAGGACGCCCGCCGCGACGGCAAGCTCTCCCATGCGGATGATGAGCCTGCGCGACCCTGTCTCCGCAAGGAAGGGCATCGCGATCAGCGCCGCCGCAACCAGCAACAGAGCGGCGGCGACCAGAGCGGCTCGATTCCTGCCCAAGGCGACACGGACCGCGAGCTCGAGCCAGCCGCACGCTCCCAGGGCCACGAGGAGCGCGATCTGGGCGATGTAATGGCGCGGGCCTTCACCCACGCTGACGACGAGCAGGATGAGAGGGAGTCCGCACAGCGTCGCGATCAGAAGATCATCGACCGCATGCGCATCCGGAGGGTCGAACAGGCCGTCCTTCTCGGGGAGGGAACCGCCGCCCTGCCCGGTTCCCCAGCGTCGGGGCCGTATCCGGGATGCAATTGCGATTGTCCCACCGACGAGGCCGACCGCCAGGACCAGGCCCAGGTCGGGCACCCAGGTCGAGAGGTTTTGCACGACCTGGCTTGGGTCAAGGAAGGTCGTCCCCAGTCCCGTCGGTGTCCGGGCGAAAAACACCGTGAGGCACAGAGCCCACAGCAACGCGCCGACCCATCCCAGCAGCAGACGGGCGCGCCGGGTCACCTGCCGGTGGACGTACGCGTTGCTGAATCGATCGGCGGCGAGGCCGACGACGCCGACGGCGATTGCGACGACGGCGATCGGGACGAGCGTCCACCCGGGCGCGCCAAGACGGTAGACGGTTCCGAGCTGCTGGGCGTAGAGCACGAACCACCAGCTGGTGCCGGCCATGGCGGTCAGCATCGTCGCGGCCGCGACCCTGATCAGGGGCGTCAGCGGAACATCGCGAACGAGCCCGGCGAACAGTGGAACCGGAGCGAATGGGAGCGCGATCTCCTTGACGAGAAACGCGACCGCGAACGTGGCGCCGGCTGCGATGCCCCACGCTGTGGAGCCGCGGCGGACGGCGGAGACGCCCAGCGCCAGGTAGAGGAGGGTGAAGGCAGCGGCGGGCAGATCGAGCCCGAGCCCCGTTGCCAGGTCGATCATGAACGGGAAGCCGAGCAGGCAGGCCGCCGCGACCGGCGCCGCCAGGCGCATGCAACGCCAGGCGAACCATCCGCCGAGGACGATCACCGCGGCGCCGGAAACGATGACGAGCGCGTGCGCCCAGGTTGACGGGTCGGCACCAAGCCAGGCTTGGGGAGCGGTGATCACGACAGGCCACAACACGGAATGCTGCGACGGGAAATACCCGAAGGCGGTCACGGGCCCGCGCCCGGCCAGGATGTTGGCCCCAATGCCAAGGTAGTAGGCATCGTCCACGCCCATGAAGCGTGCGGGGGCCCGTGCCACGATGACCGCGAAGGCCGCCGCTGCACCGACCACCAGAGCGAGCGAGATCCGTCGGGTCAGGTCGGGCCCACGCCCCACCCTCAGCGGAGCCCCATCTTCTCGCGAACCTCTGCCATCGTCTCGGTGGCCCTGGGGCGGAGCCGTTCCGCGCCTGCTTCCAGAATGTCGGCGACCTGGGCCGGGTGCGCCATGAGGTCCAGATAGCGCTCGCGGGCAAGCGCGTAGTGGCCGATGATCCGATCGGCGAGCAGCTTCTTCGTGTCGACGCAACCCGTTCGGGCGGTCCGCTCCCCGTCCCAGATCTCCTCGAAGTCGTCGCCGAAGAATCGGTGCAGCTGGCAGACGTTGCACACTTCGGGCCGCCCGGGATCGGTCCGGAGGATCCGCTTCGTGTCCGTGACCATGCCCATCACCTGCTTCCGGATGAGGGCCGGCTCGCCGAAGATGTCGATCGTGTTGCCGAGCGACTTCGACATCTTCTTCACCCCGTCAGTTCCCAGGACGACGGGCGCCTCGGTGAAGACGGCCTGTGGCTCTGGAAAGGTCGGCCCGTAGCGGGCTGCGAAGGCACGCACGATCTCCCGGCTGAGCTCCAGGTGGGCGGCCTGGTCCTTGCCGACCGGCACGAGGGACGCCTTGTACATGACGATGTCGGCCGTCTGCAGAACCGGGTAGGTCAGCAGGCCGTGGTTGACATCGTCGGGCTGGTTCTGGCGCTTCTCCTTGTAGGTCGGCGTCCGTTCGAGCCAGCTGACGGGGGTCACGGTGGACAGCAGCCAGGCCAGCTCGGTGTGCTCGGGCCGGTGACTCTGCACGAATAGCGTGCAGCGCTCCGGGTCCAGCCCGAGGGCCAGCAGGGAGGCCGCCATCTCCAGGGTTCGCTGGCGAAGCAGGGCCGCATCGTGCGTGCTCGTGAGCGCGTGGTAGTCGACGATGCAGTAGATCGCCTCGTACTCCCACTGGAGCGTGACGTAATTGCGGATCGCGCCGAGGTCGTTGCCGAGATGGACGATCCCGGACGGCTGGATGCCGCTGAAGATCCGCGGCCGCGGAACCTCGGTCTCTGCAGGCGCGGCCGCGGGGGCAAGCTCGACCGTCATGGTCGGCGAGTGTAGCCGAGGCCTCCTGCCCGGCGTCGGCTCCGTGCTGATACGAGCCTGCAACGATCGCGTTGGTTCGCTTATGCGAACGCCATCGGCGCGGCGCGGATTGTCCGGCCATCCTGCGCGGCCAGCCCAACACGGTGCGTCCTGCCCGTGGTGGCGCCGGGATCAGGAAGGAGCGATCGGTGGCGTCCACGACTGTCGCACCCTCGGTTGTCCGGTACGACTACAAGATCCCGTTCGTCATCGGAGCGTCCGCGATCGGGACCGTCATCGAGTGGTACGACTTCTACTTGTACGGCGTGCTGGCCGCCTTCTTCTCGACCCAGTTCTTTCCGAAAGGCAACGACACGGCCGCGCTCCTCGCCTCACTCGCGGCCTTCGGTGCCGGCTTCGCGGTGCGGCCGTTCGGTGCCGCGGTCTTCGGCCGGATCGGAGATATCGTCGGGCGCAAGTTCACGTTCCTCGTGACGATCACCGTGATGGGCATCTCGACCGCCCTCGTGGGCATCCTGCCGACGTACGCGGCGATCGGCATCCTGGCGCCCATCCTCCTCGTGACGCTGCGGCTGGCCCAGGGTCTCGCGCTTGGCGGCGAATACGGCGGAGCGGCGATCTACGTCGCGGAGCACTCGCCCGATAAGAAGCGCGGCTTGTACACGAGCTGGATCCAGACGACGGCGACGGTCGGCCTGCTGCTCGCCCTGGCCGTCGTCGCACTGTTCCGGATCGGCATGGGTGACCAGGCCTTCACGGAGTATGGCTGGCGGATCCCGTTCATCCTGTCCGCGGTCCTGGTGGCGATTGCTCTGTACATCCGCCTGCGGCTGCAGGAGACGCCACTCTTCGCACGGCTCAAGGCCGAGAACCGCCATTCCACGTCGCCCTGGCGGGAGAGCTTCGGCGACCCCAAGAACGCCAGGCTCATCCTGCTCGCCCTGTTCGGCGCCACGGCCGGCCAGGCCGTGGTCTGGTACCAGGGCCAGTTCCAGGCGCTCTTCTTCCTGGGCACGAACCTGGGAGTGCGATTCCAGGACGCCTACTTGATCGTCGGAACCGCGATCGTCCTCGCCACGCCGTTCTTCCTCTTCTTCGGCAGGCTGTCGGATCGGATCGGCCGCAAGCCGATCATCCTCGCCGGCTGCCTCGTGGCGGCGATCACCTACTTCCCGATCTACAACCTCATGACGCAGTTCGCCCACCCGCAGGGCACGTTCAACCACTCGCTGGGCAAATTCGTCGGCGCCGACGGGATCACCCCCACGCTGGCACAGCCCGAGATCCTGCCGTTGATCGCGCTCGTCTGGATCCAGGTGGTCTACGTGACGATGGTCTACGGACCCATCGCGGCCTTCCTCGTGGAGTACTTCCCGGCACGCATCCGATACACGAGCCTGTCCATCCCGTACCACCTCGGCAACGGCTGGTTCGGCGGGTTCCTGCCTCTCATCGCCGGGGCCCTGCTCGCGGCGACCGGCAACCTGTACGCCGGGCTCATCTACCCGATCACGGTCGCGCTGATCACGGTCGTGGTTGGTGGGTTGTTCATCCGAGAGACGAGGCAGGTCCGCATCTGGGACGAGGTGGGTGGCGAGACCACCGAATTGCACCAGGTCGCCGGTGATTCGCCGCCCAGGTCGCCTCGCGAGGGGGCCGCGCCCACGGCCTGACGCCCAACCGGACGGGAGGCCGCGCCTCTCGTCTGGGCTCTGCTTGCTCCGCTACGATGCCGGACGTGCCTGCCAACGTCCGGCCGACATGAGCGGCCAGCGCCTGCGCGTCGCCGTCCTGGGCGCAGGAACGGTGGGACGCGAGGTGGTCCGCGCGTTCCAGACGCATTCCGAGCGCCTGGTCGTGGCCGGAGGGCCGCGGCTGGAGCTGATCGGCGTCGCCGTCCGCCGGCTGGCAGCGGCACGGGACGACGGGATCGACGCCGGCCTGCTCACGGATGCTCCGGCCCACCTCGTCGCCTCCCCGGACACGGACGTCGTGGTCGAGCTCATCGGCGGCGACGAGCCCGCCCGGACCCTGATCGCCGCGGCGCTCGGCGCGGGCAAGTCCGTGGTAACCGCCAACAAGCACGTCATCGCCCACCACGGGCCGGCACTCGAGGCGATCGCCCGCCGAACCGGCGCAGCGTTGCGTTTCGAGGCCGCGGTCGGCGGGGGCATCCCCATCCTGGGGCCGCTGGCCGGCGAGCTCGCGGCGAACCGCATCGATCGCGTCCGCGGCATCCTCAACGGCACGACGAACTACATCCTCAGCGCGATGGCCGCCGACGGGCGCCAGTACGGCGAGGCGCTCGCGGCCGCCCAGGCCGCCGGCTACGCGGAGGCGGACCCGGCCGGCGACGTCGAGGGCGCCGACGCGAGCAACAAGCTGGCGATCCTCTGCCGCCTGGCCTTCGGCGCCTGGCCGGATCCCGGCCGGATCGTCCGCCGGCTCCCGGCCGTCGTCGGGGACGGGCCGCCGGGCATCACGGGGGTGACCGTCGATGCCATCGCGGGTGCCGCCGAACTCGGAGGGACGATCAAGCTCATCGCCGACGCGCGGCGCCTCCCAGATGGCCGGGTTGCCGTCTCCGTGCTGCCCACCATCGTGCCCCTGGCGGATCCGATCGGCCGAACTTCGGGCGTCACGAACCGAATCGAGATTCGCGGAGATCCGATCGGCAGCGTTGCCTTCAGCGGCCCGGGCGCCGGCGGCGCAGCCACCGCGAGCGCGGTGCTGGGTGACGTGCTGGCCATCGCCCGCGGATCCGGCAGCACCTGGGCCGGCCTGCCACCGGCGGCCCAGGCCGAGCCGGACACGCTGACGGGCCCGCCGAACTCTGCTCCCGACCGGGGCTGGTTCGCCGTTCTGCCGGGCCACCTTAGGACGCTCCCACTCGGAAAGGGACAGAGGAAGGGCCAGAGCCGCACGGCCCTGACGTCCGGCGGGACCGCGGTCCAGCTTTCCCAGGTCTCGTTGACCGACGTCCTGGCACGGCTTCGCGCCGCCGGCGCCCCGGACGAGGTCGTCGTCTTCCCGGCCGACGAGCGAGCCGCCGGCCGCTGATCGCGGTCACCTTCGCGGCGGTGGCGGCCCGTACAATCGCGTTCATGGCCTCCGTCACGCCTCGTCCAGCGCTCGGCCAGGCGGCCACGCGCGTGGCGCGGCCGCGGCTCGTCGAGCGATACCGCGAGTTCCTGCCCGTCACCGACGCGACGCCGGCGCTGACGCTCGGCGAGGGGCTGACCCCTCTCGTCCACCTGCGGCGCCTCGGCGCCGAGCTCGGGCTGGCCAACCTGTATGCCAAGGTCGAAGGCCAGAACCCGACCGGCTCGTTCAAGGACCGGGGGATGGTCGTCGCCGTCAGCAGAGCCATGGAGGCAGGAGCTCAGGCGATCATCTGCGCCTCGACGGGCAACACGTCGGCCTCCGCGGCGGCCTATGGTGCGGCGGCCGGGCTGGAGGTCGTGGTCGTCCTGCCCAGGGGCCAGATCGCCGCCGGCAAGCTCCTCCAGGCGCTCGTCGCCCGGTCGCGGGTGGTGGCCATCGACGGGAACTTCGACCAGGCCCTGGCGATCGTCCGGGCGCTCGCCGATCGATCGACGGGTCGCCCGGTGACGCTCGTGAACTCGGTCAATCCGGACCGGCTGGCCGGCCAGAAGACCGCGGCGTTCGAGATCTGCGACGACCTGGGCCGAGCGCCGGACATCCTGGCGATCCCCGTCGGCAACGCCGGCAACATCAGCGCCTACTGGACCGGGTTCCAGGAGTATCGGTCGGCCGGGGTGACGACCGGGCTGCCGCGCATGTTCGGCTTCCAGGCGGAAGGCGCGGCGCCCATCGTGCGCGGGGCACCGGTCGAACGACCCGAGACGATCGCGACCGCCATCCGGATCGGCAATCCGGCGTCGTGGACCACGGCGACCGCGGCCCGCGACGAGTCGGGCGGCCGGATCGATGCGGTGTCGGACGATGCGATCCTGTCCGCCTACCGCGACCTCGCCCGGACGGAGGGCATCTTCTGCGAGCCCTCGTCGGCGGCCGCGCTGGCCGGCGTTCGCAGCGTTGCGGCGGCCGGTGACCTCGATCCAAAGGCCCTCGTCGTGTGCGTGCTGACCGGCAACGGCCTCAAGGACCCCCAGGCGGCGGAGCTGGTCCCGTCCGAGATCGTCGAGGCGGATTCTTCGCCGGACGCGGTGGCCCGGGCGCTGGACTGGTGATCGCCTGACGTGGTGACCCACTGGCTGGCCGAGCTCGATGGACGTCGGCTGTCCGTCGAGGTACCGGCATCCGCCGCGAATCTGGGCGCCGGCTACGACTGCCTTGGTCTGGCCTTGGGGATGGTCAACCGGATCGACCTGGAGGTGCGGGGCTGGAGCCGCGGCGAGGTCGAGCTGGAGGTCGACGGTGAAGGCGAGGGTGAACTCCCGGCCGACCGGTCGAACCGTTTCGTCCAGGGCCTGGAGGCGGTCCTTCATGAGCTCCGCGGTCCGATCCCGGACGGCGTGGGCTGGCTCATCCAGATGCACAACGCGATCCCCCTGGCGCGCGGCCTCGGCTCGTCCGCGGCGGCGACGGTCGGCGGCGTCGTGGCTGCGAACGCGCTCCTCGGCGAGCCGCTCACGACGGCCGACTTGCTGCGGCTGGCGGCCCGGATCGAGGGCCACCCGGACAACGCAGCGGCGGCGCTGCTGGGCGGGTTCACCGTGGCGGCCCGGATCGTCGACGAGCCCGACGGCCCGATCGAGACGATGCGCTTCGACGCTCCGCGCGAGCTCCGCGCGGTCCTGTTCATCCCGGAGCTCCGCCTGTCGACCGCGGAGATGCGCCGGGTCTTGCCGTCCAAGGTCCCCCTGTCGGCCGCTGTGGCGAACCTGGGTCGGGTGGCGCTGGGCGTGGCCGGGCTGGCAACGGGAAGATACGATCTCCTGCGGGCGCTGACCGTCGATCGGCTGCACGAGCCGTATCGGGCGAAGGCGTACCCCCAGTTGCCGATGCTCCTGGCCGCCGCTCGGGAGGCCGGTGCGATCGGCGCCTGCCTGTCCGGGGCGGGTTCGTCGGTCCTTGCCTTCGCCGATTCGGTGGCGACCTTCAGCCGGATCGAGGGTGCCCTGGCCGCCGTCGCGGCGGATCAGGACCTGCCCGGCCGCATCGAGGTGGTCATGCCGCGCAACATCGGCGCCCAGGTGCTCGGCCGGCCCTAGCACGGAACCGCACGCCCGGCTCCGGCGTCTCACCGCCACGATCGGCGATATGCCGGTCCGTCGGAGGATCCCGGACATGCTCTCGCCGCAGTTGCCCCGCTCCGCCATCGCCCGTCATCGAGCGTTGGGCGTGGCCCTCGCCATCGTCGCCACTCTGGCACTGGCCGCCTGCTCCTCGGGTGCGTCCGTCCTGTCGAATCCCGGCAATGGGGGAGCCGCCCCGCCGGCCGGAGCTCCAGCGCCGACCGCGGTTCCAGCCGGAGGCACGGGACAGGACTCGAACGCCGGCGGTAGTGGCCGGCAGGTCGGCGACGGAACGACGAATCCAGGCGACGCGAACGGCGCGCCCCGCGACACCGCCCTCATCGTCAAGACCGGCACGATGACCATCCAGACCGATGACATGGGCGCCGCACTGCTCAAGGCACGCGCCGACGTCATCCGACTCGGCGGCTACATCAGCGGCTCCGAGCAGTCCAGGAACGGAGAGCGCATCACCGCGTCGGTCACGTATCGGTTCCCGAGCGACCGCTGGGAAGACGTCCTCGACGCCATCAAGGCCCGCGGCGAGCTGAAGGAGGAGAAGACCGATTCGCTCGAGGTCACCGGCCAGGTCGTGGACCTGGATGCCCGGATCGCGAACCTCCGAGCCACCGAGCGCGCCCTGCAGGCGATCATGGCGAAGGCAACGAAGATCCCCGACATCCTGGAGGTCCAGAACCAGCTCACTGCGGTTCAGGGGCAGATCGAGGAGCTCGCCGCCCAGGTCACCCACCTTCGCGACCAGGCCGCCCTGTCGACGCTGACCGTGATCTTCCAGACGCCGCCCGCACCGATCGTCAAGGAGACGTCCAAGGGCTGGAGTCCCGGCGTCGAATTCGATCGCGCCGTGGGCCTGCTGCTGTCGATCGGCCAGGGACTCGCCACGATCGGGATCTGGCTGGCCGTCGTGGTCCTGCCGGTGGTCATCGGCCTCGGCTTCCTGCTCCTGATCCTGCTGATCGTCGGCCGCCGCTTCGGGCGCTGGCCACAACGGCCGGCCGGTCCACCCGCGATGGCCGCCGGGCCCGACGCCTGACGGTGGGGCCGGGGCTCCGGTAGGGCCGGGGCTCCGGTAGGGCCGGGGCTCCGGTAGGGCCGGGGCTCCGGGAGGGCTGACGGCCTCAGGCCCCGGCCGGCCTCGGGGAGGAGCGATTGGCGGTGTGGCCGGCGATGAACGCCAGGACCTGCTGCCAGGCGTCGGCCGAGGCCGCGGCGTGCTCCTCGTAGGTCCGATCGAAGAATGAGTGCGGGGCGCCCGGGTAGCTGATGATCCGGTGCTCGACGCCGGCTCGGCGCAGGGCGGCCTCGAATGCTTCGACGGATGTCGGCGGGATCGCACCGTCCGCTTCGCCGAACAAGCCGAGGACCGGACTCGCGATTCGGTCCGCGACGTCCACGGGCGCCGGCACGTCGTTCCGGCCGGGGCCCAGCGGGACGCCGTAGAAGCCGATCACGCCCGCGAGATCGAGGCCAAGGGTCGAGCTGACGAAGGCGAGCCGGCCGCCAAAGCAGAAGCCGATCGTGAAAAGGGACCGCTCCTGGCCATCCTCCGTGGATCGAAGGTCCAATACGGCGGCCGCGACGTCGGCGCTCAGACCGGCGAACGTCGTCTTCGCGACATGCGGCATGTATTCGAAGTCGGCACCCCGACTGCCCGGGCCGGCGGTTCGGCCGAAGTAGTCGATCGCGAGCGCGTCGACGCCGGCCTCCGCAAAGCGCAGGGCCAGCTCGCGATAGTAGGCGTGCAGTCCGCGCACGTCGGGCAGCACGACGATCGCGGCGCCGGTGGGGTCGGCCGGGTGGGCCCTGAATGCCATGAGGCGGTTTCCGTCGCTCGCGGTGAGCGTTACCTCCGTCGAATCCAGGGCGCCCCCAGCGATCGCCGGGATCGGTGGTCGGCTGTCGGGCGCGAAGCACATCCGGTGAGATCCTTCCGGTCGAGGCCGACGCTCGTCTGGGACGAGCATACGTCGTCCCCAGGTCATGACTATCGACCCTATGGACAGCCAGCGTACGATCTGCCTCCAGGGGCGTCACCAGACGTTTCGAGCCGGCACCGATGGAGTGATCGATGGGCGACGACGAGGCAACCGGATATATCGGAGGCGCGGTGACGCCCGAGATGGAAGAGGCCTTCGGGAAAGCGGTCGATTGGGTGGGTGAGACGGCGAGCGACGCCGTCGAATGGGCCGGGGAAACGGCGAGCAACGCCGTCGACTGGGCCAAGCAGGAAGTCACCGACGTTGCCCAGACCGTTGGCCAGGGCATCGACACACTCGAGAAGTTCGTGGAAGAGAATCCCGAATCCCTCCTGGAGTAGCAGCCTACCTGCGATCCCGCGAGACGGGACCAAGACGGCTCTCCCACAGACTCTCTGTACGCCGCGCGCGCCTTGTCCGCGGCATCACACCTGAAAGGGGATCACATTCATGAGTGACGATCTCGAGAAGGCCGGCGACATCGCGGGCGATACCGGCGTCTATGCGGCCGAGGCCGCCCTCGGGCTGGCGACCGGCGGGCTTTCGGTCATCGCCGAGAAGGTCCTCAAGGACAACGGCGTCGACATCCACGAGATGGCGACCGAGGGCTACAAACTGATGGGCGAGGCCGGGGGCAGCGCGGCATTCGACGCCACGTCGGAAGAGACCCACCAGGCGGCCCTCGAGCATTACGAGAACGCGGGAACCGAGTGGGATCAGGGCAACTACGGTTCGGCGGTCGTCGAGGGGGTCGAGTCGGTCGGCACCATCGTCGGTGGCCTGGCCGAGAGCGCCTGGGACGCCATCACCGACTAGCGGCAGGAGCCGCGCGCCAGCAAGAGCTGGCAAATCGTCTCTCTCTGATTGGCCGCCCGCCTGACCGCGGGCGGCCTCTTGATTTACGGGGTCGCTCTCCTGCCGGCGGACATCGGGTTGGAACGCGATCGCGCCTCGCCTGGGTGCGCTTGGAGGCAACGAGGATGGACGAATTCATCGAGGAACTGCAAGAAGAAGTGCAGGACATTCAACGAGACGTCGGCGAAGCGGCTATTCGGCTCGCCGATGCGGCCCTGAACAGCATCGCGCATACGGGGCGAGGGATCGAGGCCAGCATCGACACCGACAGGGATGGAAGCCTGCTGGACAATCAGTTGTCGAAGATCGCGGGAGAGGTCCCGATCGTTGGCGAAACGTGGGCGCATATTGGCGAACAGGTCGGAGATTTCGCGACCGATGTCATGGGAGCCCGCAAGGGGGGCCTCTTTAGCGAGACCGGGACGCTCGACAAAGAGCGCACGACCGACAACGATTACCGACGTGACGGAACACTACAAGGTGGTTTCGGGCAAACGGTGAACGAGACCATCGGCTTGGGCGACCAGCAAGATCCCGCCGCGTGGTTGATCGGCGCAGGCGGAGCCACCGCTGTCATGGGAGGGTTTGTAGCAACTGGCATCGGTGTCGTTGCCGAAGCCGTGCGCGAGCGCGAGGACCCACTGGAAGACAACGCGGTCGAGTTCAGTTCAATCGGCGGGCCATCGCTCGCGAGCAAACCGGGACCGCCGAAGCCGTCGGAGTCGGACAAGCCGCCGGACGCCGTCAAGCCGGCGGCTCCGAGCCCGACGGAAGTGGACACCATCGCGAAGGTTCCCAAACCCGGGAGCTGAACCAGACATCTATTGATTTCGCCACGCGGCGTGAGCGAGTTCTCGACGCCACGACGACGGAGGTGCATAACGTCGATCGGGCGCGGGCCTCGTCGCGACAAATACGCGGGTCTGGAGATCGCTCGCTGCTAGAATCGCGCGATGCCCGCATCGCTCGTCGTGCAGAAGTTCGGCGGCTCGTCACTCGCCGACGCGGATCGGATCCGCCGCGTGGCGCGGCGGATTGCCCGCGAGCGCCTCCAGGGAGCGGAGCTCGTCGCGGTCGTTTCCGCGATGGGCGACACCACGGACGAGCTCCTGGCTCTGGCCGAGGCGATCACGGACGAGCCGGATTCGCGGGAGCTGGATGTGCTCCTGGCGACTGGCGAGCATCAGAGTGCGACGCTCGTGTCCATGGCCCTTCACGCGATCGGTGTGCCGGCCATCTCGCTGACGGGAGCTCAGGCCGGAATCACGACCGACGGACGTCACGGCCGGGCGCGCATCGCCGGCGTCGAACCGCGCCGGATCCGGGCCGAGCTGGACGCTGGCAAGGTCGTGATCGTGGCCGGATTCCAGGGCGCCAGCCAGGCGCCCGGCCAGGACGGCGAGACGACGACCGAGACGACGACCCTGGGCCGCGGCGGCTCCGATACGACCGCCGTTGCCCTCGCCGCTCAGCTGCACGCCGCCCGCTGCCAGATCTTCACGGACGTACGGGGCATCTTCACGGCCGATCCACGGCTTGTGCCCGGCGCCCGCCAGCTGGACATGATCGGCTACGAGGAGATGCTCGAGCTCGCCCATCAGGGGGCCCAGGTCATGCAGACCCGGGCGGTCGAGCTGGGCTGGGTGAACGACGTCGTCATCGAGGTCCTGAGCTCCTTCGAGGACGCTCCGGGCACGCTCATCGCGGAGGACCCGCTCGTGGAGCAGCGCAACAAGGTCCGGGGACTGGCCCACGACCGGAACGTGGCCAAGGTCACCCTCGTCGAGGTGCCCGACCGCCCGGGGGTGGCTCGATCCGTCTTCGAGCCGCTCGCGGAGGCCGGCATCATCGTCGACACGATCGTCCAGAACGTGGGTCATGGCGGCGCCACGGATCTCAGCTTCACGCTCGCCCGGGCCGACCTGGCGAAGGCCAAGCGGATCCTGGAGCCGATCGCGCGCGAGCTCGGCTTTCGCGAGCTGACCACCGATTCGGCGATCGCCAAGGTCTCCATCGTCGGCGCGGGCATCCAGAACGCCCCCGGCTATGCGGCCCGCATGTTCGGCGCGCTCGCCGACGCCGGCATCAACATCGAGATGATCTCGACGTCCGAGATCCGGATCACCTGCCTGATCGCCGAGGACCAGCTGGAGGCGGCCGTCCGCGCCCTCCACGCGGCCTTCGAGCTGGAGCGGCCGGACGAGCTGGGGGAGGGCGCCGGCGCCGTCGGGGCCGCATCGTGAAGCGGGGCCGGTGACGGTCGCCGGAACGGACGACCAACGCGCGGCGTCGTCCGTCTTCAGCCGCCGGGAGCGTTTCGCCATCGTCGGGTCCACGAACGACGTGGTCCGCGACTGGCTCCTCGCAGGAGTGCCCGAGGTCTGCCTCGCGACCGCCGACGAGCAGACGGCCGGTCGCGGTCGCGAGGGACGCAACTGGTTTGCCCCGCCCGGCGCCGCGCTCTTGCTGTCGCTCGGCTTCCGGCCGAAATGGCTGTCGCCCGATCGCGTGTGGCGCCTGGCCGCACTCGTCTCGCTGGCGATGTGCGAAGCCGCCGAGGAGGTGGCCGGCCTGGCCGATGGGACGATTCGGCTCAAGTGGCCGAACGATCTGGCGGTCGAGGACGCCGGCCCGGCCGATCCACGGCGCGGAAGGCTGCGCAAGCTGGCCGGCGTCCTGGGCGAGACCGACGGGCTGGGCTCGGCCGATCCGCGAGCGGTCATCGGCCTGGGAATCAACGTCGACTGGCCCGCCGTGACATTCCCGAGCGAGCTCGCCGCGACGATGACCAGCCTGCACGAGGTTACCGGTGGGCGCTCGATCGCCCCGAACGACCTGATGGACGCCTTCACCTCGCGCCTGGAGGGAGGCGTCGCAAGGCTGCGAGAGGACCGCTTCCAGGCGAGCGGCTGGCTGTCGCGCCAGGTGACTAACGGCCGCGAGGTGCGCCTGGAGCACCCTGACGGTACGGACGAGACCCTCTCCGCCCGCGGTGTGGACCTCGAGACGGGAGCACTGATCGTGGCGGCTCCGGGATCCGGACAGGCGGACCGGCGCGTCGTCAGCGGGGAGATTCGTCACGTCCGGCTGGCCTCTGCGGACACCGCTGCGCAGAGCCCAGGGCTGGGGGTGTAACGCGATGGCTCGGCCGGTGTTTGGAAAGGTGAGCGCCGGGGAAGAGGCCGGGCGCTCCCGGGTGGCCCATCTCGACCGCGACCGCACGCTCGTCGAGACCGCCCAGCGCGACCCCTCCGCCTTCGAGCCGCTGTATCGCAGGTACCTCGCCCAGGTGTATTCCTTTGCGTACTACGAGCTCGGCGACCATCACGACGCCGAGGACGCCACCGAGCGAACGTTCCTCCTCGCCCTCACCCACCTGGGCCGCTTCCAGGAACGCGCCCGGCCGGCAGACGGTGATGGTGCGTCCACGTTCCGGGTCTGGCTGTTCCGCATCGCCCGCAACGTCGTGGCGAATCAGCGCCGGACGCTGCGTCGTCATCCACAGGCGCCGATCGAGGCCGCGGCCGTCCTGCCCGACCCGCTCGACGTCGAGCGCCGAACGGTCGAACGCGACGACGCGGCGGCAGCCTGGTCGGCGGTCGGTCGCCTGCCCGCCGATCGCCGGCGCGCGCTCGTCCTGCGGTTCGTCGACGAGATGACCACCGCCGAGATCGCCGGCGTGCTCGGCCGGTCCGAGAACGCGGTCAGGGTTCTCATCCACCGCGCCCTCCGGTCCGTGGCGCGCGACCTCGGCGGCGGGCGCCGGGGCCAGGACCTCCATCGGGGCGACGGCGGCCGGCCGGCATGACCCTGCCGCTGCGGGACCGCATCGAAGCGGACGCGATCCTGACGGACCTGTACCTGGACGCGCTCCTGGCCGCCCAGGCTCGGCGCGCGATGGACGTGCCGGCCACGGTTGACCTCGATCCGGCGATCCGATTCGCCGCCGGTCGCCTGTCGTCCGACCTGGCCCGAGTCCACCCGTCATTCCGCTTCGAGGAGCGCCTGGCGGCGCGTCTGGCCGAGGTCGCCGCGGGCATGCGCCTGGCGGCTGCCGCAGGCGAAGGGGACGCCCGCGCGACACGCGGAGCGAGCCTGGATCCGAGCCTGGACGCGACCCTGCATCCGGCATTCGTTCCCGGTCTGGACCCGGCGGCCGATCCGGCCGGACCGCACCTGGCCCGACCCTTGCTCATCGGCGGAGCGCTGACGTCGGCGGCGTTGTCACTGGCCGGCGCCGCGTATGTCGCCTGGCGCCGCAGCCACCCCCCGATCACGCCGATGGCCCGGGCGGTAAGGGCGGTCGCCCAGGCCCGGCCAGCCCACGACAGCCGGCCACGAGGGCTGGCCTGATGCCGATCAAGCTGCCGTCCTTCCGCCAGCGGCGCGAGGCCTATCCGCCCGATCTGTGGACGAAGTGCCCCAGCTGCGAGGAAATGCTGTTCAACCGGCAGCTCGACAAGGTCCGTCGGGTTTGCCCGAGCTGTGGCCACCACTTCCGCCTGTCCGCCGCGGCTCGCCTGGACCTCCTCCTGGACGCCGGCTCGTTCGAAGAGCACGACGAAGGCCTCCAGTCGCTGGATCCACTTGAATTCGTCGATCAGAAGCCCTATCCGGAGCGTCTCGCGGCGGCCCAGGCGGCGACCGGCCTGAGGGACGCGGCCGTCTGGGGCTTCGGCCGGATCGACGGCGGCGTGGTTGCCATCTGCGTCATGGACTTCGGCTTCATGGGCGGCTCCATGGGCAGCGTCGTCGGCGAGAAGGTGACCCGGGCGGCGGAGGCGGCCCTGGAGGCGCGTGTCCCCCTCATCATCGTGTCCGCATCGGGCGGCGCGCGGATGCAGGAAGGGACCCTCGCTCTGATGCAGCTGGCCAAGACCGTCGGCGCCCTCGAGCGCCTGAGGTCCGAGGGCGTGCCGTTCATCTCGATCCTGACCGACCCGACGACCGGCGGGGTCTTCGCGTCCTACGCGGCCCTGGGTGATGTGAACCTGGCCGAGCCCAACGCTCTCATCGGCTTTGCCGGCGCCCGGGTGACGGCGAGCACGATCGCGGCCGAGCTGCCGCCGGGCTTCCAGCGATCGGAGTTCCTGTTCGAGCACGGCTTCCTCGACCGGGTCGTGCACCGGTCCGACCTTCGCGCCGAGATCTCGGCGCTGCTGCGCTACCTCGTCCCGGCCAGCTTCGGCGAGCCGGCCGTCGACACGCTGAGCGTGCCGGCATTCCGGCCGTTGTCGTTCCTGAGCGCGCTCGCCGACCGTGTCATGCCCGACCTGGAGCCGGAGGAGCCGCCACCCAATGGCCCAGTGCCACGCAATCGCCCCCTGCCACGCAATCGCCCACTGCCACTCAATGGCCCGCCGCCACCCAATGGCCCGCCGAGAGCCTCCGCGGCAGTGGCGCCCAGCGGCACCCAGGCGGTGACGCTGTCCACGGCCCGGAACGGTCCGCTGGCTGATCGCGCGGAGCCCGAAACGGCCACCGAGGACGCCACCGCGGTCGAAGCCAGCCTGACCGTGGCTGCCGCCCCGCTCGACCGGGAACCGCGCCATGGTTGACCGGTTGCTCGGTCGCGGCCGGGACGATGCCGCCCGCCGCGACGCCGACACCTCGCCGCCGCTGGCGCCGCGCGATGCCGTCTGGGCGAGGGTCCAGGCCGCCCGCAACGTGAAGCGGCCCCACACGCTCGAGCTGATCCAGGCGATGGCCGACGAGTTCATCGAGCTGCACGGCGATCGCTTCTTCGGCGACGATCCGGCCCTCGTCGGCGGGTTCGCCCGCCTGGACGGTCGGCGGGTCATGGTCATCGGCCAGCAGAAGGGTGCGGAGACCGAGGAGAACATCCGCCGCAACTTCGGCATGCCCCACCCGGAGGGCTACCGCAAGGCCATCCGCCTGATGGAGGTCGCCGAGCGATTCCGCCTGCCGGTCATCACCTTCGTCGACGTGCCTGGAGCCCATCCGGGCCCCGAGTCCGAGGAGCGGGGCATCGCCGAGGCGATCGCCCGCTCGGTGGGTGTGATGTCCCGCCTGCGCACGCCGATCGTGGCGGTGATCACCGGCGAGGGTGGCTCGGGCGGCGCCCTCGCGATCGCGGTGGGTGACGTGGTCATCGCCCTGGAGAACGCGGTCTACTCGGTGATCAGCCCTGAAGGCTGCGCATCGATCCTGTGGCGGACCCCGGACGAGGCGCCGGCCGCCGCCCTGGCGATGAAGATGACCGCGACCGAGCAGCAGGCGCTCGGCGTGGTCGACATCGTCGTCAGCGAGCCGAGCGGTGGCGCCCAATCCGATCACGCCGAAACCGCTCGCCGGCTGAAGATGGCGATCGGCGACCAGCTCGCCACGCTTGAGCGGCAGCCGCTCGACGCGCTCATCGAGGCGCGCTACCGGCGCTATCGCTCGATGGGGGCCTATAGCGTGGTCAGCCAGCCCGCGCCGCCGGCGCTCGAACGGCCCGGCCTCACCGACCGGCTTCGGACCCTCCTCGGGTCGGCCCGCAGCGGCGCCGGCCAGATCTCCGGCCAGATCCCGGGACCGCCATCCGGCCGGGCCGACGAGCCGCCGGCCCGTGGGGAGGTCTGATCAGTGGCCGTCAGGAACGCCCGCTCCCGCCGCCTGACCGCCCGTCCTCCCGGCGCCACCGCCCAGTCCGGTGGAGCCGATCCGCGCCGGCTCGCCGAGCGCCTCGAGGATCACGCTTCGATCGGCCGGCTGAGCGAGGACCTGTTGCCGGCTCTTGTCGCCAAGCTGGGCGCCAGCGGTCTCGGTGAGATCGAGATTCGCGAGGGCGCATGGAAAGTTCGCCTCAGGCGGGCGGTCGATCCCGATGCGCCGACCGGCGCCAATCCGGGCCGGCGGGCCACCGATCGGCCGTCCCGACCGCAGCCGGGCCATGCGGGCCACGGCCACCCGCCGGCCGCACTGGAGGGCCATCTGGCGGCGTCGGGCCGCGATGGGCATGGCTCGCTCGCAGCGGGCCGGTCGGGCAGGCAGGGATCGGCCGACGGTGCCGACGTCGCCCGGGCGGGAGTCCATCGCGCGATGGCCACCTCGCCGGCGGTCGGGATCTTCCAGCCCCGTCCCGAGATGCGGCCCGGAACACGGGTCCGGGCCGGCGATCGGATCGGCCACGTGGACGTGCTGGGCGTCCGCCAGGAGGTCGCAAGCCCGGTGGACGGGATCCTGGGGGCGACCCTGGTCGAGCCCGGCGATGCGGTCGAATACGGCCAGGACCTCGTCCGGATCGAGCTGGTGAGTGCGCCGGCGCCGGTCGGTGAGGCCGGGAGCTGATGTTCGGCAAGATCCTCATCGCGAATCGGGGCGAGATCGCCCTCCGCATTCTGCGGGCCTGCCGGACGCTGGGGGTAGGCGCCGTCGTCGCCTACAGCGAGGCGGATCGGGAGAGCCTGCCGGTCCAGCTCGCGGACGAGGCGATCTGCATCGGGCCGGCGGACGCCAAGCGCAGCTACCTGTCTGCGCCCGCCATGATCAGTGCGGCCCTCGTGACCGGCTGTGAGGCGATCCATCCGGGCTACGGGTTCCTGTCCGAGGACGAGGGCTTTGCCGAAGTCGTCCGCGCCCACGGCCTGACATTCATCGGACCGCCACCGTCCGTCCTCGAGCGCTTCGCGTCCAAGGAAGCCACTCGGCGCCTGCTCGGCGGCTACGGGTTGCCAACCATCCCTGGCTCCCACGGCATGCTCCGCGACGATGCGAATGCACTCGACGAGGCCGAGCGGATCGGCTTTCCGGTGCTCATCAAGCCATCCGCGGGCGGGGGCGGCAAGGGCATGCGCATGGTGCGCTCGCCGCGCGAGCTCGAATCGGCCCTCAAGATCTGCCGCTCGGAGGCGCGCTCGGCGTTCGGCGACGACTCGCTCTACCTGGAGAAATGGCTCGAGGACAACCGCCACGTCGAGGTCCAGGTGGTGGTCGACCGCTACGGTCACGGCGTCCACCTCGGCGAGCGCGACTGCTCGGTCCAGCGGCGGCATCAGAAGATCATCGAGGAGGCGCCGACGCCCGCGCTCGAGCCGGCCGCCCGGCTGGAGCTCGCGGAGCGCGCGCTTCGGGCTGTCGTGTCGGCCGGCTACGAGAACGTGGGAACGCTGGAGTTCCTCGTCGACCGCGACAGCAACTTCTACTTCATCGAGATCAACTGCCGGATCCAGGTCGAGCACCCGGTGACCGAGATGCTGACCGGGATCGACCTGGTGGTCAGCCAGATCAGGATCGCGGCGGGGGAGCCGCTCGCCTTCACCCAGGCGGACGTCGTGTCGCGGGGCCACGCCATCGAGTTCCGGATCAACGCCGAGGACGCCGCCCACGAGTTCCGGCCGCAGGCCGGCGTCGTCGAGCGCCTGGTCGTCCCCGGCGGCCCGGGGGTCCGGGTGGACTCGCATCTCTATGCGGGCTACGACGTGCCGCCCTTCTACGACTCGCTGCTGGGCAAGCTCATCGTCTGGGGGCCGGATCGGCCGTCCGCGATCGCCCGCGGTCGGGCCGCCCTGGATGAGCTCCTCATCGAGGGATTGACCACCAACATTCCCATCCATCAGGCCCTGCTGGCCAACGAGGCGTTCCTGGAGGGCCGGGTGACGACGAACCTGCTGGATCGGGTGGGCAGCGCGGCCTTCCTCGCCGCCGGGAGCCGGGCGTGACCCGAGCGGCGGGCCGGTGTCCGCGCCGCTCCACCGTGCAGGGATGCACGCGTTCGTCCTCTGCGCCGGCCGGCGGCGGTGGACACTCGACCAAGCCATGACCGGGAGAAACGTGTGACAGAGGCGACCAGCGAGCCGACCACCGGGACGGGCCGGCCGGCCGAGACGGCCGGCCCCGTCCTTACGACGGCCGAGATCCAGGCGCTCATCCCCCATCGCTGGCCGTTCCTGCTGGTCGATCGGATCGTCGAGTACGAGCCCGATCGCAGCCGGATCGTCGGCCTGAAGGCCGTCACCGCGAGCGAGTGGTATTTCCAGGGCCACTTTCCCGGCCTGCCGGTGATGCCGGGCGTCCTCCAGGTGGAAGCGCTGGCCCAGACGATGGCCGTCTACGTCGGCAGGCAGCCCGGCTTCGGGGATCGCATCGGCCTGTTCGCGGGCATCGAGGACTGCCGCTTCAAGCGAGTGGTATCCCCCGGCGATACCCTCCGCCTGGAGGTGACGATGGAAAAGCTCGGCCGCAGGTTCGGGCGGGGTCGGGCGGTCGCCAGCGTCGACGGCGAGGTCGCCTGCGAGGCGACGCTGAGCTTCATCATCCCGGACGCCTCGGTGCTGCGATGACGGCCCGGATCGCGGTCCTGTCGGACGTCCATGGCAACGCGACCGCGCTGGCCGCCGTGCGCACGGCGATCGCGAGCGCCAAGCCGGACGCGATCCTCATCGCCGGCGACCACGTCCTCAACGGCCCGGAGCCGGCCGCCACGATCGACGGCATCCGCGAGATGGAGGCGGCCGGCGCCCTCGTCGTCCAGGGCAACACCGACATCGCCGTCGCCGACTTCGACTGGGCGGCGGCGTTTCCGTGGCTCGAGGGCGTGACGGATGCGATCCGCTACGCCGCCGAATGGGCTCATGAGGCCATCGGCGACGAGAGCCTCGACTGGCTCCGGCGCCTGCCCGCCGAGCGCCGGCTGCGCGTCGAGGACACGCTCGTGCTGGTCACCCACGCATCGCCCGGCTCGCAGACCGCGGGCTTCGACCAGGCTCTCGATCCGTCGGTGACGATCGAGCGGCTATCCCGGACCGACGCCCGGCTCGTCTGCTGCGGCCACACCCATCTGCCGGAGGTTCGCGACTTCGGCTGGAAGCAGATCGTCAACGACGGCTCGGCCGGCTACGTCTTCGACGGCGACCCGACCGCATCGTGGGCGCTGATCGAGCTCGATGGGGAGCACGTCAACGCCGCCATCCAGCGGACGGAGTACGACGTTCTGGAGGTCAGCAACGCGCTGTCCTCGCGGGGCCTGCCCGGCGATATCTACCGGGCCGCCACCGTCCGGACCGGGAAGCTCGTCCGGTGAGCAGCCGGCGCGTGGTCGTCACGGGGATGGGCGTGGTCAGCGCCCTGGGCAATACCGTCGAGGCGACCTGGGCGGGGCTTGTTGCCGGCCGCAGCGGCATCCGCACGATCCAGGCCTTCGATCCGTCGCGCATCGCCTCCCGGATCGCCGGCGAGGTCGTCGACCTCGACGCGAGTCACGTCCTTGACCGCAAGGAGCTCCGGCGGATGGACCGCTACATCGCCCTGGGGCTCGTCGCCACGCGCGAAGCGATGGACCAGGCGGGCCTGCCGCATCGGCTGGAGGGCGAGCTCGCCGAGGCGACCGGCGTCATCCTGGGCACGGGCCTGGGCGGCGTGGGGACGCTCATCGAGAACATCGGGATCAGCGTCCTGCGCGGGCCGGATCGGATCAGCCCGTTCTTCATCCCGATGGGCATCCCCAACGTGGGCGCCGGCCAGCTCGCGATCACGTTCGGCGCCCTCGGGCCGAACTTCGCGACCGTGTCCGCCTGCGCGACCGGCGGCCACGCCATCGGTGAGGCGGCCGAGACGATCCGCCGGGGGGACGCTGAGATCATGCTCGCCGGGGGCGCGGAGGCCGGCATCTTCGAGGCGCTGGTGGGCGGCTTCGCGGCGATGCGCGCGCTGTCCACCCGGAACGACGACCCGGCAGCCGCCTCGCGACCGTTCGACAACGGCCGGGACGGATTCGTCATCGGCGAGGGTGCCGGGGTGCTCGTCCTCGAGGATCTCGACCATGCGCTCGCCCGCGCCGCAGAGCCGCTCGCCGAGCTGGTCGGCTACGGTGCGACCGCGGATGCATCGCACCTGACGCTGCCCGCGCCGGGCGGCATCGGAGCGGTCCGTGCTGCGCGCCGCGCCATCGAGAAGGCCGGCCTCCGGGCGGATGAGATCCAGCACGTCAATGCGCACGCGACGTCCACGCCCGAAGGCGACCGCGCCGAGCTCCAGGCGATCACGACGATCTTCGGCGATCACGCGCCGGCGGTCGTCATCACGGCCAACAAGAGCATGATCGGCCACACGCTGGGTGCGGCCGGCGCGATCGAGGCGATGGCCACGATCCAGGCGATCCGGACCGGCTGCGTCCCGCCGACCATCAACCTCGACGATCCCGACGAGGCCGCCGAGGGATTGGACCTCGTCACCGGCTCGGCCCGCTCCGCGACGATCGACGTGGCGTTGAGCAATTCGTTCGGCTTCGGCGGCCAGAACAGCGCCCTCATCTTTCGCCGGTGGCAGGCGTGACCGACGCGCAGGAACCGGCCGCCCAGCAGCCGCTCGCCCAGCAGCCGCTCGCCCAGCAGCCGCTCGCCCAGCAGCCGCTCGCCCAGGCCTTCGTGGAGCAGCCGATCGTCCAGCAGTCCCCGGACCAGCAGCCGTTGGCCCCGGAGCCCGTTTCGCCGGAGCTCGCAGCGCTGGAACGCGCGGCGCTCGAACGATCTGCTGGGGCGCGCAAGAGGAGCGGGTCGCAGGCTCCCGGCCCTCGGCTGGGGAATGGCGACGCCTCTCTTCTGGACCTCGTGGACCGCTTGATCGCCCTGCTCGAGCGGAGTGACCTTGCCGAGCTGGAGGTCGAGGCGGGCGGCACCGGCCTGGTTCTCCGCAAGCCGTCCGCGCTGCCGCAGGATGCGCTCGGGGCGGCCGCGGATGTCGGGGCATCCCAGGCCGGCCCGCCGGTCGTGACGGTTCCGCCTGAGCGGCCGTCGATCAAGGCGCCGCTCACGGGCATCTTCTATGGCTCGCCGGCACCCGGATCCGCCCCGTTCGTCACCGTCGGCGGCGAGGTCGCGGTGGGGACCGTCATCGGGCTGATCGAGGCCATGAAGCTATTCAATGAGATCAAGAGTGACCTGGCCGGCCGCGTCGTCCGCATCGTTGCGGAGAGCGGGGCACTCGTCAAGGCAAAGCAACCGCTCATCGAGGTCGAGCCACTGTGACCGTTCCGCAGCCCAACGCGACGACCGGCGCTCCCCCCCGGGCCCACATCACCGGCTGGGGCCGCTATGCCCCGAGCCAGGTCCTGACCAACGCCGACCTCGAACGAATCGTCGACACCTCCGACGAGTGGATCCGCAGCCGGACCGGGATCCGTGAACGGCGAGTCGCGGCGGCCAACGAGACGACCGCCTCCATGGCCGCGGTGGCCAGCCTCCGCGCGCTCGCGGTCGCCGGCCTCGATCCGGACGACATCGACCTCATCCTGTTGGGCACGCTCACGCCGGACTACTGGATGCCATCGACGGCGGCGCTGGTCAAGGAGGCGATCGGCAACACGCGGGCCGTCGCCATGGACGTCATGGCCGCGTGCAGCGGCTTCGTGTACGCGTACGCGAGCGCGCACGCCCACATCACGAGCGGGATGGCCCGGCACGTCCTCGTCATCGGCGCCGAGACCCTGACCCGATTCCTCGATTACACGGACCGCAACACGTGCATCCTGTTCGGCGATGGGGCCGGCGCGGTGGTCCTGTCCGCCTCGGACCAGCCGGGCGGCGGGCTGGGCATCGAGCTCACGACAGAGCCCTCCGGCGCCTACATGATCTGGCTGCCGGCCGGCGGCGCGAAGGCGCCGCCGGGCGTCGAGACGGTCAACCGGGGCGAGCACTTCATCCGGATGGAGGGCCGCGAGACGTACCGCTTCGCGACCCGGACGCTCGCCACGACGGCGCTGGCCGCCGTGGAACAGGCCGGGCTCCAGGCTTCCGACATCGACCTGTTCATTCCGCATCAGGCGAACATCCGGATCATCGACGCGGTCGCCAAAGGGCTGGGCCTGCCGATGGAGCGGATGTTCGTCAACGTCGACCGCTACGGGAACACATCGGCGGCGTCGATCCCGATCGCCCTCGCCGAGGCGGTCGACAGCGGCAGGGTCAAGATCGGCGACCACGTCGTCATGGTTGCGTTCGGGGCTGGCCGCCGCTCGACTGGAGCTCGGTGGATCCCATCCCGCCGGCCCTCGCCGCGCTCATGGCTCGCCCGGTTGCCGGTCATGACCTGGACCTCGACGACATTGCGCCGGGCGAGCCGGCGCCGGCGTCGGGCGCCGGCGACGGTCGTCAGGAGGAGGTCCACGCGTGATCGACCTGTCCGGCAAGAGTGCCGTCGTCACCGGCGGGTCGCGCGGCATCGGACGGGCGATCTGTCTTCGGCTGGCGGAGCAGGGAGCCGATGTCGCGCTCAGCTACCGCGGGAACGAGGCGGCCGCCGCTTCCACGGCTACCTCGATCGAGGGGTTGGGCCGCCGCGCCGTGGCGTTCCAGGGTGACGTGACCGACCCGGTGGCGGCGGAAGGGCTGGTGAAGGCGGCCCTGGAGGCGTTCGGCAAGGTGGACATCCTGGTCAACAACGCCGGGATCACCCGCGACGATCTCATCATGCGGATGGATCTCGACGACTGGCGGTCGGTGCTGGAGACGAACCTGTTCGGGGCGTTCTACACGACCAAGGCGGTCAGCCGGCCGATGCTCAAGGCGCGGGGCGGGCGGATCGTGAACATCACCAGCGTCTCGGGCCAGGCCGGCCAGACAGGCCAGGCCAACTACAGCGCGGCCAAGGCCGGCCTGATCGGGCTGACCAAGGCCACAGCCCGAGAGCTGGCGTCGCGGGGCATCACCGCCAATGCCGTCGCGCCGGGCTTCGTCCTCACCGAGTTGACCCAGGACCTGCCCGACGCGCTCAAGGACGAGATCGTCAAGCGCACTCCGCTCGCCAGGTTCGGGACGGCCGAGGAGGTCGCTTCTGCCGTCGCGTTCCTCGCCTCGGACGAGGCGGCCTACATCACCGGCCAGGTGCTGGCCGTCGACGGCGGCCTCGTGATGATGTAACGCTCAACCCTGCCCGGAGGCTGGCGGCACGGGCCTCTTCGCCGGCCCTCGACGCTGCTCGCCGCAGCTGCCGGTCGCCCTCATAGATCGCCGCCCGAACCACGCCGCCGGTCGTGTTCGCGGCGTGACGTGCACCTGGTATGTCGTTCGCTCCTCGCGCGCCCCATTGGCAGGGGTCTCCGTCCGCGTTCGCCATGGGAGAACAAACGACGCTTATCGCGCTCTCATCTCGACCCAAACTGACGACGCTACGAGTTCGTAGACGGGTCTGCACGCCGACCCGATCGCGCCGGCGCGCGGGGGGCCGGGCCACGGCAGGTTCGCGACGTCTGGCCGGGCGTCGTGGGCCTCCTCCATCGGCGCCGGACGGGCGAGTTTGCCGGGTTTGTTCGCTGATGGTGAACGAGCTGCGAGGGCCAGGGCACGTGCATGAGCTCCGGCG
>WNGA01006445.1_pt1 | contig 42278 bp, 50 predicted proteins | sample 5400061 | NCBI WGS metagenome assembly WNGA01 (sample SAMN13153366, study PRJNA577476) | soil metagenome | isolation source: 100 cm soil or saprolite under grassland replicate 2 | place: USA:California | collected 2016-06-15 | reverse complement strand
GCATAGTAGCGGCTTCGGTTGCAGATTTGATAATTTGTTCTTTTACGACAAGCGGTTCTAACACATCTTCCTTAAACATATCAGCAACGATAGTATTTCTAACGTCCACCCCCGTCCATTTAGCCCCTTTACTCTGTTTTGCTCTCAATGTAGTCATTGTGTCAATGGGATCCATACCTGCATTCACAGCAAGAGCCAAAGGTATAGAATCTAATGCGTCGGCAAACTTGAAAACTGCGAGCTGAGCTCTTCCTTCTAAATTACTTGACCACTGTCTGAGCTCATTGGCCACGTATGCTTCTGGAGCTCCACCTCCTGCTACAACGGCTGGTTTTTCTAAAACATCTTTTATGACCATTAAGGCATCATGAACTGAACGATCTGCCTCGTCCACTACCCTTTGAGAACCTCCTCTTACTAGAATTGTTACTGCCTTTGGATTTTTGCAACCTTCTATGAAAACCCACTTGTCGGTTTCTACTTTTCGTTCTTCCACAAGGTTGGCAGATCCTAAATCTTTGGAGACCAAATCGTCAAGATTGTTTACTATTCGGCCACCTGTTGCCTTCGACAATTTGAGCATGTCGCTTTCCTTTACTCTCCTGACTGCCAGCATATCCCCTTTAGCCAAGTAATGCTGCGCTAGGTCATCAATGCCTTTCTGACAAATAACTACATTCGCTCCGACACTCTTTATTTTATCAACCATGGACTTTAGCATCCTATTTTCCTCTTCCAAAAACATCTGCATCTGTTGCGGATCGTTGATTCTTATCTCTGCACTCATCTCTGTCTTTTCGATTTCAAGTGCAGAATTTATCAATGCAATTTTCGCACCTTCTACTCTCCTTGGCATGCCCGAATGTACTACCTCTTTATCGAGAACAATACCTTTGATAAGTTTAGTATCACGAATAGAACCGCCAGCCTTCTTTTCGACCTTAATATTATCTAGATCAACTTTTAGAGTTTTTCCATCAGCTACAGCTTCAGCGACCTGCTTTATTGCATCTACTACTATCTGCGCCAATACCGGACTATCGTCGGAAACCAATTTTGAATACATGCTTGTTCTTGCTATTTTTATTAGAGTGTCCTTATCGTTAGTATCAACTTTTACCGCGATTTTCTGAAGTAGCTTTAGTGCTTGCTCAGCTGCTGCAGAATAACCGTCTACGATCACCGATGGGTGAACATCCTTATTCACCAGCTCTTCCGCTTTTTCCAATAATGAGCCAGCAAACACTACTGAAGATGTTGTGCCATCGCCAACTTCATTATCCACAGATTTTGCAACCTCGACCATCATTTTTGCCGCAGGATGTTGAACATCCATTTCCTTCAGAATTGTTGCACCATCATTGGTTATCGTCACATCTCCAAGCGTATCTACAAGCATTTTATCCATGCCTCTTGGTCCTAAACAGGATTTTACCATATCGGCAATGAGTTTTGCAGCCGTAAAGTTGTTCCTTTGAGCCTCTTTTCCTTTACTTTCTTTCGTCCCTTCTCTTAATATTATAACTGGCATTCCACCAGCAGTTGCTTGAACTGATTCCATATCTCATATCACCTAGAAGAATGGTACAGCATTTTCTGTTGCCTCTTTTATACTTTTACAAAATCGGATAATATCAGTTAAACACGTGGATTGTCGAATTTGGTGCCTGCTCAAATTCACCATGTTTTAAATTAACCGCTCTTCAACTTGATAGTTTTGTCAACTTTTCGTTAAACTTGGCCCTGAATTTGGGGATATTTATAATGACTCTTTCATGTGTTCCTTCTCCAATTTTGTCTATTTTATCCAAAGCCTCAACCTCAAAAGTAATTTTTCGGTCATTAACCCCTACTATTTTCGCTCTAAGTAGAATTTCTGCTCCTACCGGTGTAGCTGCAAGATGTTTTACATTTACAATCGTACCTACAGAATCATTTTCTGACTCAGGAATAAACTGTTCCTTTAGTAGTAGCCTGCACGTTTCTTCCATCTCAGCGATCATAGACGGAGTGGAAAATACGTTTTCTCCTTCCCAAAGGAAACTCGTAGTTTGTGTTGACTTAACTTTGACTTTTCTTTCTTTAGTGGCTCCTGTGATAATGCTATCTCCCATAACTTTTTCTATTCTGACGAAATTCCTTTTAGAGCTTTCCCTAAACGCAATAATTCATACCGTACTAATTAAATAAAAAGAAGAAAGGAAGGGCCGCTACCCGACTACCTGTGACGTCTTGCACCTGAGATTATTGCATATACTAGTCCAACACTCAACCCGAAGGCTAATGGTATCCAAACCCCGAAGCTTTCCGCACTTACATATATCTGCTGTATCAGGCTATCGAACATTATTAATCATGGTATAGACTAATAGTATATTAGATTTTCTCAAGATTATCTCAAAAAATCTCCCACGTCCCACTATTTAGAAGGACAGGACCATAGTAGTGACAGGACCCTGCTCTTAGAACGCTGTCATACCTTGTGAATAAGTCGCACCAGGATTACGATGTCCTTAAATTACGGGGTTTTGGATCTTTTGCGTATGAAGATGCTGAAGGAGTATCGCAAGTTCTGCCCAAAGTGTAAGACCCATACATCACAGTCTGTAGGGATATATAAGAAGGGCAAAGATAGGAAATCAGCTCTTGGTGCAAGACGTCATGCTGAAGACAAGAAAGGATATGGGGGACAAAAGTTTCCTGAGCTTAAAAGAACTGCGAAGACCACAAAAAAGATTACTTTGAGATATACTTGTAAAAAATGCCAAAGGAAGACTATGAAAGAAGGGATGCGAATGCGGAAGTTAGAAATTCAACCGTAACTCAGGTGATGATTATGCGAAAGGAGAATATATTGATTCCAAAACCTAAGAGTAAGTTCTTGTCTATCCAATGTTCTGAATGTCAGGAAAAAATGATTATCTTTTCCCACACGACAGTGGATATTAAGTGCAAGTCATGTGGAACTTTAATTGCAACGAGGCGCGGAGGCAAAGCGAAAATAATAGCGAAATTCTTGACCACTCTTGATTAGCTAATTTCAAAATTTAATGCTTCAAGGTCATACTTAGTATTTATGTTAAATGCTATTTCCTTTCTATTCATAATAATATACGATTCAATGGCATCTGAGCCAATGAAAATTTGGGAAGTATCAATAATTGAGATTCCTGAATGACAATACTCTACCCCTTCGAAATGGATTACAATGCTTGGATTTAAACCTAATTTTGTTACAAAATCTTTCTCCAAGAGTACGGATGAGAAATTGCTGCTAGGATTCCAGCGTTTCACAATCTCATTGACCGTCCCTATCCTTAGTAACGGTATATCAGAAGGAACAATGAATAGTTGTGACGATCTTAACAATTGTATAAGCTGACCAAGGTCTGTGCTATAGTCAATGCCCGAAGTATTTATTAATTCAACTATCCCATCTAGACAATATCGGTGCCTCTGCAAATATGTTGTTGTTCTGGCAGTGTGGTAACTGACTACTGCAAATATTGAACTAAATTTTCTTGATCCAACAATCGCATCTAGGACGTAGGACATATTCCACCATTGGTTTTCCTCTGAGCAAGATCATAGGCTTCTCGACAGACAAATCTTGCGCCATCCTAGAGCCTTTTCCTCCACACATTACAGCTGCTATCATAGGAATTGATCACAATAGCAATTGAGACAAGATTAATAAAGAAGATAGGCGACATATTTCATTAGAAGCGCCAAGTACATCCCCGGTGAGTCCCCCGAAATTTTTGTCTGAGACAATACATATTGTAAGACCAATAATCAAGCACAACCCTAGTGAAATCAATCCGTAGTAGCCGGTTAGAATTACAATTATCGCGACAGTACAGAAAGTAGAAATGGCTAACTTCCTTTTGTCTTTCATGGCCTTAGTAAAGGGTGTGCTGAATCCTTCCCAAGCTGATTTACTTATTCCTGCTTCTATAACCATTACATATTTTGCAATTACTTCTGCAGTTATAATGCTGACTAGAAGGTTTAAAGCAGAATTAAAAGTAGTAATCGCAAATATGAGGCCTATCACATAAAGAACGAGAGACAATGTTCCCGCAGCGCCTAACGCCGGATCTTCCATAACCTGCCTCTTTAGTTCTTTGCTCCCCTTCACCATAAGGCCATCCGCCAAGTCTGCGAGGGCATCAGTATGGTGCATTCCTGTGATCAGTAACGTAACTAGTGTTACAAAAAAACCGACTAAATAATTTGTGAAATACATGGATATTCCATAAGCAAATATACCTATAATGGTGCCAATAAATGCTCCTATGAGGGGAAATAAATGCATATTTTCGGCACTAATATCTATGTTGGTATCCACAGCTCTTGGTACTGGAAAAATCGTCAAAAATGAAAGAGGTGCAAATATTCTATTAGAATCCAAAAACGATATTCCACCATCCGATCAATGATAGGAAGAATACAACTGGGAAGGATACCAATATGTAACAAAGTAAAGCTGTTACTTTCATTATCTTCACAGCAGTTCTGCATTTGTCGATGGAAAGTTCTTCCAATTCCGTTCCAAGAGTATAATCGTTGATTTTTTCTAATTTTACTCTCAATGCACCGGCCATAGTGGACATGGGATAACCTGCATTTACACTGCAGGTTTTTGCATGATCCATACTCAAGACATGGATGGAATTTTTCCAATCTGCCCCGACTATTATAGCTGATAAAATCATCAAAATCGCAGATAACCTTGCCGGAACGAAATTTAATATTGTATCCGCTTTTGCGCTCATCCAACCTATGTTAATATAATATCTGTCTGTATAACCTAACATAGAATCTAAAGTATTAACAATACGGTATCCTATTGCACCAACAGGGCCGAAAAAGGAAAAGTAGAATAGTGGGGAGACAATTGCATCAACAATACTTTCGCCGATTGATTCTATAGTACCTGACATGATATGTTGGAGATCTAATGAACTTGTGTTTCTACTTACTATCAACGATAGGTACTCTCTTGCTCCTTGAAGATCATTATTTTCCAGAGAAAGGATAACCGTATATGCATGCTTCTCAAGGGTCAATATTGCAACTGTTGACTTGACAATTATTATTGCATAGAGTGCAATGCCAATTGTCCCAAAAAATGAATAAATATAGATGGAGAATATTTGACTAGATACACAAATCCCTACAGTCAAAGCTACTAAGAATATTGTACCGTTTAGTTTTTCAATTTTTGGATTGTTCGATTTTTTTAGTTTGTATATGAAATTATCAGCAAACTTTCCAAGCCATGCGACCGGATGAAATTTATTCGACGGATCACCCAGGACGAAACAGAGTGCAAATCCTGCCGATAATGAAAAGAGAATAAACAACGAATTCAATTCTACTCCAGCTGAAGCAGTTCAGAAGCTATTTTGTTGATATCCAGACTTTCCTTTAGTCTAGAAGCCAGAATATTAACTTGCTCATCTAATGATTCAGGAGATTGTTTTGCAGGCCTAACTTTAATTTCGTCTAGGGAATCTTCTGCTGGCAAGGTAAATTCTATCCTTGGCACTATTCCAAGTATCTCTTTTTTTGTTATTTTTTCAGTAATTCGAACGGCCTGCATCAATAGCTTTCTATCTCCCCTGAATTTGTTGATTATTATACCCTTTATGAGTAGTCTGTGGTCAGGTTTCAAAAGTTTCAGTGTTCCAACAATACTTGCGAAACAACCACCTCTTTCTATGTCTGCTGCCAAGATTACTGGAGAGCAGATTTTTTCAGCTAATAGCATGTTAGCTATGTCATAATCAGCAATATTGATTTCTGCAGGAGAGCCGGCCCCTTCTATTATTATGATATCATTATTTTGTCTGAGCTCATCTAAACTTTGCAAGACAGTCGAAAATCCTTGTTTGAGTACGAAATTTTCATAGTATTCTTCCGAAGTCATTTGCCCAACGAACAGCCCATTCAAAAAAATATTACTACGATCATCTCCGATAGGCTCTAGCAATATTGGATTCATACGTATGTCTGGTTGATTCCTAGATGCAAATGCTTGAATAGCTTGGATTACAGCTATCCTGTTAGTCGAATTAGAAAGTGTAAAAAAATTTGATGTCATATTCTGTGCTTTGAATGGAGATACCTTGTAACCTATATCGGAGAATGCCCTACAGAGACCAATGACAAGGGTACTTTTGCCAGCGCCTGATGATGTTCCTTGAATCATTAGGAGTTTGGCTGTCAATCTATCGACTCCAGTATCCTTAAAAGTTCGAGGTTCTGATTTCGATTCTTTACAGCCACTCGAATGAAATTCCTGCCAAGCCCCCTAAACGTACTGCAATCCCTCACTAGAATTCGGCTCTTTCTAAGAATATAATCTCTCAATTTTATGGAATTACGGCCATGTAAATCCAGTAAATAGAAATTAACATCGGAACGAATTGTCGAGAAGGATTTCAACCTCCGAAGGATTTCCGCAAACATATACTTTCTTTCCCTACTTACGATCTTCCTTGCCTTCGTAAGATGTGTATTATCACCTAGTGCAACAATTCCAGCCAACTGCGCCAATCCATTCACGTTCCAAGAAATTCTATGACGAGACATTTTCCGTGTTAATTTGGAATGTGAAATACAGTATCCTATTCTTAGACCTGCGAGTCCGTGTGACTTCGTTAAAGATCTCAAGATTACCAGATTGGGAAACTCATTTATTTTTTCGACTAAGGATAATTGATCCTTGAAATCCTCAGTTAATTCGATAAAACTTTCGTCAAGTAGTATTTTGGTTGAGTCATTGCATCTTTCGAGAATTTTCTTGACCTCTCTATTCGAGAGTATGCCTGTAGGGTTATTCGGATTGCACAAGTATATGGCATTTGCCTTTTTTGCGCATTCAAGAATTGAATCAGCATTGATTTCCCAGTTTAATAAAGGTAGAAACTTCACTCTAGCCCCTACTCTTCTTGAAGCAAGTTCGTACTCACAAAAAGTCGGCGAAGGAATAACTACTTCTTTCTTTCCGAATGTTTTTGCAAAGATATCAATTATTTCGGTAGCTCCATTTCCTACACTGATTTGATCACAGGATATCCTCTCATTCATATAGTGCACTAGACTCTTCTTGAGGTCCAGACTTTCAGGATCCGGGTAATTCAATGAGAGTCGTGGTAAATCCTTCTGGAGCTTTGTTAGAACTTTTCTCGAAATTCCCAGAGGATTTACATTAGAACTAAAGTCGATTCTAACGGCATAGGATCTTGCTGAGTAGATACCTCCATGAGAGCAAGTCCATGCAACCACCTTATCGAAATTGACTTCAAGTAATATATATTTAGAACAATCATTTAGCCTAACTCGATTATAAACCCAGGGTTGTTACTGAAAACGATTATTAGTTCCATCAAAAATAACGGCACCATATGTTGCGAGTTGCTCTTGTAGGGGCCACCGGAGCTGTTGGTCAAGAATTTGTCCTTTCGCTTAATAAACATCCGTGGTTCGAATTGAATCTAATTGTGTCTTCAGAAAGGTCTGCTGGCAAGAATTACATCGATGCTCTACGTGATCTCAACACTGGCATAATTAGGTGGCATAACAATGAGGAAATTCCTGAGTATGTTAAGAATATGCCCGTGAGCAGTATTAACGAACTTGATGCCAGAAAGTACGATCTTATCTTTACAGCTCTAGAGTCTGAAGACGCTAAGAATATCGAACCTAAGTTGGCTGTCGAAACTCCTGTGATAAGTACAGCTGCGGCGTTCAGATACGAAGATGATGTACCTATTATGATTCCTGGGGTAAATGATGATCATGCTTCCTTGCTGGAATCTCAGAAAAAGAACAGAAATTGGGCGGGATTCATTGCGCCGCTTCCCAACTGCACTACGACAGGAATGGCTATTACTTTAAAGCCAATCATGGATCAATTTGGAGTTCAGAAAGTTTTCATGACTTCGATGCAGGCAATTTCTGGAGCAGGAAGATCTCCCGGTGTAGGTGCTCTAGACATCATAGACAATATTATTCCATATATCCCGAAGGAAGAGGAGAAAGTCCAAGTGGAAACGAAGAAGATATTAGGAAAATTTAATGCAAATGCCATTTCAGAAGCAGGAATAAAAGTCAGCTGCACTTGCACAAGGGTACCTGTTTTGGATGGACATACAGAATCGGTATTCGTTGAAACGAAAGAGCCAGTTGAGGCCGATACAATAAAGAAATCGATGTTAGATTTCTCAAAATCTGTAACGATAAGAGGCTTGCCTTCGGCTCCCCAGGATTATATAATCGTTCATGATGATCCAACTAGACCGCAGCCACGAATAGACAGAGAAATTAATCAAGGTATGACTACTGTAGTTGGAAGGTTAAGGAAAGATACTGTGTTTGAAAAAGGCATAAAGTATATACTCTTATCTCATAACGAAAAGATGGGATCCGCTAAAGGAGCGGTTTTGCTTGCTGAACTACTTCGGTCTAAGAAAATTATATAACTATATATATTATTGTAAAAAAATGATTCAAATTTGAAATTAATAGGTTTATTAATCCCTGAATTTACGATATAATTGGTGATTTATGTGAGTAAAATTGATGATTTGGATCTTAAGATTTTGAGCGAACTCTCAAATGATGCAGCGGTATCAGTTCCTAAGCTGTCAAAAAAAATCAACATTAATGCATCTGTTGTCTACAGTAGAATCAAACGATTGGTGAGGAGAGGTTTCATCAAGAAATTCACGATTGTAATAAACGATGAGGCATTGGGTTTCAGTGTCAAAGCCCTAACCGGTATTAATATGGATTCCAAATTACGAGATAATGTACTCAATGAGCTTTTCAAGATTCCTGAAGTCAGGGAAATTTCTGAAGTGACCGGTAGATTTGATATATTAGTTACGATGAACTCACATTCATTAGATGAAATGCATCACTTGATCTCTGAGCGTATCGGCCGTATCGAGGGCATTCAGAAGACCGAAACGTTCATTGAAATGAGAAAAACTATGCGAGAAATCCTATTTCCAACGACAAAATCTAAATAATTAGTACGAACCGCATTGAGATTACTTAGATTAACTGGAAATATGCCCGAGTCCATTGGTACTTTTATATTATATTTAGCGGAATAAAATCAAATCCTTATTATGGAATGTTGGTTCAGCCCAAATGCAAAAATGAGGAATGCGTTTTGTTGTATGTGTGTTGGAATTAGAGTGAGGTTAATCTCGATTTGATACATGAAGCGACGGTGGGAAATAGGATAAAGAATTATTATGAGTTAACTAAACCGAAAATATGGTATCTTCTGGTTTTTACAGCCTTTGGGGCAGCCCTTACTGCGTCGCTACTTTTCAATATTGATGTGCAGCCATGGAAGTGGGTTTTGCTTCTTGTCGGTATAGCGGCCGGGTCTGCGGCAGCTGATACAATTACTGGATATAACGATCGTGACCTGGACGCAATTATGGAACGGACTAAAAATCGGCCAATACCGTCTGGAAGAATTTCTCCAAGAAATGCTCTGATCTTTGGATTATTATTGACTGGTATATCCCTCGCATGTGCGTGGCTGATTAATTATCTAGCATTTGCACTAATGGCCTTCGGTCTCTTTGACAATATTATTGTGTATAGTAAATGGCTCAAGCGTAGGAGCCAAGCTAATATCATCCTTGGAGGGTTTTCAGGGGCAGCTCCTGCATTAATTGGCTATGTTACAGTTACCACCCAAAATATCGAAATTGGTATTATTATGGCAGCACTTGTTTTTTTATGGATTCCAACGCACATATGGAGTCTTGCTTTACATGTAAAGGCAGACTATACAAGAGCAAGAGTACCAATGTTACCTGTCGTTTCAAACGAAAGAACATCAGTTCGTGTTATCGCTATTACTACTCTTTTAATGGTAATTTTTAGTGTAGTTCCATTTTTTACAAACCAATTTGGATTGATATACCTAACAACTGCTACGGTGTTTGGTATTGCCATGATTACGCTGTCGATATGGCTTATGGTTAAACCTAGTAAGAAGGTATCTTGGATTGTCTTTAAATTTTCAAGTCCCTATTTGAGTGCATTATTCATTGCTTTCATGGTTGATGCTGCATTTCATTAGGTTAGTTTTTCACATTCATACAGAATCCTCGCAATTACGATGTGCGATTCTAAACCGTAATGACTAATAGCGTAGATTCTGTCGAGTGTTCTGGTTATATCGTTGCCAAAGTGACCGCGCTGAAAACCTCCTACGACAAAACAATAGTTTTTAGCATCTTTCACGTTCTCAGTTATAACTTCGTTAAGACTACTTGGAGATCCATTTATTGAGAACCCGATTGTTTTGTCAGGTCTGACAACTTCATGAATGGCTTCTTCAAAAGTGATATTGTCCTTTAATTCGATCAGATTGGTCTTATTGGATGGATCACGTATGACCTTATCTTTGAAAAGATTCATAATCACGCCTTCGAATCTAAAGTAGGATTTTGGAAGGCGTAAATTGTGATCAATCAGAATTAACTTGTCTTGCAAAGTAGATACATAGACATTTAATTTTCTTTCCATAAAGAGTGGGGTAGAAAGTGCTGTCAGCAGAGAGAAATGAATCATGTCAGGTCTCCCACGTTTCCACCAAAACGGAAGCTTCCGTTCAGTCATGACTCTATAATGATAGGATGTTTGTAGCAGTACTTCATCAGGCCTTCTTCCAATTTTTTTGGCATAATTCTTCACAGATGGATGATCCTGGATAGATGACGGTACTAATTCGAGGCCTGCCTCTGCTATCATCAACGAATACAAATCATTTGGGTAATCGGATCACAGATATTTAATTAGTGAATTAGTACTTTGATTTTCTGAATAGCATGCTAAGATTAGATCGATTGGACATACGTTGCTTATCAGTATCGTTGTGATAACAAATTTAACTTCACAACCCGAATATATTTTTCGTTATCAGTTGAATAGGAGAAGCAGGAATATAATAGCGGCCGAAAGGGTACAAATTTTGCAATGGAATATACTTCGCGAGCTAGCGATCGATCAAAATATTGCTGAAAAACAGGCTAAACTAGCAACAAAAATAATTACTCACAGTAGAATAAAAACCCCCTATTCATTGCGACAGCTATTTTGCAGGAATTGCAAGCAATTCATAATACCAGGAAAAACTTCTAGGATACGAATTGGTGGCTCTCGGATGAAGGCTATTCGAATTACTTGCTTGAAGTGTTTGCACGTATATAGGAAGAAAATAGAACGAGTGTAAGATGATATCCTTTGAAAGAATACGAGGTATAAGGATTTATAAGGGAATTAGCGCCAATCTTGTCACATATTATGGCTAAAGTTTACGATATTCCCGCAGATTATATGATTCCTCGGTTTGCCGAGCATTTGAAAAAAGATAAGAAAATAGAAGTCCCTCATTGGTCTTATTTTGTAAAGACAGGGACCCATGTTGAGAAAATACCACAGAATAAAGATTGGTGGTATATCAGATGTGCGTCATTGTTGAGAAAAATCTATATGCATGGACCATTAGGCGTTTCTGACTTGCGTCGTGAATATGGGGGCAAGAAACAAAATGGGTACAGCCTTGGGCACCATAGACTAGCAGGCGGAGCTATTATACGAAGAGCGCTGCAGCAGCTTGAAGGCAGTGGATATATTGTTAAGAAAAATCAAGGCAGACTTGTCTCTGATGAAGGGGTAAAGAGAATGGACAGAATCGCTACAGAGATATATAAAGAGATAATTGTTACAAATCCCGAGTTAAAGCGATATGCCTGAGTGTTATCCAGTTTTATTACGATAAAAAATGTCAGCATCTCAAGCGCATAACAATGACGAGGAAATTCGGAGGAGGGAAGCCGAAGCGGCGATGAGACAAAAAGCTCTGATGGTATTGCTGGACTCTAGTGCTAGACAGAGACTAATGAACATACGAATTGTAAAACCTGAACTTGCTGCGGCAGTAGAAAATTACTTGATTTCAGCGGCGTCTACGGGCAGGCTAACTAGAGCCTTAACAGATGAGGAATTTAAAAGGCTGTTGATAAACTTGCAACAACCAAAAAAAGATTTTAGGATAAACCGAATTTAGTTTCTTCACACTAATCTGAAATATCCTTTGAGGATCAATATTTGTCTGTTGGGCATTCTAGTTAACTATATTAAGTATACCTGTTACTGACAGATTCATGAAGGCAGCAGTATTTAAGGAGTATAATAAAGATCCCACAAAAGTCGTTAAGATCGAAGAAGTTGATACGCCGAAGCTGAAACCGAACGAGGTTTTGATAAAGATCGAATCAGCGGCTTATAACTATAATGACCTTTGGGCATTTTGGGGCGACCCTGTTAAGGTACCTCTTCCACATATATCTGGTAGTGATGCGGCAGGCGTGATAGTAGAAACCGGATCAGAAGTTTCAAAATTGAAGACTGGGGACAGGGTAGTTTCACATTCGAATATGAGCTGTAGAGTTTGTGACATGTGCACGGCTGGTCGAGAATACGATTGTAATGAGAGGCTCATTTGGGGTTTTCAAACGGGGCCTCTGTGGGGAGGGTTTTGTCAATATACACATCTCCCAGAGGTAAATGTAGCTAAGATCCCAGAGAACGTATCGTTTGATGATGCAGCTGCTGTTTCGATGGTTGGCATGACATCGTGGCATATGCTTGTCGGTCGCGCAAAAATTAGACCTGGCCAAACTGTTTTGATTATGGGCGGGACAAGTGGGGTTGGAATGGTAGGAATCCAGATTGCGAAACTATACGGATGCACCGTAATAGCCACGGCCGGGAATGAGAAGAAGATGAAGAAATGTCTTGAGTTAGGAGCCGATCACGTTGTAAATCATCGTGAGTCTGATTGGTACAAGAAGGTAAGAGAAATAACAAATAAACAAGGAGTAGATGTGGTATTCGAGCATATAGGCAAATCGACTTTTCCTCAGGAAGTAGGTTTGCTCAAGATGGGCGGGACGTTAGTTGCTACCGGTGCTACTACAGGTTACGATTCTACGATAGACTTGAGATATCTTTTCTTCAAAGGGACTAATTTGCTTGGATCAACTCAAGGGACCAAAGCGGAACTGATGCAGGTTATTCATTGGACATCGAAGGGAAAAATAAAGCCGCTCATAAGTGAAGTACTTCCATTTTCAGATATGGTCAAAGGGCATGTTATGATGGCTAATGCTGATCAAATAGGCAAGATCATTACAACCCCACAAAAACTCTAATTTGTTCTAAATGTTTATAGCTTGAATTGCTCTTTAGAACACTACTATTCATTCCAGGGAATAATGAACGTTTCATAAAAAAATCTCTCAATCTTGATCCTGATATTTTGTGTTACGATCTTGAAGATTCTGTCCCATTGAACGAAAAGGCCGGCGCCAGAAATTTAATTAGGGTGAACTGCAAGCAAGCAAGGGATAGGGCAGCATCTTCCGTTTTCGTCAGAATAAATTCAATAGATTCCGGGCTGGTAAAGGCAGACCTATCCGGAGTAATACAGAAGGGTGTCGATGGAATAGTATTGCCCAAGACCAATGATACTCATGAGGTGACGGAAGTAACGCAAATCCTGCAGGAGCTGGAGGAAGAAAGAATGCTTGAACCTGGACGAATAACTCTTATTCCCTCTATAGAAACTGCGAAAGGCGTAGTTAATACATATTCGATTTCTGGCGCGGATGAGAGGGTAGTAGCTGTTGTTTTTGGAGTTTTTGACTTCCTCCATGACATGGAGATCGAGGATTACGGTGATATGAGTAGCTATTATTATGCTCGTTCTAAAATAGCCGTCGACGCTAAGGCAGCTGGAATATCATCAATTGATGCAATTTGGCAAGATGTCCAAGACATAGAAGGATTGATATCAGATGCAACTGGAGCGAGGAAACTAGGCTTTTCGGGAAAGTCTTTGATCCACCCCTCGCATATTAAACCAGTGCGCGAAGTGTTTTTGCCCACATCCAAGCAGATCGAATGGGCTAAAAAGATTGTTGAAGCCTTAAGAAAGCCAATGGAAGGTGGATCAGGAGCTGGAGCAATCAAACTCGAAGGCAAAATGATAGATGCGGTGCATTACAAGCAGGCAAAGGCGATTCTAGGGATAAAGTAGCTGTTCATTATAAATTTAAGATTACCAGTTTTCGATCAGAACTTCCGGTGCTTTACTCGGAATCAACCAGACCCAAGCTACAGATCACTCCAAGGGTTGCAAACCATGTATATTTTTATGATATGTAGCCGGATCATGAAAAGAGTGTAATGTTCACAGGAATTGTGAAGGGAACTGCTATAGTAAAATCGATTTCAAAGCTCAACGCTTATGGTCTAGATACTCGTATGACAGTATTTTTGGGGGCATTTGCTAGAGGATTGAAAATCGGAGATAGCGTTAGTATTAATGGTACTTGTCTCACTGTAGCAAGTTTGATAAAAGGCTCTGCCACTTTTGAAATTGTCAAGGAGACGATCGATAGGACCACCTTTGGTCAAGTAAAAAAGGGGGATCAAGTGAATGTAGAAAGAAGCTTAATGCTTAAAGATAGACTTGAAGGACACTTGGTCCTGGGTCATGTAGACGTAGTGGGTGAAATATTCGAAGTAAAAAAGTCTTCGAAGGGAATAAAGATTTGGATAAAAATAGCTGAAACTGAAATGAGGAAGCATATAGTTCCCAAAGGATCTGTCACAATAGATGGTATAAGTCTCACTGTAGTGGAAGTCCGAGAAGATAAGTTTTCGGTCGCAATGGTACCCCATACACTCTTAAAGACCACAATCGCATCCAAAGCGAAAGGAGACCACGTTAACATAGAATATGATATCTTGAGTAAATACATTGGGAGTCTTCTACCAAAAAAGACGTAATTACTCGAAAATCAGTAAACTATATAATCAATCCTGTGTCCAATAATATTAGTGTCAAACCTTGAGAATGCGTTAAGCTCTCTTGCAACCGGAAAATTCATTATGATTCACGATGACGAGTCAAGAGAGAATGAAATTGATCTGGTTATGGCAGCCCAATTTGCTCGACCTGCACATATTGCTCAGCTTAGAAACATGGCTGGAGGGATGATATGTTTGGCTATTTCTAATGAAGTTGCAAGGAAATTAGGTTTGATGTATATGCATGATATATTGCGTAATATTTCAGCTGGTGACTCTACGATTTCAAAAATCACTATAGGACTAGCCCCATATGGAGACAAACCATCATTTTCAATTTCTATTAATCATTTGGATACTTATACCGGCGTGACAGATAGTGACAGAGCTCTTACAATTAGCGAGATGGCTAGAATAAGTTCAGAAATTGATACTGGAGGTAAAGACCAATTCATCAGATTTTTCCGTACTCCTGGCCATGTTCCCATATTGATAGCGGCAAAAGGCCTACTGGAAGAAAGAATGGGACATACGGAGTTAGGGGTATACTTAATGAAGTTGGCAAATCTTGCTCCGTCGGTAGTAATATGCGAAATGTTAGATTCAAAAACATATAGGGCGCTTAAGTTGTACGATGCAAAGGAAATCTCGACTAAATACGATATACCGATGCTTGAGGCAAATGAAATAAGACAGATTAATAGACTAAACCGTTAGTTTGAAGCAGACAAGATTGGGTTTGGTAGTTGCAGAATTCAACCAGACTGTCACAAGTGAAATGCTGAAAGTTGCAAAGACTCGTGCTCTGGAGCGGAAGGCTCAGATTAGATACATATGTTTTGTCCCCGGTACATTCGATATGCCACTGTTTATAGAGGAACTAATCAAAAAAAAAGATATTGATGCAATCGTTACGCTTGGCTCTGTAATAAAAGGTGATACAGCTCACGACGAATTAGTTGCAAATACTGCTGCGAGATTCATCGCCGAAATATCAGTTAAGCATCAGAAACCCGTATCACTAGGCATTACTGGTCCACGAATGACTGTAAAGCAGGCAAGGGATAGGATTTCAATTGTTTCAAAAAGGGCAGTCGATTCGGCGATTGATATGGTAGACAGAATAAGGAAATTGAGAAACCTGAACGAAAATTACGAAGGAAGCATGGCGAGTATTGTAGATTGAGTATCCAGATAACCCAGATCAAAATAGAAGGGTATGGACCATGGACATTAATGCTTGGAAGTGACAGAGAATCTCAGTTGCAGATGCTGCAGTCGAGATTGTATTATGATTTGCAAAAAGCATTCTCTGAAAAGGATTGTATCGTGTATCAGAATAGACAGGATGAATTATTTGCGGTTACGAATGGACTCTCTGTAGATGAGCATTATAGCATTTTTTCCAATATATCAGAATTATATCAAGAGATCACTTTGTCTATGGCGATAGGAATTAGCACTACTCCACTGGAAGCTAGCCTTTATGCCTACTACTCGAGACGGGACAACTTACGCATTAAAGAGAATGCTCTCCTATATGGTAACCATAAAAATAGTATACCATCTTATGACCAAAACGGACAGTTGTCAGATATGGTAGTACAAGTTATGCATCTAGATCTAGATGATTCAACAAAAATGGTCAACGAAATTTCTCCATATGAAGTTAGTACATCGATAATTAGGGTTTATTCAAGATTGGCAGATGAATTTGTAAAGAAAAAAGACCTAACTTTTTACTTAGGAGGAGACAACTTTATGGTTGTAGCAACCACAACTTTATTGAATGAATCAAAGCTAATCATAGAAAAAATCTGTGATGAGATGAACGTCGAACTTAACTGTGGAATAGGCTCAGCGAGGACCGCAAGGAGAGCCGTCGCGGCGGCAACAGAAGCTCTTGATTCAATTCGTAAACTTCGAAAGGTTGGCAAAATTCAGCGTATCATAGAAATAAAATGTCTCTGATTCTCAAGAACATTAGTCTATTCTCAGGAAATGATCTTGAATTCGTAGATAGTGGTTGTATCGTCATAGGAAAGCATGGTCTAGTAACTCACGTAGGAAAAAGAAGTTATGATCACAATAAGGAGAACGAACGTGTGTTTGATGGAGAAGGTCTGTTGGCATGTCCAGGGTTTATTAATGCCCATACACATATTGGAGATTCGTTTGGTAAGGACATAGGAATAGATCTAGATCTAGAATTGGAACAAAGAATTCACCCAAAATATGGGTTCAAGAGAAGAATTTTGAATAGTAGTAAAAGGGACCATTTAATGTCATTTATGAGAGGGACTGCCCTATCGATGATGAAGAGAGGTATAACCACATTTGCAGATTTCAGAGAGGGGGGCATAGAAGGGCTAAAGCTGCTTGATGATGCAATATCAGGCTTATCCATAAAGTGCATTAGATTGGGCCGTCCTGAATATTACTTTAATCTAGAAGCTCGAAAGAAACCAAAAAATACACAGTCCAATCCAACGATGAAAAGAAAGCGCAGTCTGACAGATGATTTTGCTAAAAGAGCTTCCAAAGTTTTAGAATTGTCCGACGGATTTGGAATAAGTGGTGCAAATGAAAACACGGACGATTCATTGGTCTACTTCCGAAAATTAGCTGGAGCCTACAAAAAAAAATCTAAGAGAAATATCATTCTTGCTATTCATGCTGCAGAATCGCGGAAGAGTGTAGAATTTTCACTCTCCGTGATGTGCAAAAATGAGGTACAGAGAATTCTTCAATTTCTAAAACCTGATTTTGTTGTACATATGACTAATGTTTCAGATGAGGATATCTCCAATGTAGCTAAACAAGATATTGGAATAGTAGTATGTCCTCGTTCAAATGCCATACTACGGACTGGCTTCCCAGATGTTCCCAAAATGTTGCGATCGGGTTGCTGTATAGGGATTGGAACTGACAATACCATGATTAACTCTCCTGACATGTTTAGAGAAATGGAATTCCTATGGAAGATGTCAAAAACAATGCATAATGGATTCTTATCTGCAAGAGATGTACTCAAAATGGCAACTACTAATGGTGGAAAGATTCTCAACATTAACTCGGGGTCCATAGCTCCAAATATGGCGGCTGATATAATTTTTTTTAAGAAGGATCATATCGATCTTGCGCCTCTACACGATCCTTACGCTGCAGTTGTACATAGGGCAGATATCGATTCTATAAGTAACGTTATGATAAATGGCAGATTGATTGATGGAGAGGAGATTTAGGTGCATGTTATTCTCAATGCTTCCATGTCCCTAGATGGCAAAATAGCTACTAGGTCCGGAGAGTCACGTATTTCTTCTGAAGTGGATCTTAAGAGAGTCCACAAATTGCGAGCATCAGTCGATGCTATTTTGGTAGGGATATCAACAGTCATAAAGGATGATCCCATGCTGGATGTCAGATATGGTGCTAATTATACCAAATCTCCTACGAGAGTAATATTAGATTCTTTTGCGAGTATACCGCTCCATTCAAGAATTCTTAAAACAGCTAAAACTATCAATACTATTGTAGCGGTTACTGAACGAGCTCCAAAGGAAAAGATTCGAAACATAGAAAGGATGGATGTTCAAGTTTTGACTACAGGAGATAAAATAGTAAATGTGCGAGCTGTATTCAAGCATTTAGAGAAGTTGGGATGTAAGCGCTTATTGGTAGAAGGTGGAGGCGAGATAAATTGGTCAATCTTGAGCGAAGGACTAGCAGATGAGATGATCATTATGATATCCTCTATGGTAATAGGTGGAAGAAACGCTAAAACTCTTGTTGAAGGATTAGGTCATTCTCAGATTTCAGATACACTCAGAATGAAACTATCAAAGGTGGAAAGACAGACTCGTGACGAGCTCGTTCTTTATTATCGCTCAGTTTGAACTTGGTCTTTTGAGGTGACATCTATCATGATCTGGTCAATCTTATATCTCAGTGCATCCTTAACTTTGCTGTTATCCACCATGCCCAATGGTGCCTTGCAATTAGGACACCTGAAGAACAATTCAACTGCAATATCAAATTTTATCCTAGGACAATCATTGTTTCCGCAGTGATAAAATTCTGACGACTCCTCATATTCCAGTCTTTTCTGCAACCTATCCAAAATCTTCTTTTTCTGATTATCGATGAAATTCTCAGCCTGGTCTTTTTTCGCACGCCAGCGATAAACAAACCATCCTTTCTTTTCGTCCTTTACTCTTATACCGGTAATTAAGGCCTTGCCGAACATATCATATAACACCTTCCTTATTATATTGATGCGCATTCCAGTTGCACTAGCAATTTCTTCATCCGTTGCATCTTCTGTATTGAGTAGTGCGCGGGCCACCTTATAGTACTCCTCTCCACCAATCAAAGCAGCAATCTTGACAAAAGGGTCTTCATTATCAATGGACCGCAACAAAATTTACATTGTACTTTTTTAGATATATAGTTACCGACAATTTTTGTAGCCGTGACCTCACCGTATGAATAAAGATTGGACATTACGGAGACATCTTACCAGTATAACCACGTTGCTATTTTTTGTTCTCAATTAATACTTGTTGAAAGGAAAGATTTCGAAAAGAATCCAAGAATAATGCAATGTTTGCTTTATAATCTCGGAATTTCACTCTAAATTTGCTTTTGCCGCAAATTTATGTAGGATAAATGTTGGATTTGAATGGTTTGGAAGTTGTAATTTTGGAAGCAGATGCACCACTTTTAATTAGTCTATAAGGTTCAATGTAACTATGCAAAAATAAACAATTGATTCTAAGATTTTTGTTACGTTTAGCGACCCAGCTACATCAGTGGCTCGAATAAGATATGAGGCGTACCATCATTCATTAGCTCTATACCCATTGTTTTCAAGATGATACTAGCATTGGCTACTCCTTCCCTCTCGATTATCTGCCTCGCTATTTTAATTCTATAATTGGGTGACCAATGCTGTCCAATTTTGTACTTCCCTGTCATTCCTTTTGGAACAACTCTTAAGACAGCAACTTCCCTCACTGTCGGCATATCTGTACTTACAGGTTGATATCCCCCTTCTTTTTGATACTTGTTCATCAGAGCATTAAGCGCAAGTGTTTTTTCTTTTAGATCCCTGACAATAGAAGCATTACCCTTAATCACTACACTAATGTAAAGTGTATCGGCCTGTGATGCGTCAGTAGGATGAAAGTAGTACGAAGGAAGAAAACAAACTGGTAAATCAACTTCAAATCCTACTTTTGAATTCCTTTTTACGTTCTCAATTTTTTTGCCAGAGTCTCTACACCCAACGTGAACGAAATTCATAGGTATTATTTGAGGATAGCCTTTTTCATCTATAGAAGCTATTCTGCCAACGGGTTGAGTATTAAGAAATTGAATAAGTTTGGTTTTCGATTGAATTTCTAATTTTGGGACTAGTCGCATCTAATTTTAGTCGGTGAAACTAATATAAAAATTCAAATCATGCGATTTATCACATTGCCCTTGCAGCCCTATCATCTTAGCCTAGAGCAGTTGAACCCACGCTCCCAAGTGACGTTAACTAAGCGCAATTCCTGAACGTAGGCAAGTCCGAATTCTAAGTTATTGATTTTTCACTAGAACATTTTCTATTGTTGAATCGTCCAAAATTGTTCTGATAAGCTTGATGCGCTCTTGTTCTCCGATATCAGTAGACGATTGAATTGAATCGATCGCTTTGAGCTTCCAATAATTTTTTACTGCATTTTCTATCTCCATTTGAGCATGATAAACAACAGTACCTAAAGTCGTTAAAGAAAATTTTCCCTTATTCCTCTTAATCAGTCCAACCCGCAACAGTCTTCCAGTTCTAGAGTAGTATTGCTTTCTCGTAAGTCCTTTGGAACCCTTAAGTTGCTCACTTTCAATAACTCCTCTTGCAATTGAATCAAATAAATCTAGGGAGCTGTGATCTGCGATTGCTTCTATGATCTTTGCAGGGGAATCTACCTTCATCGATTTTTTACATAAGTAACAAGGAGTATAAAGCCATGAGTTCTCCAAATACAGAGAATATAGAAACACAATCTCCAGATTGAAGAAAAAAGCGTGATAGTACCGGATATTTTCGAGCTAAAGTTCCTTCAAGAGTGATTTGATCTCCACATCTCCATTTAAGACAAAATGTCTAGATATATTCCCACACTGGGTCGGTAAGCCTATTTCTAGCGTTAATTCTTAATGTTTAGTGCCGTAGGTATTATATGACGTCTTTCCATAAGATACAGGTATCAGGTGGGTCAATGAGTATGTATCCATTGTACTAATTTCTCATGGTACCTTTACACCTTGAGGAATTTAGTGAAAAATAACCAGATGCTCCCAGAATAGGTTTTTGCATGGTCTCGCAGCCAAACTACTGTCAGCAGACGGCGTCACAAGGGAAAGTTCTTGTGCTACTTACGCAAACGTCTCATGTTTTAATAATATTAACTCGTTAAAATTGTTAAAGTAGAATACTTGAGGGGACAAACTTAAAGGAATTTTGTCTACATTGGTAATCCTGAGCTTGTGCAGGCGACTATTTTGTTGGGCTTTAATTGTAACTAAATTTAGAGATCTGGGTTGCAAGTTGAATAATCTTATCATAAGATCATGACTGCATAAAACGCTCCTCCATTTTGGAAAGTTGTGCCTGCAAATCTTAATCTATAAGTAATTTTGACAAGGCAGTATACTTTTAAGTGCTTAGTTTGCGTGTGATTGGTCATGTTAAAAATCTGTACATTTGTAATACTTCTGAAGTTGCATTTTAGATTACTTGAAACACTTTCATTGGACATATGAGAACTAATATAGCAGAATCCTCATTTTAGCTCATGCACACAAAGAACACCAATCCCATTTCATTTATGGATTGCGAGAAGGAGGGTCTCTATAAAGCGATCTTTTCTAGAAGAGACGTTCGTTCCCAGTTCATTACGCGTGAAATTCCAGATAATATCTTAGCTAAAATATTAAAGGCTGCTCACCATGCACCGTCAGTTGGATATTCTCAACCCTGGGACTTTATATTAATTAAAGATAATTCCACCAGACTGTTAGTTAAGAATTCCTTTATAAGAGAAAATGAAAAGTCGATATCGTTACTTCAAGAAGATAATGATAGGCAGAAACTATATCTTCGTTTGAAACTGGAGGGAATCCTAGATTCAGCTTTAAACATATGCGTAACTTATGATCCCACAAGATTTGGACCCTTTGTTTTGGGAAGAACCTCGATACCTGAAACAGGCGTTTATAGTGTGTGCTGTGCGATTCAAAATTTGTGGTTAGCGGCCAGAGTTGAAGGTATCGGTATTGGGTGGATTAGCATCCTTTCTATTTCAGACTTAAAGAAAATTCTTTCATTACCTGACCACGTCTTACCGGTGGCCTATCTTTGCGTTGGATACGTTAGCCAGTTTTATTCTAATCCTGACCTCGAAAATGCAGGATGGCTAGAGAGGATGGCTTTGCGCGAAGTTATACATTATGAAAAATGGAAGGGGCCACTAAATGACTCGTGGAAGGATATTGGTAAAGAGGCTGATAATTTGGAATAATATTTAGCTAATGCAAATGCTAATGCTTTAAGTACTCGATTTAAGATACGAAATATATTTTGAAATCCTGAATATTTTGCATCTCTTCTTCCTTGGCATAATTAAAGTTACATTATAGGCAAATTTATAATTTTGATGTGAACAAATTAACTATGACAAAATATTCTGAAAATTTTCTTGAGTCAATGAATGCGGTTCAGGTCCGATCGAAGGTAAATGAAGAAACTGTTGCTTTGCTGGTTTTTGGCGCGTGCGAGAACCATGGCGATCATATGCCGTTTGGGTCCGATTTTATTTTTCCGATTGAGGTTGCAAAGAGAATAGCCAAAAAAGTACATAACGTGCTAGTTTTACCTGCTGTTCCGTATGGAGTTAGCACCCATCATAAAGGATTTCAAATGACTGTGAGTCTACAATTTGATACTTTAGTAAAAATTATGTTTGATATTTTAAGTAGCTTAATTGCTAACAATATCAATAAAATACTTATCATTAATGGCCATGATGGTAACATTGGTCCCATTGAATCAGCTGCTAGATCTATAAAGGATATGCACACAGACGTTATAATTTGCTGCTTAGAGTCATGGTGGACATTGATTGGACAACTGGGAAACGAATTGTTTGATGTATGGAAAGGGTTGGGACATGGTGGAGAAGCTGAAACATCTGGCATGCTTGCTGTATGTCCTGAGTTGGTGAATATGGATCTTGCTCCCAGCGACGTAATTCCCGACTTACCTTCTAACGTGAGGATTTATTGGAATTTTGATGAGTTGACCAGTACTGGTGCAACTGGATCTCCCAGACACGCCACTATAGAAAAGGGGAGAAAACTATTGGAGACACTCGACAAAGTTTTAATTTCGTTCCTGCGAGAAATGGAATTAAATCATTGGAAATACGGAATTAATATGGGTCCAAAAAATAATCATGGTCAAACTGACCAATAGCTGAATTTCGGTTGGATCTAATTATGTCCTAATTCTAAGGCCACTTTTATCATGTCAATGTGAACGAAACTTTTTGATAAGTCCTTCTTTTATTGCGGTATGTTGGATCATATGGGCTGATTGGTTGAGGTCATGTCCACAATTACAGGAATTAAAATAGATTTCGCCTTTTATTTCACTTTATATTTAGCTCTAGCGATTAAATTTTTTCTTGCTATTTTAACATATTGCTTGTCCATTTCAGTCCCAACATATTTTACATTTAGGGAGATGCAAGCCATCGTAAACTATCAAGTTGGGTCTGATACTATGCAATAGTAAGCAAAGTTTAGGCAACTTTTCTGGAAATACAGCAGGATGAAGTCTTTTCTTTTGTATAGTTGGATATGGAATAAACCAAACGTTTCCCCTGTCTCTCTTATCCTGACTTGCAGACTTCCACCGTCCTATGTTGGTCTTGTCTTGATACGGTACTCCTATACCTAGTTTATCGAGTGGAGTTCTCCGCGACTTTGTTAAATGAAAAATAAACTCATGAACATCAGTTAGGAAACGATGACTTGTTATTGGTTTAAAATGACCTACAGATAAACTATGTAAGAATCCAGTATTTTTACCAATGTCATCCTTTTCGAACGAAATTGATTTTACCCAGTGGATCGTATTCTGTAATTTGTATCCTGCACTCAAAAATACTCTCAATACTTCAAATGGTATGAGGGGATCTAATAGTGTTCTACCTTTATTAAGAAAGTAAGATCCGTTGTCTCGTAATATTGAAATACTCTTTCTGGCCACATTATTTATCCAGTTTAAATATTCTTCTCTAGTAATATTGTCATCATACAAACTGTATCTTTTGTTGATATTATATGGAGGAGATGTAACAATTACATCAACCGTGAAGTTTTGCCTTAGGGCCCGCGTCATGAAATCTAGACAGTTTTCTTGATAAATGGTGTTAAGCTTGATACGAGGTGTCAATTTACCTCATGTGGTTCTTAGAGGTAAAATTGATTCCTGTGCAACAATAAATAGTGTCTTGAAACTGTTTGGGACATACGAAAAATATAATTGACAACTTTCATTTAACAATAATGAAATAACACTAATAACCTAAATTCATGAGTAATCAGGTAGGATTGTTCTAGAATATACAGAGGTTCGTATAACGAAATTTTTTCGGAGGTTGGAATTTCAATTCTCGTAATAGGGACCAACTCTCATTCTCTTTCCATTTGCATGACTTGTTACAAAATTTCGTCTCATTCTTATAGCCGCACATCGAGATGAATATAAAGTTAATTATCATAGACCCCGTAGCAGGTAAGCAGGTTCAACTTATGCAACTTGCATTAAGACTTCCCTTTCTTAAAATATAAGATTATCAATATATAGGTTAGATAGCTGCAAGGTGAATTAACAAAATGAAATGTCATCAATGCGATTTGAAGAAAATATTCCACTCATATGCAATTATTGCGGAGAATCCTATTGTCATTTACATCTTATTCCCATGAATCATTCTTGTCCGCAGTCATGGATGTGCATGAAGAACAGACACAGGATGACAAGGCCTGATGATAATTTAAATCAAAAGTATCTACGCTTTTTCCAAATCTAATAAGATTGAAAAGCTCTAGAACTGAAGTAATACATTTAACTGTCGCAACCATCCTAGTTATAGTAGTAGGATTATCTTTTACAAATTATAGGCAAGTATCGTGGCAATTTCTTTTGATATTCATCAGCGCCTTTCTAGTCCACGAGCTTGCTCATAAATTTTTGGCACAATTCTACGGTAGCTGGGCAGAGTTTAGAGCTCAGTTATACGGCTTACTAATAACAGCTATTTCCGCTATCCCTATGATTCCATTCAAATTTATAGCCCCAGGTGCAGTAGTGGTCGGTCTTAACGATAGAAACAAATTTGGAAAGGTAGCATTGATAGGACCTTTGACGAACCTTCTCATGGGCTTTGCCTTCTTGATCCTATACGACATTCAGGCAAGTTATGTCTTTAGCCTTGGCGCTTCCTTTAATAGCTGGATTGCAATGTTCAATTTGTTACCGCTTGGAGTACTAGACGGCCAAAAGATTTTTGACTGGAATAGGATTGTCTGGGGGATAACCTTGGCTTCAAGTTTGATATTATTCATTCTTTCTAACTTTGGATGATGTAAGTCGAATGGTGAAAGACCTTGATGATCGTACTCTTTTAATGCCGTGGCAAATATGAATGCTAAAAAGGATTCGTATGGCCTTTTTCCAAATACAGCTAAAAGCATGCAATTGACGAGCTAACGTTTGTTACTTTATCATTATCATCAACTTGTCATAATATTTTCTTACTAAACATTTCAATTGAAATGGAGTAATTGTGCTTCGTTTTGTTGTCTTTTGAAGTCTTGTCCAGCACAGGTTAGTAGATGGTTTAGCGCATTTTCAGTTTCAGGTTCCACCTATTCTTATCAACAATTTGAAGGCAATATTAGGTCCCATTTTCTGGCTAAATGCCAATTCAATCCATAACAACGCCAGATTTTCCAAGAGCTTTGCATTTGAAAGAGGACCGGAGTCTACCACATTGAAGCCAATTTCAATAGCCAATTTTCCTACTATGGACTTTGCTATCGGGTCATCCCCACAAAGGAAAGCATCAGCTTTCTCTGTACCAAATTGCAAATTCCCTAATGTCTTTGCACCAATCGCGTTAAATGCCTTAACTACCTTAGCCCCCTGAGCTAGCTTTGCAATCTCTTCCGCTGCAGATGAAGATGGCGGAGTAACAACTCTTTTTAGATCCGAACTCAGGGGATTCGTAGGATCGATTAAGATCTTCCTAGATAAATCTGGTGCAGCTTTAACGGTTTCTAAAGTGGCCTCCCACGGGATGGCTAGGACAATAACTTCTCCAAAAGTTACTGCTTGACCAATATTTTCAACTTGTATATTGCTATCCTGAGAACTGAGAAGTTTTTTAACTTTCGGACTTGCAAGATTTCGAACTCCAAACATAATTTGATGACCTCTTTTTGCCCATGCTTTTCCCAAGGTGCTTCCTACGTCCCCCGCACCAATGATTCCAATCTTCATCTGGTTAGAATTTGGATATTCTTATATTTCAGTTCTTACATTGCTTTCTCCAAATAAAATCTTCGTTATAGTTCTCTAACCAATTCAATTTGCAATTAAAATACCTGCATTTGGTGGTAATTATGAATCAAGAGGATGTCAAGCTCATAATATCGTAGGGCTTAACGGATGACTAATCTCCGTAATTGCAATCACCATAATATAGTTACTTATTCAGAACCATAAATGTATAAAAATGATTTATTGGTAGTAATAAGAGATAGGAAAGTGGATATGTCTGTTTCATGTTGCAGTTGCGGTAAAAAGATTCAAGACTATCCTGTATATTGCTATATGTGTGATGATTACTTTTGCTCTGATCAGTGCCATACGAATCATCACAACAAACAGTGGCAGAATTTTTGATAATTCTATCGAACTGTATTGTTTTAGGAAGTGTTATTATGAGATTGCAACTTCGTACAATGTACAACATTCAGGGCCCTCGCCGATACCTGTATTCCCGAGTTCAAAAAGCTTGAGTTTAGAGGGATCAGCCGTTTAATGAAGACGATCTCACGATTGAATGAATCATCTCTAAGCCAACTTCTCCTTGTGACTTTTCAAGAATATTACCTACCATTATTCTTTTCGAAAGTACCTAGCTTTTCGGTTAGGGTCAAAATATCGATCAATTTAATACTGAATGAAGTCATAAAAGTAACCACGAAATCTCAGCCTCATAGATCATCTATTGCGAATGTGTGGTAACACATATTGCATTTGAATTTCTCTTGCCCTGGCTTTCCAGATAAAACTTCGAGCTGACTTTTAGTCTTGCATTTTGGGCATTTGCCATAAATCGTCTTTCGAGGTATGTTATATTATTTCATCACGCTATTATTTATACTAATGCCATTACCAGCGAAAGAGAGTAAGCACGTATATGGTAACTATTGCAGGAGATTATCGAGGTCTGATTTATGGTCTTACAATGAATATGAGTATACTAATTCAATATTCGAATCTAAATGGGGGGTGTAATAACAGGAGCGTCACTGTCATATTTGATCATCATCAGGTTACACCATTCTCTCAATTTGGAAGGACATATCTTAGTCCAAGACTACTCAGTGTGAGTCTTAGTCAGCTGGTTGTCAATTGGGATGTGTTACTGCTCGTATTTCCATAAATTGTTGCTACTGCATTTTTAAGAATATCAAGGTACTTGGTCGGTACCAAAGTCCCGTTATTATTTAGCACTAGGTTAAAACTTGCAGTATCTGCGCTATTATAATCCCATTTCCAGAACGCTGTACCCCATAGCTTAGCCTTCTTGAAAGCAGCAAGTATTTTATCTGCACTGTCCTCGGTTAACTGACTTAGACCTGGATTAAGTTTGAATATCCCCGCTTCTCCTGGAGTTCTTACAACGTTATTCCATTCTCCAATGTAAAGAGGAATGCCAGTCAGATCTCTTGTTTTCAAAAATGTATCGAACCGTTGCTTTTGGTAGGCATCTCTATCAGGGACTCCATAGACACTTATTTTGAATACGACATTCTGCTTATCTAAAGGAGCCATCTTCGCCAAATTCTGAGGAGTGATGTTAATTGGGCTCTTCAGGTCTACAGGTACATTCATACTATAAGCGATTGTTTTTTGGGTCGCATTCCTTAATTCTCCGGTAATAAAGCTATTGAACTCCCCTATTTTGGACCATTGATCGACGCTATCTACATGAGGTTCACTCAGAATTTCGTACCCCAGCGTGCTAGTGTGATTATCCACATTACTAACGATTTTTTTAAGAAATTCTGCCATCAAAATCCAGCCATCTTTTCCTTGACTATCTTTTACTGATCTATTCCACCAATCACTCCAAAAAGTTTTTGCTGCAGGGTCCGGGGTATTGCCTCCACCACCTTTAACATACTTTGAATTATTTTGGAAAAGCGAAGACGGAAATCCTGTACCTTTTCTTTCAAGCCATGAAGAAGTGTGCCATTGATGATTATCATAAATGACTTTCACGCCATATTTGTCCGCCGCATTAGCCACAGACTGTACTTCTTTCATGAAAGCTTCAGGATTCTTCTCATAGGCCTCCCAATAGAACAAAAATCTTACATGGTTCAATCCAGCTTGAGAAATCAGTTTAAAACTGTCCTCGATGTAATTGGGAGGTGCTGAAGGAATCTCATAATTATTCTGTTTAACATTTACATACGCTCCCTTCATAACTACACCATTTAGGGGTTCTGTAATGGTAAGCTGAGGTACCTGTGCATGGGAAATTACCGAAGTGTTCCCACCCAGAATGGCAGCCAAGAGAGTAAAAATCAGTACTTTAGAAATTACGCTTATCAATACTTTAGAGCTGCCTAGAGCATTTAATATGCATTATGATAAGATATATATAAAGAACCTAGATCATTGGAAATTCCGTCGAATTGGCAGATTTTGTCTCGCTCAAATCAGATTTCGGTTACCTAATTAAGTCCTATTCCTAACACTTTAGACCTATAAGGTAATCCAAAGGTAACAGAATCATACGTATGGACGGAATCTATTATATGAAAACATTGTCCTGTTGCGAAGCAGGCTTTGACTGTGATTAATTAGTTAGGGGTGGAACAGAAGAAGAGATATTCGAAATCGGCGGAGAACATGCTGTAAGGGAACATAAAATGAAACCTGAGGATATAACCCTGGCGTTCAAAAATAAATTAAGAAGTCTAATTCGTAATTCTGATTAGAGTATCGTTCTACTTTTCGAACATGCGATTTGGAATAAAAGTTCACATGTAGATGAGAGCTAGGTTCTATTCAAACTTCAATACTTTGTTGCAGCAATAGTGCATAGGATGAAATTCAACCTACAAGTAACGAAAACAAACAGAAACATTTTACAACATAGGTAGTTGGATATTTTTATAAACCATCAGCCCATTATAATATGAATGTCTCAACTTCGCATTAAACTGGAATTTTTATGTATGATTCCATTAGTAGCGGCTTTAAATACAATTGTGTCGCAAGCCAATTTACAACCCGATTCGAGGGACACAGAGATTGCGTATTTTATTATTTTAGGAGACAGGAGACAAGAGTCACAGAGCTTGCCCTCTGGGCAGCGATGTAGAAATTGTTCATCGAATAGCTTTTTTCTCCAAGAAACACTCCAGGATAATATTACTTATGACAGGCCAGTAATATGTGAAAAATATGTATGCGATAATTGTGGTAGAGAGACGGAGTTCTGGAAGTATTTTGACTAAGGGGGTACTCGCTACCTCTACTCTCGCGTTGAATATGCTTAACTGTATTGGAAATCCCCTGACTTTGAACTTACAAATTTTGGACTTTTAAATATCCATAAACTCTCTTGTTTGGAAGAAAAAGGAGAATCTCACCATGGAAGGTAGAGTTTTATGATTCTGTATACAAAATATATGATAAAGATAGTAATTTAACAGGATACCTTTTTCCCCGTTATCCGAAATTGCAGGAAGAAAATGAAGACAGTGCAATAATGAAATTGCACAATTCTCACAGTGTTGCATATGGTGCAAGTCTGATGTTACCCATGATTAAATTGGATTTATTAGATATTGAAGAAGGTCAAAATTTAGATGATGTATTAAGCCATCTTACTGACAATATAGAGAGAGCAAAGGAATGGAGAGAATGGTACCTTTCTAATAAAAGAAAGTATGACATACTAGAGTGTCTGGTATATACTGCAAGGGAGGATAGACAAATGCTTAGTATTGTCATGGATTTAGGTTCAGAATTCACATTGGGTACAAAAGAAGTTGCAAGCTTCATAACTCCCATTTTAGAGAATTTGTCAGAACAGGGAATGATTTGATGACATTTTCAAACCATTATTTTCGATCCTCTATTGGTAACAACAATACACTCACATAAAATCAGAAGAATCTGGAAATAGTCTAAACATCCCGATAATCGAATTTCTGCGTATGGTGCGATTAGAAAGTCTTCCGTATGAATACTACATCATATCACTTGGTTAACAACCTGCTCATGAAAATCCGACAAAGATTTACCGAAAAAGATCTTCTTGATTAACCTATGTATTACATACCGGGTAGGTAAAGGTAACTAGTTATGTTTTTGATATTCTGCGCATTAGCAGTATTTACAATGTTAGTCACACAATCCGTGATCTGAAGGCCCAGTAACCCACGACAAATGTACCAGTCATACCAGTTATTTTATCATCCAAGATAACTACTGCATTAGTACTAACAGGCATTCGGCTATGCAGACTCATCCGTTCAAGATTTTGTCCTTTGAACTTGCATGTTTACGGCCAAATATAGGAATGCCAAAGCAATGATCGCCTATAGTTAACCGTTATATAAGGAGTATAATACTTATAAAATTGTCTTGTTATGAATGGATAACTCATTACTCTGTCCTATATGCAATAACCTTCTGATATCAGACGTAGAATGCGGAGAAGTCTTCTGTAGTACTTGCGGCATAGTCACAGTGGACAGGACCGAGCAAGCAGGTCCAGAATGGCGTTCATTCAATTTTGTTGAAAATAGGAATAGCCAAAGAACAGGAGCACCTCTTTCTCTTGCACGCCATGATAAAGGATTGTACACTGTGATCGGAAATACTATTAAAGATGCTAGCCACGAAATTGATAGTTATCTTTACCCATCGATACGAAGATTAAAGACCTTGGACAGCAGGACACAGTTGGATGCTTCCACTAGAAATCTCAAGGAAGCTTTTAGTCAGCTTGATAGGCTTAGACATAAGCTGGGATTATCTGAAAACATTGTAGAAAAAGTTGCTTATATTTATAGGAAAGCTCATGAAAGGAAACTAGTCAGAGGCAGAACAATTTCTGGGGTATTGGGAGCTGCTGTTTATATTGCCTGTAGAGAAATTGGAAACCCTAGAACCATGAAAGACATCGCAAGAGCAATAAACGTAACCCACAGAGAGCTTAGAAGAAATTACGGCATTCTTGTATTGGGTCTTGATTTGAAAGTTCCATTGATTGATCCAATGAATTGTATTAATAGAGTTGCAAATAAAATTGGCATTAGCGAAAAAACTAGACGTCATGCTATGGACCTTATGTCGATTGTTACCGAAAGGAGAGAATCAAATGGCAAAAATCCGATGGGTTTGGCTGCTACAGTGCTCTATCTGTCTTCCCTGGCTCAAGGAGAATACAAGACACAACTGATATTTGCTGAGGCAGGAGGTGTAACTGAGGTCACGATCCGAAATCTTGTAAAGGGAATAAGAAAACAATGTATGGTTCCGTAAAGTTGGAAGTTGGGTAGTCTTCCATTAAATAGCTCAAGCTTAGACCGAAGACGCTTTAGTCACTGTCCTTGGATGAGATTTGATGCTTCGAAAGTTGACGTAGGTTTTGTTAAATTGTGTACAACAGATTCATTGGTCTTTTCCCTCTTCGTAGGTCAAACTAATTTTGCACTTCCAACAAACATGTTTTATGCAACCGTTTCAGATATTAGATCTCAGATTTCTTGTTTTACGCAAAGCCAGATTAGTTGCCTAGTTTTCTTAGATCAGTCCATAAGTACGTGTTTGACACTAGTCTATCCTTGTTTTTCGAATTTGATTATCCAATGTCCAGATTTTCTACCTAATATTAAGGTGCCAACATAATTTCCCTTCCGATATACCTTTGCGTATTCTTTACTACCCCCAATTAATGATAGTAAGATATTATCCTTTTGGTGGTAACCCCCCTCTATTACTTTTATGCTTAATTTTTGGCTAGCTTTCAGTATAATTCTTCGGGCATCTGACCATTCACCTTTCCAAGATAGGACTTCGAAGGTACCGAAATGTACAGTGGAAATGGAGTAGCCCTCAAGCTTGCACTCATAATTTTTACCATTTTTCCTAGCGAAGGAATTCATCCAGTTTGTTGCTTTTTCTCCCATCCCTTCCTCGACGGCAAAATTATCAGCACTTGCCAATATTACAGATGCAGGGCCCCTATTATTTTAAGGAATTTGTCATGTAGAAGATAAGGTACCTACCCGATGAAGTGTCTCAATTTTGTCAGTGAAATTCTAAACTTTCATTCTGCCGACAGTTCCAAAACGAACACGGAAGTTTCGAAAAGTTTCTTGAGTCTAGTAGTATTTTTTTCTTTTCCCAATATAGTACAGTCCTTTCTTAGAGGTAAACTTCTAGCTGCCGACTTGAACGTTACGCATTATGAAGTAATCCTGATTAGACTCTAACAATATTAATATAAAGCAAGTCTGTTGGTATCCATGTGTAACGTAAATTAGAGCTTGATACGGGATGGAGAAAATAGGTAAGACAAATGATGGCCAAGAACGGATAACCAATAAGAGCTTAACCTGGATAGACATACAGAAACCAACACGTCAAAAACTGAAGATGCTTGAACCCTATTATTCCTTCCATGAGCTTAGTATTGAAGACTGCCTTTCAAAAATTCAAATTCCGAAAGTTGATCGTTACGAGGACCATTTATTTATAATACTTCATTTTCCTACAATTGACAAAGAACAAAGCATTCCGCGGTCCGCTCAGCTATCAATATTTACTGGTTCCAATTATTTAGTTACTGTTCAACAGGGAGAATTACAGGCTTTAATAGAAATGTTCCAAATATGTAAGACCGATCCAAAACAGAGGGAATCATTTATGGGAAATTCTCCGGGGTATCTTCTTCATAGCATCATAGATTTGCTGGTAGATGATCTACTTCACATTTTAATGAAGGTAGAGGGTAATCTAGATGATATAGAAGACCTTGTCTTTGATGAAAAGACCGCAGTAGCAACAGAAATATCAATGCTGCGGAGAGAAATAACAACCCTGAAAAGAATAGTATATCCTCTAAAGCGTACCATATGATAAGGTCATAGAGGCGCTAGACGAATTCAAAGAAACCATAGAGATATTCAAAGATACTGATTTTATGCTTAGCACGGAAAAATCAAATAAAATTCTTGCTATCTTGACAATATTATTTACCTTGTCAATCCCTGCATCCGTTATTGCTGCCTATTATGGAATGAATGTGAATTTGCCGGGGGGTATAGAAACTGGGTCAGCTACATTTCTAGGACAATATACTTCATTCATAATGCTGGTAATGGCTGCCTTACTTCCTGCAGCAATTATGATTTACTGGTTTAAGAAACAGGGGTGGCTCAGATTCTGAGGCAGCGAATTGTGAACTATAGTTTTTGACCTTCATTGTGTTGGAAAATAATAATTTAAGAGGAAGTATGACCATCAAGAGAACATAATTTCGGATTTAGACAAATCGCCCTCTGTCCTGACGAAATCTAAATTATTACTGATAATCATGCAATCTTCTGTCTTTATGAAATTCAATTTTCTTCTCGATGTCTTTATTATGTATTTTGGAGCCATGATCTGTAGCACATTGATTGTGCATTATTCCAATTTCACAAAATTCGCATGATGTTACAATATCTCGATCATTGAGTGCACCATCACAGAATTTACAAGTATCACTTTCAATATCATCACTTGATAAGGGTTTTAACCAAGGTTCACGCCAGAGCAGTGTGACCATATGTACTCTATCTGTAAAGTCTTAGTTATTACTATTACGACTTGTAGATCACTAAAAAACGAATTAGGTCATCTTCAAAGCGGGGTATAGTAGACTTTCTCTGCATTCCCATCTAAATCAGTTCTTTACTTTCCTTCTCTAGAAGTTTTTATTTCTTTATCAATCGAATAATGATTATGATGCATTCAATTAATTAAAAAGTTCTTATTTGAAGTGCTATAATGCAACAAAGGAAACGCCCTGCAATTCCTGTCCCCAACACAATTCTAATAATTTGTGCCTAAGAACTAAGTGAAATACTTTATGATCTAGCACCCATGAGTCTTCGGAATTCAGATTACACTTACTGTTATGATGAATAGCAGTGAAAAATTTCTAATTATTCAATTAAACCTCTCGCCTCAAACCAACCACCGTAAATAACTGTTATTTTTACAATGGATTATATTTTTAGTTTTAACGGTGTCTAGATCCCCAGATTGGTGTGCTTTACTATCTGTTAGAAGTAGAATAGCTTCCGACAATTTAGATGAAGTCTCGTTTTTGATTCTACCGACTGTGACTTCAGTTATGCAATTAGGTCACACAAAGAATATTCTCAATGAAAAAATTACTTGGTAAGAATTCTAATACTGAATTAGATTTGACTTACTTTTTAATTTATATTTGGCTATATGACTCAAATATAAAGGAGAGAGAAATAATCAAAACAGAAGTACCAAGTTCTACGAAAGAACAAGATGAATGTGTAATTAGTGTAAACAGTACTGATGTAAGCGGGCACAAGCTAGAAAACGATGAATCGAATTTTCTTAAAAATACAGATAGTGATGGCGAAAAAATCGTACAAATCCTGATTCCAAAACATCCTAACTTTGTCGGGTCTTCTGTTTCAACTGAGGAACTTCATACTAATGATAAGAAAATTCTTTCTTTGCTAAGTCTAGATGAAACTTCTCAGTATTCATTCACTGGTATAAAGAGAAAATTGAATGTTCATCAGCAAAGTTTGACTAGAGCTCTCACCAGGCTTGAAGATTTGGGTTTTGTTGAGAAATCCTTGGCAGGGTATAGATTAAAAAAGAATGCGGATACAATTCAGCTGTTTAATGCAAACGCTAAGCGCCTATATTCCGCATTTAAGAGTGATGAAAAGGTCTTCCAGCTTCTTCATGCGCGCATTCCAGTGCGAGTCGACATAGAAAAAATTCTGGAAGGTCTTAGGGGGAAGTGGTTTGATAAGAATCGGTTTATAGGCTCGAAGAGAATAGACAATGGATATATGCTTAAATGGCTAAATGAAACAGGTCCATTCGAGCTAATCGTAAGTTTAATAGGAAATTATTGCATCATAGATACTAATGCTGATTCAGAGGAATTTAAGCTCCAAGCAATGTTTGGTGCCACTAGAATAGTTAAAGAGATTACAAAGATAGTTCAAGGGAGATTAGAAGGTTTCAAGATAAATGCTTTAACTGGAAATAAGTTGGGCATAACTGAACAGATGAATTAGTAAAGGATAGAAGGATATGTCAGTAATCTGTATTGACTAAAGTATGTGACAGACTTCTTAAAACGTAGTCAATTTATTGTGTTACTTCGTAAATAGTGATGAAAACTAATGACGACAATAGTTGGTATTAAAACAAAAGAAGGTGTAGTATTAGGCTCCGACAGGAGAGCGAGCAAAGGATTCTTCATCGGATCTAAAATAACACAAAAAATAGCAAAAGTGGACGATACTCTTGCAATAGCGATAGCCGGGCAGTTATCAGATGCAGAGTACTTGATCCGTGTTGCAAAGGCCGAACGGAAACTTATGGAGTTACGTCGCGGATTTCCATTAACTGTTAAAGAATCTGCAAGGCTAATTGCAAACTTAGCTTACTCGGGTCTTAAGAGTTACCAGCCATATTTTGTAGAATTAGTGGTAGCTGGTGTGGATGATGATGGAGGACATATTTTTTCGGCAGATATGAGTGGAGCAATAACAAATGAAGAATTTACATCCTCTGGATCTGGTTCACCAATAGCTTATGGAGTACTTGAAAGTGCGTATCATAAAGATATTACAAATGAACAAGCTAAAGATATCGCTACTAAGGCTGTAGCTGCAGCTATGGAACGAGATCCTGGCTCGGGTAACGGAATAGATGTACTTATGATTCCAAATCTTACTACATTAACGGTGAAGACGGGGTGATAGAATAGTTGTCAGAAAATAGCTTTACAAACATTGGTATATCAGGTAATAATCGGTATCCTTCATACTATGGACCTGGGGGAAGATTAGTATTCGTAGACAGCGCCTTAGAGGCGGTAAACAAAGGTTCCACAACAATAGGAATAAAGACATCCAACTTTGCTATATTATCTAGTCAGATAAAACCTATAAGACCCCTCGTGGAACCATCCGAAAAGATATTCTCCATAGACGATAATGTAGGAGCGACCGGGTCGGGCTATATTGGAGATATACTACAACTCATTGATGAAATAAGACTACATGCACAGAAACATAGAGTTACCTTTGAAACTCCCATCGAGATAGGATCTCTCGCAGGACATATCAGCTCATATTTACATTCGTTTACAATTTATTCAGTGAGGCCTCAGGCTGCATCTATATTGATAGCTGGTAGAGATCAAATGGGAGTGCAACTTTACCAAATAGATCCGAGTGGAACTTATTTCAGAGGATCCGCATTCGCGATAGGACAATCATCAGAAATTGCTCTTGAGGTTATACTACAGGGATATAGAGACAACATGGATATTGGGCAAGCAATTCAATTAAGCAATAATGCAATCGAAAAGGCGATCGCTGAAAAACCTTTGATCGCCTCCGGTGTAATCTTAAAAGATGGTAGATTTAAAAAATTAGTAACTAGCTAAGATAAGACCACATCTCCCCAAATTTACTTGCACAATAGACAGAAATATTTCCTAATCCTACTTAATGATAATTGAAGATATCAATTGCTCAGTTCAGATATGCCTCTACGATTTTGGTTATAATGAACGTGATGCGTATAGATTCTCTTCACATTCTTGAGGCAAATCTTTTATTTTAATTATTATTCTCCTTTTCTCAATGAACGACTCTATAATCACAAGGGAGTTCAACTATGTAGATGTTTTAGTTACTATAATAGGGGTTATTGTATTTTTATGCGGGTTTTCTATCGCATTTGCTTTAGGGTTTTTTAACGTAACTATTGAAGCGATAGAATCGTCCAAGCTGCCATTACAAGGTCCAGGTAACCTGATCGAGAGTGAAACTGGCACGGAGCAGGAAAACGATGATAATTGGATTCAGATCAATCACGACCTATATGGTACTAGAAGTAGTAATCAGACCACTATAACAAAAGACAATGTTAGTAAGTTACGAGTTAAGTGGGTTCTTTATAATGAATTTGAAATACAAGAACCTCCCATTATAGTAGGTCGCAGAGGTTACGTGCAAGACTATGTAGGAAATATAGTGGCGTTTGATACCCCGACTGGTAACCTATTATGGAATACACGTCCAGGAAATGGACCTACCATGGGATTAATATTTGACAAAGGTATTATATTTGCAAGTACCGCCTCGGACTCTGAAATCGTAGCTATAAATGCGACAGACGGCAAGATGATTTGGAAATCAGGAGTTTTGGGTAATCCACTTTTAGGATATAGCATTGATTCTGCACCGATAGTGTGGAAGGATTTTGTAATTGCAGGCTCAGGTGGCAGTGGTCTTCCACCGGGTTTGGGATTCGTGAAAGGAAACATTACGGCTCTTAATCGGACTGATGGGAAGATAATATGGAACATCAATACCACTACAGGGACTTGGGTAGCGCCTGGAAAAACTCCACCAAATGGAGGTGCAACGGCATGGTCTGGTGGATCACTTGATCCACAATCAGGTATTTTGTATTTACCTCTTGGTAGTGCATCCCCAAATTTTAATGCAAGTACGAGGCTATCTCCAAACCTTTATTCAAACCACGTTATAGCAGTAAACGTTACTAATGGTAAAATAGTATGGGCTACTCCATTCATCGCACATGACACCATTCTAAATGTGAGCGTTCCAGATACACATGATTGGGATACTTCGTGGGGAACCACCATCAGTCAAATTACTACCGATAACAATCAACTAAGAAAGTTAGTAATAGGTCATGACAAGATGGGAAATGTAATCGCAATGGATGCATCGAGTGGAAGAGAAATATGGTGGAAAGAGTTAGGAAAGCGCTATAACGTTAGTTCAATACCCATGCCCAATGGTAGCGGCACAATATGGGCATATGGTGTCTATAACTATCATGCAGTTGACAGTAATACAGCTTACATACCTGCTACAAATAGAGGCTTGAACTTCTTTACAGATGGAATAAGCGGTCATAAAGTAGCTCCTCCTCATACCATTGAACAGGGACTACGTAATGGTACTATATTTGCGTTGGATCTGGCTACGGGTAATATTAAGTGGCAATTTGATATTGAATTCCCTCCAAGAGTTTCTCCAATAGTCACAGACTCGATCTTATTCTGTGGCTATATTCCGTTCACGGATAAGACCAAGTCTGGTGTGATTTTGGCGTTGGATAAAGAATCTGGAAGCAAATTGTGGGAATATAATACAAAAGCTCCAATAGGTCCTGTTGGTCCATCGATTGGGAATGGCATGCTTTTTGTTCCTACTGGGAAAGTTCAGGGGATGCCGAATGAAGTCAAACACGGTGGCTCTATAATCGCATTTGGACTACCTTGACTAGACAAAATACACATTAACTTCATCATTTTCAATATTAATAAAATGGATATTTTCGACGACATTGAAATAACAATAATAGCAAGCACTATGGTGCTGGCAATTATACTATCAATGCTATCAATTACTGGTTACAAGAAAAATAAACTCAAGAAAATGCTATATGCTGCTATTGCGTTTGGATTATTTGCCATTTTCGCCTTATATCAATATGTAGAAGAAAATTTTCTGGAGGCAAATGTTATTGAAACCATAGACAATCCTGCCACTGATCTTATATTGCCTGCTATCCCACTTGTCATTTTACTATTATTCTTCTTAGCATTAATTAAGAAAACCTAGGATCAAAGCCAAATTACGCTATGGTAGTGACTCGTTTTAATTACTTTCATAATGCTATGAACTGAATTAATTATTTTGGTAACACGTTGTTAATGGCTAAAATCTGTTATTTTGGCATTTTCTAGAAAACAAGAGCTTTCTCTTTTACCGGTCTTTGTTTTACTATCTGAGATATCGTTTTGATTTCTCCATTAGATTGTTATTGTAAACTAATTCTCTATAATGGAACTTGTAACATTTATTTGGGTTAGCTTTCAAGCGGCAGGTTAAATGTAATAAGCTAATGGATTTGAAGGGGCCGCTACTTGTGTTTGGAAATTACTAAAGAACGACTTCGCAGAAGCAAAATATCTTAATGAAATGGAGTATCTTCAAGAATATCTAGAAAAAGTAAGTTATTAGTCATGAGAATTTGTAGTTCTTCTCTACATATAGTAACAAATTTTTGAGGATTTCTCGATATTAAGATAAGTATATTGTTACTATCCGATTTTTCTATGATTTTTTTTATGGAATCGATTTATTAATGACTTTTATCGAAGAACCTCAATGATTATTAAAAACAACACAACAAGAAATATAACAATTGCAGCCGCAGTCTTTGCATTCAGCCTTCTAGCAAGTTCGATTTGCGTCACAACTGCCCAGGCTGGTGCGCATTACGACAGGGGCGAAAAACTCAAAGGATTTACATATAATCATAAAAAAGTAAGTGAAAGTAAAGCAAAACAAGCTTGTGATGGGGATAAAAAAGACGAATGTGTCGAATGTATTGAACACAGGGCTAATTTGCAAGGATTAAAAGGCTACGAGGTCGTTAAGTGTTTCAAAGAACCAAATAAGTATAATTATTGATGGAAATTTATTTCATTTAGAATCCCATCAATTTCTTTTTTATCACATTTAAGTTGACCATAAGGACATTTGACCCTTTTATTTACTCGGGTCAAAAAGAGCTTTGGACATATTGGTTGAAACTTGATTAGGCGTCGGTTCCTCATCGCGTAACGTTGTTTAGGCGTTAGTCTGACATGGAGCTGACGACTCCCTGCGCAAAAAGACGCAATGTCTTCTCTGTTCATTTCTCTCAATTTGCCAGAAATAAAACTACTTATCTAAGATGCTATAGATATTACCGGTTTAGAATTTGAATTGCCTAGATTCTCTCTAAACCTTTTTACTTAACTTGAGGTATGATTTTCTTTGTTACTATCTCTGAGATATCCTGCCGCAATTAGATAGGAATGCCTGATCTGCTCATAATCCAAGTGAACATTAAGATACATCCCTCGGCGGCTACCATTGCACCCCTTATGGGGCAAGTGATACATTAGTACATACCCAACATACCCAATCATCTATGGCCGTTGGTGCAATAATAAGTAATGTTTATTTCTTCGCAGTTTTTACACTGCACCTTAAGTTGTAAGTTATGTTGCGTATTGTCTGTCTTGTCACATCTATTGCGACTTGCTCTAAAAGTATCCTCTGGAAGAATCAGGGTGAATTCCTCACTACAATTAGAACAAGACCTCTGATATTTTGTAGTTATTTCACATTCACTTACTTACCAGTAATATTAGAATAAAATCCGAATAATTACTTACCGATTAGGATTATTGTATTGTCCCACGCATTTCTTATGCAAGTCTGGTTGGGAAGGAAGAGCCAGGGAGGTGATTTCATTGAGTCAATGTTTCCCAAACCTTTCTAAGATCTTCTTTTAATGCGCTATAGTCATCCAGTTTCTGTCTGACTTGATCATCGGGAGGAAGATTTTCCAAGAGAGTTCTTTGCTGCTTCACGACCATGTTGTCAACTGACTCAATCATATTTCTAAGATTGTTCTCACTAATCTCTATCGTAATTATTCCATTGACTTTATCTGCCCTAATTATTCTGAGTATGTTTTTTCACATCCGTGCGTTAATATTTACCAAAACAGATAATAAAGTTTCACTAATCTTCAATCTGGTTTTGGTAAGGGAAAATGGGATTTTTTATAATCAGAAATCTGGTCTAGTCATTTGGACATTACAAGTAACTGATGCAGGATCTCGCAATGAACACGCGACCGGCGACAACCAACACCAGCAGGCTGCAATCCATTGATAAAGTGGCTATGCTAAGGTTGCCCAATCAATAACTGGAAAAGACGCATCCTAACTCGACTGCTGTTTCCACTTACCTAAAAAACGACCTGTCTTATACAAAGTCCATTTGGTTGGCTGTAGAAGTACGGACACCAAGATTATATTCTGGGTTAAAAAGGTCTCTGATTTGTCCAATCTTCCCAGGGCAATAGACCAGGCTTTTTCCTTATCAAGATCTGCTAAGGGGCGATTTCTAAATTAGAAAAAAAGTTTTGGGCTATATGGCAAAATAATAAGAACACATATGGTCTAGGAACCTTGATCTCATTAAGCATAAAAGCCCTTTGAATAGGATTGTGAAAACAGAGATAAAAGAGAGGGACTCTCAACTAACATTAATTGTCAATATGGAAAGAAAATGACGAACTAAACCTTTTGATTGAAACATACGAAGCAACTATGGTCAATGCAATTGGTTTACATTCTCGGATCAAAGAGATAGTAACTAATCGAGAATTTAATGACGAAAATATGAAGCATGAAGTGTTGGGAAGGATGAAAGAAGCTACAGAGAAGTTTACGGCCCGCCTTCAGTAACACAGGACCTGCGGCTTCATATTCTTAATATTGCAAGCTTTCTTGATATTTCATCTGTAACTGCATCGCTGGCAGATTCTAGGTTCTAAAGAAAATGTTAGATATATGAATCCGTCTAAATAACTGTATGATAAGTCAACCTTTTTATGAGCGTAGGTTAATGGAACTCTTCTTAATGTCTTTAGGCTCCATTGGGCCAATACTTGCAAAATTCCAAATTCGTTATCTGGAATCCGAAGTCTTATCATTTACAGGCTATGTAGTATCTTGTCGATAGAAGGAAGTGAGTAAATGACTCCTAATACGTGGCCTTCTCTGCCACTATCGGAATGGAAAGACACCTATGAAACG
>WNGA01003605.1_pt1 | contig 42295 bp, 44 predicted proteins | sample 5400061 | NCBI WGS metagenome assembly WNGA01 (sample SAMN13153366, study PRJNA577476) | soil metagenome | isolation source: 100 cm soil or saprolite under grassland replicate 2 | place: USA:California | collected 2016-06-15 | reverse complement strand
CGTTCTTGATCACCCAGAACATTTCGCCGTCGGTCCGATTCTTGTGGAACTTCGGGTTGGTAAAGTCCCGCGGGGTGGGGTTCAGGATCGCACCGGCCGGGCCGTCCCCCTTGCCACTCAGCCCATGGCAATTGAAGCACGTGCCCTTGCCCTCAAAGATCGCCTTCCCCTTGGCAATGTTCTCGGGAGTCTTTGCGATCGGATTCTTCATCGCCTTGGCATCGGCGCGCTGATCACCCGGCACGCGAGAGATCGTCGGGTCTCTCTCTTCGGCAAAAGCCACCGAGGCCACCATCGCGCAAACTGACATTGCAATCAGACCTGACTTCAGATAACCCATCTCACTCCTCCTTTTGGTTAAACTCTACTACGTTTAGGTTATATCTGCTCGATAAAACAGGCCAAAAACCGCGCCACTATAGCGTGGGTCCCCGTGGGTGTCAAGTTGTTTTGCCATAGCTAATGGCATAGACGATGCCACTTCATAACACGCTGAACTAGGGTGCGTTTCGTGCGCCGCGGCAGCCGTTCCTGTCGCTGTGTAAACCCGCCGCGCCCGTCCTCCAGCAACACCTCCAGCGACGGCGCGAACTCCCAGAGTATTTGACGGCAGGCGCCGCAGGGGGGACAGCCTCCGTTGGCCCCGCCCGCGATCGCGATCGCCGTGAAGCCCCGCCTTCCCTCCGAGAGAGCCTTGAAGAGCGCGACCCGCTCCGCGCAGATCCCCAGGTACGTCGGACTCTCGATGTTGCACCCCGTGAACACGGAGCCATCGTCGCACAGGAGCGCGGCCCCCACTCTGAACTTGGACGATGGCGCCACCGCCATCTTCATGGCCGCACGCGCCCTGGTCAGCAGTTCTGCCTTGTCCATCGTTTCTACAGACGGCTGATGATGTCCCGCAACAGCCGTTCCATCAACGGCGCCTGCTGCATGCCCATCGCCACAACTGCCTCGTGGGTCTTGCCACCTGGTCCCGGTCGCCCGGCCATGTTCGTGACCAGGGAGAGGCCGAGCACCCGCAGTCCTAAGGACCGCGCTACGATCACTTCGGGGACCGTGGACATGCACACGACCTGCGCGCCTAGCACCCGCAACATCTCCGCTTCCGCCGGGGTCTCATAAGGCGGACCCGTGACCGCTGCAAGGGTGACGCGCTTCAGGAGGCGACCGTTTTTGCGCGCCACCTCTTCGGCCAACTGTAAGAGACCGGGGTCGTAGGCGTCAACCATCTCCACAAAGCGCCGTTCGGACGCGCCGATCCCGATGAGCGGATTGTCCCCCATCAAGTTCAGGTGATCGGCGATCAAGACCAGCTCGCCCGGTTCAACCCCCTGCAATCCCCCGGACGCGTTGGTGACCACCAAGGTCTTCACGCCACACGCGGCGAGGACGCGCACGGGAAAGGTCACCTCCTCGAGCGACCACCCCTCATAGCGATGAGCGCGGCCCTGCAGGATGGCCGTCAGCGGCCCCCAGCCTGTGTCAATGACCAGATTGCCCGCATGCCCTTCCACGGCACACCGTGGGAAGCCGGGAATTTCCGCATAGGGGATGATCGTCGCCGTCCGGCTGCGCTCTGCGACCGGCCCCCATCCTGATCCCAACACCAGCCCCACTGCGGGCGTTCCGGCGCAGCGGTCCCGCACCTTCCGCACAGCCTGCTCGACGCGCTCCTTCATGGACAGTCTCGCAGGCATCTGAAGCACACCCGGCCTCAGGGCGTGAAGACGATTTCCCTGACGACTTGGCCTCGGACTCCGAATGGGCCCTGGAGCTTTCCGTTGAGCATCACGCGGACCCCGCCGGCGTTGCCGAGCGTCAGCGCCAGCCGCTCCTGGGCCTTCCACCGGACGCGGTCGCCGGGATTCAACAGCACTTCCTGGGGCGCGACATGGTCGGTCTGCACCTTCACCCAGCACCGCTCGACGGCCTCGACATCCAGGACCATCTTCTTCCGGTCGTCAGGGGCGACTCCTTCGAGTGGCAGCGCGCTGGAGAAATTGCGTTCGACCTCGAGCTGGCCAGACGAGGGACGGGACGCGGGCTCGTTCACCGGCTCGGCCGGTTCCGCCAGCGGCGGCGTGGGGGCTGGTACCTGCCCGGAGACGGCGGGGATCGGCTCGGAGTCAGGCAGACGTTCGGACCGGTCGCGGTCCCGCCCGACGAGCACGAACAAGAGGATCAGCGCGACGCCGACCACCCCGACCACGAGGTTGCGGTTGACCTTCTTGCGGCGCTCTTCCTCCTCGATTTGCTGCCTGAGGGTCTCCCGTTCCGCGCGCTTGGCATAGAACTGGCCGCCCGACTCGTCGAATTTGCGGATGACCGCGTCCTCGTTCAACCCCAAGATGCGGGCATAGGATCGCACGAACCCCTTGGCGAAGACTTCGTCTGGCAGGCGCGCGTAGTTGTTTTCCTCGACCGCCTTCAGGTACTGCGGCAGGATACGGGTCCGGGCTGCCGCCTCGTCCAGCGTCAGACCCTTGGCCTCGCGGGCCCGCTGAAAATATTCGCCCAATGAGTCTCCCATGCATCTCCTGCACGGCTTGCCGCGATCTCAAACCGCGGTCGTTACCGAAGCTGCTTCATCATCTTGGTTGCCTCCGCGCCGGCGGTGCCCTGCGGGTCCAAGGTCTTGACCTGGGCGAATGCCTCACGGGCCTTGCCGTCCTCCCCTTGCTGCATGTGCAGCCTCCCCAACTCGAGATAGACCAGCGCGCGCGGCACATTCGGGGGGTCGATCTTCAAGGCTTCCCGGTAGGCCCGGATGGCGCCGGGGATATCGCCCTGCTGGTGCAGGGCCACGGCGAGATTGAAGTACGCCTTGTCCGGCGTCGCATAGAGCGGCAGCGTTACCGCTTTTCTGAGTACCTCGATCGCCTCCGGCAGGCGTGACATGAAGATCAAGGTCCGGCCCCGGTAATTGAGGGCCTCCCCGTTGTTGGGGTCCAGGTTCACACAAGTGCGGAACTCCCGCTCGGCATCAGTGTATTCCTTCCGGAGGAAGTAGACATGCCCGAGCAAGTAGTGCGCATCGTAGTTGTTCGGATTGGACTGGATTGCTTTCTGGAAAGAGACGAACGCCCGCTGCTGGTCGGTGTCCAGTACGGACAGGCCCTGCTGGTAATACCCTTCCGACTCCTTTTCCCGCTTCTTGATCGTCTCCACGCTGACACAGCCGGCGAGGAAACTGCCGGTCACGAAGGCCACCAGTATGCGCGCCCACCCACCGCGGGGTCCGAGACGACCGCACTCAGCCATAGCCTTTTCCTCCTTAGATGTCCTCGAAGAACGTGAGCCGCTTGAATGACTTGAACCGGCCTTCTATTTCCTTGTAGTCCAACTGGCGCAGTCGATCAAGACTGAACTCTTCGACCGCGAAGGAGGCCATCACGCTCCCGAAGACGACGGCCCGGCAGAAGGCCTCTTCGCTGAGATTGCCCGTGCTAGCCAGGTATCCCATAAAGCCGCCGGCGAAGCAGTCCCCGGCGCCGGTCGGGTCCTTCACCTGCTCGAGCGGGAACGCGGGGGCGGCGAAGACGCGATCGCGGCTGAACATGAGGGCGCCGTACTCGCCGCGCTTGACGATCAGCGTCGCGGGCCCGGCCTCTCGGATCGTGCGTGCCACCTTCACGAGATTCGGATCGCCCCCCAGCGCACGGGCCTCCCCGTCGTTGATGATGAGCACGTCCACGTCCTTGAGGAGACGAATGAGCGCCGTGCGCTTGCCCTCGATCCAGAAGTTCATCGTGTCGCAGGCCACCAAGCTGGGCCGCTTCACCTGCTGCAGGACGGTGTGCTGCAACTCCGGATCGATGTTGGCCAGGAAGAGCAGGTCCGGCGACCGGTAGGCCTCCGGGATCCGGGGACGGAAGGTCTCGAAGACGTTCAGTTGTGTTTCGAGGGTCTTCGCCTCGTTGAGTTGGTGGGAGTACTCCCCCCGCCAGCGGAAGGTCTTGCCCGGACGTCGCTCCAGCCCGGTCAGATCGATCCCCCGCATCCGTAGGAACTTGAGATGGACCTCCGGAAAGTCCTCCCCCACCACCGCGATCAGGCTGACCGGGGTGAAGTAGCTCGCGGCGGTCGCGAAGAAGGCGGCCGAGCCGCCCAGCACGTTGCTCTGCTCGCCGAACGGGGTCTTGACGGTATCGAGGGCCACCGACCCGACCACGAGAAGTTTCAGCACCGTTACGTCTCCCTGATATCTTTACTGTAGGGGCGGGCAACCCGGCCAACGGCCGGGCTGATCAATACCCCGCCCACTTCATAACGGGAGGGCGTAAAGCCCTCCCCTACGCCTTTTCCTTTCCGAGCAACAGCGACAGTCGCTTGCGGGTCGCCGCCGGGATCTGGTGGCGGGGCGTCAGCACCGCGGTTTCGAGCGCGCGGGCGCAGGCGCACGGGCGGTCCCCGGTCAGAGTCGGCGCGACGGTCCGGATGATCTGCTGGGACAGGGCGACGTTGCGATGCAGGGTCTCGATGACGGCGTCCACCGTGACCGCATCGTGCCCCGGATGCCAGCAGTCGTAATCGGTGACGAGCGCCAGGGTGGCGTAGCACAGTTGGGCCTCGCGCGCGAGCTTGGCCTCCGGGAGATTGGTCATGCCGATCACGTCCACGCCCCACTGTCTGTAGATGAGCGATTCGCCGCGCGTGGAAAACTGCGGGCCCTCGATACAGAGGTAAACTCCGCCTTCATGGACCGTGGCCCCGCACTTGCGCGCGGCCTCGGCCAGCTTGCCGGCTTCATCCCGACAGACGGGATCCGCCAGGGCGACGTGCGCCACCAAGCCCCGTTCGAAGAACGTGCCGATGCGGCGCTTGGTCTGGTCGTAGAACTGGTGGGGGATGACGACGTGCCCCGGATGCAACGTCTCCTTCATGCTGCCCACGGCGCTGACGGAGACGACGCGCTCTACGCCCAGCTTCTTGAGCGCGTAGATGTTCGCGCGGTAATTGATCTCGCTTGGAGAGAGTCGATGTCCACGGCCGTGGCGAGCCAGAAAGGCGACGCGCACGCCCTCCAGGTCGCCCACCACGATCGCGTCGGACGGCGGACCGAATGGCGTGGACACGCGGACGCGCGTGACGCGCGTCAGGCCCTCCATCTCGTATAGCCCGCTGCCGCCGATGACCCCGAGGAACGGTGCGTGGACCGTCTTCACTCAGGCCACCTGCCCCATCGTTACGATCCCGGCCCGGCTCAGGTGATCCAGGATTCGCTGCGCGACCGGCCCGGCCGAATCCTGCTCGGTGATGGTCAGCCACGTGAGGGCGGGATCGCTCCGGAACCACGTGAGCTGGCGTTTCGCAAAGTGGCGGGTGTCCCGCTGCAGGCGCCGGACGGCCTCCTCCCACCCGTACCGGCCCTTGAGATAACCGGTCATCTGCCGGTAGCCGAGCGCCTTCATCGAGCCCAGCGATTCGTCGTAGCCGAGGGCCAGCAGGCCGCGCGTCTCTTCGACCAGCCCGTCGTCGATCTCGCGAAGCACGCGAGCGTCGATCCGCCGGTACAGCGCCGAGCGGTCCATCGTGAGCCCGATCATGACAGATGGGAACGGGCGCTCCCGGAACTGGTGGCGGTCGTGCCATTCGGAGAGCGGCACGCCGGTCCGGATCGCCACCTCCAAGGCCCGCACGATCTTGTTCCAGTCACGGGCATGGAGGGTGGCGGCCAGCGCGGGGTCTGTCAGCGCCAACCGGCGCCACAGGTGGCCAGAGCCGTGGGCCTCTTCTTCTTCGAACAGCTGCCGCCGCAGGCCCCAGTCGGCCGGAGGCCCCTCCCACAGGCCGTAAGCCAGAGCGCGAACGTACAGACCCGTCCCGCCAACGACGAGCGGCACGCGCCCTTCCGCATGCAGTCGGGCGATCTCCAGCAACGCCAGCCGGCGGTACAGGCCGACGTTGAAGGGCTCGTCCGGCTCGACGAGGTCGATGAGACGATGGGGCACTCCCTCCCGCTCCGCTGGCGTCGGTTTGTCCGTGCCGATGTCCATGCCGCGGTACACCTGCGTGGAGTCGGCCGTGAGAATTTCGGTGCCGAGCGCCTTCGCAACATGGATCGCCACCCGACTCTTCCCGATGGCCGTCGGCCCGACGAGAAACACCACCGGCAGCCCATCAGAACGCGGCTCGGCCGAGACCTCGCCCTGTCTCACCCGCCCACCCTGGACGCGCCGGGACGCGTCCTCATCCCAAGGGAAGCCGCAGGCGCTTTTATCTATCATCATGTCCATCCCAATCGTCCGAAGATGCGGTCGAGCTCCTCGATCGTCAAGCGCATGGCGATGCGGCGCCCGTGTGGGCACGTGCTGGGCAACCCCGCCTCGCGCCAGTCCTCCAGCAGCCGCCGCATCTCCGGGACTTCCAGCGCCCGTCCCGCCCGCACCGCGCTGTGGCACGCCACGGACGCGAGGACGGTATTGTAGCGCTCCTGCATCGAAGGCGTCGAGGGCCACGCGTCCCAATCTTCCACCAGCGCGCGCAGCAGTGCCCGCTGGTCGCCTTGGCCGAAGAGCGCCGGCATGGCCCGCACGACGAAACTGCCTTGACCGAACTCCTCGACCTCGAACCCGAGGCGGCCCAGGTCCTCAAGATGCGCGCGGACCGAGACGGCTTCGGCGGCGGACAGCTCCACGACCTGGGGCAGGAGCGCCCGCTGGGAGGTGATCTGGCCAGCTTCGAACTGCCGCTGCAGACGCTCGAAAAGCACCCGCTCGTGCGCGGTGTGCTGATCCACGATCTGCAACTCATCGCCGACCTGGGCGACCAGGTACCGGTTGGCGACCTGCCCCAGCGGCCGGACCTCCTCCTGCTCCACCGTCGGCAGATACGCCTGCCCCAGCTCCGCCACCCCCGCCGGGCGGGGTTGCCGTCCGGCCAGCACATCCGGTGCCGGGTTGGCATACCCGGGCACATCGCGGGAGCCGTCCGTTGCAACCGGCTGGTCGCGTCTCTGCGGCGGTGAACAAGCCGACACCACAGTCGTCCGGGAGGCGACGGACGCGGGCTTCACCGAAGCCTGGATCCGCGAGCGGACCCACTCATGCACCTGTTCTTGATCCGAAAAGCGCACTTCGCGCTTCGTCGGGTGGACGTTCACGTCCACGTGCCGCGGATCCACCCAGAGCGACAGGACGAACCGGGGCTGGTGCCCTCTGGCCAGGTACGTCCCATAGCCTTCGTAGAGGGCATGCACGATCGCGGCGTTCTTCACCCAGCGGCAGTTCACGAACAAATCCTGGGGCGTCTTCGTGTGTGCCGTCTCCAGGGGGCGCGCGCAGAGCCCCTCCAGGCGCAACCGACCGGCCTCCTCCTGCAGATCCACGCAGGTGTCCACCAGTTGCGCGCCGTACACCTGCTGCACACGATCCCGCAAGGTAGGGACCGCGGGATAGTCCGCCACCACATGGCCGTTGTGCGTCAACCGGAAGTGGATCTTTGGAAACGCGAGCGCCTGTCGCTGCACCGCCTGGCAGACATGCCCGAACTCCGTGGCGGGGCTCTTGAGAAACTTCTTGCGGGCAGGGGTGTTGTAGAACAGGTCCGTCACTTCGACCGTGGTGCCGGGCGCCGCCGCCGTCTCCCGCTGGGCGAGCAACGCACCGCCCTCGAGCCGGACCTCCGTGCCCATCGAGGAGCCGGCCGCGACGGTGACGAGCCGCACCTTGGACACCGCCGCGATGCTGGGAAGGGCTTCGCCGCGAAAGCCCATGGATTGGATGGTCGAGAGGTCGGCCTCGGTACGGATCTTACTGGTTGCATGGCGCTGGAACGCGAGCGCGGCCTCCTCCGACGCGATGCCTTGCCCGTCGTCCGTCACCCTGATGGAACGCCGCCCGGCCAGCTCGACATCCACCGACACGCGAGTGGCCCCGGCGTCAATGGCGTTCTCCACCAGTTCCTTCACGACGGAGGCGGGCCGCTCGACGACTTCGCCGGCGGCGATCTTGTTGATGACGTCGCCCGGGAGGACCGCGATTCTGGGTGTCATCGGAGCTCGGCGAGCCGTCGCCTGGCCAGAGCGGCTTCGGCTGACTGCGGGTACTCGTCCACTACGCGCTTGAGCAGGACGCGCGCCTTAGTGGCGTTGCCCATTTCGGCATAGGCGACGCCCGCCTTCGCCAATGCGGCAGGAACCTTGTCGCTCTTGGGATAGTTGGCGATCACGCGCTCATACGCTTCGATCGCTTTGGAATAACTCCTCTTGTTGAAGTAAGCCTCGCCGATCCAGTACTGCGCGTGGGCCGTCAGGCTGGTCTCGGGAAATCTCTTGAGGAACTCCTCAAAACCTGCGACCGCCAGGTCATAGTTGCCCTTCAGGTAATCGTTGTACGCCTGATTGTAAGCGGCCGTGGGCGTGAGCGCGGCGGTGGGGGCGTCGAGCCCGCCCGCCCTGGGCTTGGCAGTATCGTCGGGCTTGGCGCTCGGCGTCGGAGCCTTGGCCTGAGGCGGGGCAGGCTCTTTCTTCTCCTCCTGGCGAGCGGACTCATCCATGCGCCGGAGCAATTCGCCCAGCTTCTGGTCGAAGCCCTGCTGCCTGATCCGCAGGCTCTCGATCTTGGCCTCCAACGCGTCCAACTGCTTCGCCACGTCGCCCGCCTTCTGGAGGCGGTCCGCTTCCTCCAGGCGCTTGCGTAGCTCCGCCTCGATGTCCTTGAACTTCCGATTCTCGGCTTCGAGACGGCGGACTTCGTCGCGCAGGTCCACGAAATCCGCCGTCGGCACGCACCCGCCCAGGATCAGACTGAGGGACAGGAGGATGGCGCGTCTCATCTAAGGGAGGCCAGCTTGGCTTTTGCCCGTTGGGAGTCCTCGGACTTGGGGTAGTCCGCGATCAGTTGCCGGAGGGCCGACCTGGCGGCCTCCTTGTTGTTGAGCTCGAGGAAGGCCATGGCCTTGCGATAGAGCGCCGGCGCCGCCTTTGCGCTCTTGGGATATTTCCTGACGACGTGCTCGTATTGCTCGAGGCCGCGCTCGTAGTCGCGCGCCCGGACGTAGCACTCCCCCATCCAGAAGTGGGCGTTGGGAACCAGCGGCGAGTCCGGATACTGGACCAGGAACAACCGGAATGACGTGAGCGCCACGTCGTAGTGCCCTTGCCCATAGTACTGCTGGGCCCGATCGTAGGCTTCTTTGTCGCTCAGCGTGGACGCCGGCGCCGTCCGCGAGGCGCCGTTAGGCGGGTCCTTCGCTGCCGATCCGGGGCCGGCCGGCCCGGTCGCCTCTGGGACTTCGCCCCCCACGGCCTGTCTGCCCAACGATTCCTCCATGACCCGCTTCAACTCGCCGAGCCCGCGCGAGTTCTCGTTGACTGTGGCCACCGCGGCGGCGACGGTCTTCTCCAGCGCATCCAGCCTGACCGCCTGGTCTCCCTGCTGGGTTGCCAGGGTCCCAACTTTCACCTCTATCCGGCCGGTCAACTCGGTGACCCGTCGGTCGACGTCGATCGCCTTGTCGTTCAGTGCGCGGAGGACTTTATCAAATTCTGCGAGCACACCCTGAAACCGATTGACCTCCGCCGAGAGCGCTCGCATCTGGAGGTCCGAGTGTTTGATCGCCTCCTCCAGCTTGCCCAAGGCCCCGGCCTGCTGATCCATCTGGGTCGACAGCTTGTTCCCGATCTCCCGGACCTTCTCGGCCACCTGGGCCACACTCCTGTCGGTCGCCTCAGCGCGCTTCTCAGAGCCGCCCAGGCGATCCTGAAGCTTCTTCTCGAGGGAATAGACCTGGGCCTTTTGGTCGTCCAGCGCGCTCTGGAGAGTTTCGACGTCCCGGCGCTGGGTCTCCAATTGCCCGAGCATCTGAGAGAGGTCCTGACCTTTGATTTCGCGGAGGCTGGTCTCCACCTCGGCACTACGTTGGCGAGCCTCCTTCAGCTCGCTGCGGAGCTCTTCGTTCTTACTCAGGAGGTCCCGGGACGTCGTGCGGAGATCCGCCTGCGTCGCGCAGGCGACTAAGAGCCCCCCCAAGCTCGACGCCAGGAGACCGACCAGGACCCGTGCGCTGTGACCCGTCATTTCCCTTTCCCTTCTTCAACCGCCAGGTGCGCCCGGCGGTTCTTCCAGTAACAGGACTCGTCGTGCTCGGTGCACACTGGCCGCTCCTTGCCGTAACTCGTGACGCCCACCGAATTCGAGATCCCCAAGCTCAGCAAGTAGCGTCGGGTTTCTTGCGCCCGCTTCTCGCCCAGCACAAGATTGTATTCAATGGTGCCCCGCTCGTCGCAGTGGCCCTCGATGAGGATCTTCACCGCGGGGTTCTGCTTCAGCGCCGCCGCGCTCTCGGCCAGATTCTTCTTTCCCTCGTTGGTCAGAGCCCAGCGATCGAACTCAAAGTAGACATTCCCGAGCGCCCGCTTCAATCCCTCTCGCGCCTGGCGCACCGCGATCTCGGCTTGATCGGCCTTGGCCGTCACGGTGGGAGGAGGTGGCTTCACCGCCTCCTCCGAGGGAGCTTTCGAAAACCCCTGCAAGGGGGGCGCACCGCCCTTCTCGGTTTGGTCAATCGTCTGTTCGGTCGTTCTGCTGCTCGTCTCCTTCGTCGAACAGGCGGACAGAGCGAAGATCAGCCCCAAGACCAGCGCGCTGCAACCCGACCAGGCTGTTATGCTTCTCATCTCTCACCCTCCAATACTAGGTGCGCCCGACGATTCTTCCAATAGCAGGACTCGTCGGTTTCGGTGCACACGGGACGTTCTTTCCCATAACTGGTTACGGCGACCGTGTTCTTCACGCCCAGCGACTCGAGGTACCGCCGGGTCTCCTGGGCCCGTTTCTCGCCCAAGACCATGTTGTATTCACGGCTGCCCCGCTCGTCACAGTGGCCCTCGATGAGGATCTTGACCGTCGGATTCTGTTTGAGAAGGTCGGCGTTCTGCGCCAAGTTTTTCATCCCCTCGCCGGAGAGGGCCCACTTATCGTACGCAAAATAGATGTCCGTGAGCTGCCGCTTCGCCGCTTCGCGCGCCTGGCGTGCCGCAATCTCCGCGGTATCGGCCTTGGCCACCATCGGTGGTGTCGGAGGTTTCACCGCCTCCTCCGACGGACTCTTGGAGAAACCCTGCAACGGCGCGCTGCCGCCCTCGCCCATGGACCCGCTCGGTCCCCCCTCTGCCGTCCCTGCCTGAGCCTTGCCCGCGCTTTCCGTCGACGACATCATGTTCTTCTTGGCGCAGCCTCCCAGGGCCAGGATCCCAACCAGCGCGAACATCGCCGCCGCCATCACGTAGCTTGTCCGTCCCGTCAGACTTCTCATTCGTCTGTTCTCCATTTGCCCGTCGGCACTGATCTTACCAAATCCCGCTGTGACGTCAATGCTGGCACCCATGGGCACGGATGGCTCACGGCGCCGACCACGCAGGATCTTCGTTGGACGTCCCACCGGTCGTCAACCGTTCCAGGCCGGTGCCATCGGTGTTTATCATATAGATATCCCGCCTCGCATTGCGAGTGGAACTGAACGCGACGTGCCGCCCGTCCGCCGACCACGCGGGCGATTCGTCGTTGCTGCTGCCGGTCGTCAACTGCCGCCCCTGCTGGCCATCGGGGCTGATCAGGCAGATCTTGAGGATTCTCCGCTCGTCGCGGCACACATACGCGATCCAATCCCCTTTGGGCGACCATGCGGCTGCCGTATTATAGCTCCCCTGTTGGTCCCGATAGGTCAAGGGGCGGACGTTCGTGCCGTCCACGCTCATGAGATAGATCTGCGGCGTGCCGCCCCGGTCTGAAGTGAAGGCGAGTTCGCGGCCGGTCGGCGACCATGTCGGCGCAAGGTCCGCGGCCCCATGGTCGGTCAGCCGTTCGAACCGCTTGCCGTACTTGTCCACCTTGTAGATCTCCGAATTGCCGTCCTTACTGGTCGCAAACGCCAGCTCCTCCCCGCTTGGCGACCACTCCGGGGTGATGTTCAAACCCGGAAACGCGACGAGCGCCCGCCTGGCGCCGGTGATCAGATCCAACTCTTCAATCCGCGGATCATTCCCCTTGCGATACGACACGAACGCCAGGCGCCGCCGATCCGGCGACCACGCGGGCGCCAGGTTCAAAGACGCATCGAAGGTCAACCGTCTTCGGTTATACCCGTCATAATCCATCACAAAGATCTCCTTGGCGCCGTCTCTCTCCGACACGAAGGCGATCTGGCTGCGGGCAATCCCTTGTTCCCCCGTGTAGTGGAAGACGATCTCGTCGGCCAACCGATGGACCATGTACCGGACCACCTCAGCGGATCCGACGTAGCGTTTCCGTCCGACTTCGCCGCGCGAGGACTCGAAGAGGGTCCCCTCCATGACGATCTCGCTCCCCCGCGGCAGCAGGGCGCCCCAGACCTGCACCGCCAGCCCCGCTTCGCCGGCCTTTTGAAGGGCCTCGGGCCCAGGCTGGGAGTTCACCTCCGCTCTGATGCCGAAACGCTCCAGGTCGGCGACGTCGAAGAGGAGCGACCGGCGAAGATCGGCCTTCAGGACGTCCGCCGGAAGCTGCCCCGGCACAGGAATCGCGCTCTTGAAACTGTAGACCGCAATCGGGATCTTCTGGATCGCCCCGCGGGTGGCGTCGATGAACACCTCGACCGCTCCTGTCGCCACTGCGAACACGGCCGAGCCCGCCAGCGCCAGCAACAGCGCCAGCAGGCCGACTGGTCGGCGCACGGCGGAACGTTGACAAAGACGTACCATGAGGGCTCACGAGTCCTACTGCTTGGTGTATGTGAAGCTGGTGACCGCCACAAACGACTCTCCCTTCATCTCGTCCGGAAGTGGGGGCACACGCTGGAGCTCCCGCAACACGCTCTCGACCGCACGGTCGTACGCGTCGTTCCCTGACGACTTGTACAGGACAATGCCCCCGATCTCACCGTTCGGTTGAATGACGATCCTCATCGCGGCAGTGGAATCGCCGGCGCTCTCGAGCACCTGCCGAACGGCTGGGTTGGTATCCGCGTTCCAGACCCGGTTGATCGCCGCTTCAAGAAGCGGGCAATACGCCCGCGCCTTGGGAGGGCAGCGCTCCACGGCGGCAGGGCGGGCTAGGGTGGCTGTCCCCTGAGGGGCGCGCGCGACCGCCGGGGCCAGCTCCTTCGTGGCCGGCGTGGCGTCGCTCGGCATCGCAGGCGTCGGCGGCGTCAACGTGTTGAGCAGTTTCTTGATCTCCTCGCTCGTCCGCGACGGGGGCGCCGGGGCCGGAGGAAGCGGCTTCGTATCAGGCGGCCTGGCCAGGGCGTCCTCGGCTTTCTTGAAAGCCTCAGCAAGATCCCGTGAAGACTGGGGTTTCGGTGACAAAGGTTCGGCCGGCGCCGCGGTGACAGGTTTGGGCGGGCTCTTTGGCATGGGAAGAGCCGGGGCCACCTTCTTGGGCACGGTGATCTCCTGGAGCCGCTTCTGCAACGACGCCACGTGGGGCGCCCGGGTCGTTTTCGCAACTGTCGGCGGGGTCGGGGCCGTCTTCGACGGAGCGGGCGGCGACGGAGGGGCAGGCTTCGGCTGCGGGACAGGGGCCTGCTCGACCTGAACCGGCGCCGACGGTTGTGACACCAGCAGCACCTCGATGGCCGAGCCTCCCCTCGAACGGATCTTCGTCAACGGGACCGTCGTCAGCGCCACCAAGGTAACCACATGGGCCACCAGGGAGACCAAGGCGATGCGCCGCATGTCATGGGGGATGCCGGCCGTCATGGGACTCTCTCAGCCGCGCGCCTTATCGGATCCGTTCCTCATGAGGACTCAGCGGGTCGGTCACCATGCCCAGCTTTGCAATGCCCGCCTTCTTGACGCTGTCCATGACCTGCACCACCGTCCCATAGGGAACTGCCTGATCGGCTCGGAGAAACACCGCGACCCGGGGGTTCTTGTGATGCAGGGCCTCCAGCCTCGGCTGGAGCAAGCCCAGCGGGACCGGATCCTTGTCGATAAAGACGCGGCGATCCCGCTCGACCGTGAGCACCACGCGCTGCTCCGGCTTGATGGTATTGGTCGCCGACTTGGGCAGCGTGATGTCCATGCCACGGTAGAGCATCGGGGCCGTCACCATGAAGATCACGAGCAGCACCAGCACCACGTCCACCAACGGGATCACGTTGATCTCGGCCATGAACCGACGGCGGCGAGCCTCGATCATGGTCGCCTCGCGTCTTCTTGAATGCCACGCGTTTCCAGCGCATTGATCAGGTCGATCGCGAAGCGGTCCATCTGGAACGCCATCCGGCGGACCCGCGCCAGAAAATAATTGTACGCGATGACCGCCGGAATGGCCGTGAACAGCCCGGCGGCCGTCGCCACTAGAGCCTCGGCCACGCCCGGCGCGACCGCCGCGATGCTGGCTGTCCCCTGCACACCGATCTCCCGGAAAGCATCGATGATGCCGAGGACGGTCCCCAACAGCCCGATGAACGGGGTGACATTCCCGGTCGTGGCGAGAAAGGGCAGCTCTGCTTCCGTCCGGGTGATTTGTTCCTGGATCGCGTGCCCCAGGACTTGCTCCACGTACCGCTGGGTCGGCAGTCCCGCTTCGCCGTCGCCCACCCCTTCCATCGCCAGCCGGGCGCGCGGATTCCCGTTCCCGCCGAGTCGATAGCACCGGGCAACGTCAGAGAAGACCGCGGCCACCGAGCTGTCCCGGTGGAGGTGCAGTTCGCGGGAAGCGTCGAGCGGGTGCTCATAACGACGGTAGGTCTTCAGGAAGCGCAGGTCCGCGGCCTCCTGGCGGCGAAAGAAGCGCCACTTGTAGAGGATGACGGTCCAGGACCCGATGGAGAAGACCACCAGGACCAGGAGGACGAATTTGGAGACCAGTCCCAGGGAGGAGAAGAACTCAAGTAGACCCGAACGAAACAACATTACGCGCGCACCCCCTCACCTTCTCGAATGTATCGTCCCCCCACGCCATCCAGCGGCGCACCACAGAAAATGGCGGGGCCGACGGGATTTGAACCCGCGACTTCCAGATTGACAATCTGGCGTCCTAAACCAGGCTGAACGACGGCCCCAGAATATAAAATCGTAGCGAAAACGTGGTAGGCGGAACAGGGGTCGAACCTGTGACCTCTGCCTTGTAAGGGCAGCGCTCTGACCAGCTGAGCTATCCGCCCAAACAGATGCAATAATAAGTCCACATCACTTGGAAATCGCATCGCATACTAGCAAGTCCCCTGCGTCCTGTCAACAAAACACTCGACAGTTCCACCACTTGAGATGACGTGCTCCGTGCACGCGTTACCCGCGTGGATGGTAACGCCTGTGAAGGAGTTTTAAACGCTTCCGCTCCACGTGCGTGTAGATCTGGGTCGTCGTGACATTGGCATGCCCCAGCAGGCTCTGCACCACACGCAGATCGGCCCCCCGCTCCAGGAGATGCGTGGCGAATGAGTGCCGCAACATGTGCGGCGAGATCGGGCGCTGGATGCGCGCGTCCCGGGCGTAGCGCCGCAGGATTTTCCAGAACCCCTGCCGCGTCAGGCCACGCCCGGAACGTGTCACGAAGAGACGGTTGGAGGTGCGGCTCTTGAGCAGATGGGGGCGACCTGAGGCCAGATAGCGGCGCAGCTTGCGGATCGCCACCGCGCCGAGAGGGACCACGCGTTGCTTGGCCCCCTTGCCAGTGGCGCGGAGAAAGCCGGCCGACAGATTGACTGCCACGAGATCCAGTTTGACGAGTTCGGAGACGCGGAGCCCGGTCGCGTAGAGGACTTCGAGCATGGCGTCATCGCGCAGTGCTTCCGGGTGGCGGCCCCTTCTGGCATCGTTCCGGCCGGGGGCATCCAGCAAGCGTTGGACCTCGGCGACGCTCAGTGCCTTGGGAAGCCGGCGCGACCCTTTGGGCACGGTGACGTCCAGGAAAGGATCCTGGCGGAGATGGCCCTCGCGGAGGAGAAACCGGTAGAATCCACGGCACGCAGCCAGGCACCGCGCGACCGAGGGAGAGGCCAGGCCCTGACTCCGCAAGAACTCCAGCAGGCGCGGAACATCCGCGCGGGACAGCGCTGCAGGGGTCTCGCGCCCCTGCATCCGGAGGAAGGTCTGCAGCTTGGCGAGATCGCGCCGATACCCCTCGACCGTGTTCACGGAGAGCCCCCGCTCCGAGAGCAGCCCGGTCAGGTAGCGGTCGATCCACTGCGTCTCGCTCACGCGTGCCTCCTCTGACCACGGCAAGCCTACCTTAAGGAATTCCTTGGGACAAGAGAAGAGGTGGCGGTATAATCCGACAACGATGCCCGATCCACAAGCGCTCACACCGGCAGATGCCCAACCCGCGTCCTCGCCGACCGGGAAGATCATCCTCGCCGCGGTCTTCGCGATCGCGATCGGGGCCTTCTTCTACTTCGACCTGGCGCAATATCTGAGCCTGCAGAACCTCAAAGGCAACCGTGACCGTCTGCTCGCATACGTCGAGAACCACTACGCGACCGCAGTTCTCCTGTTCATCGGGGTCTATTGCCTCCAGACGGCCCTCTCGCTCCCAGGCGCCGCGGCGCTGACCCTCGCCGGCGGCTTCCTGTTCGGGAGCGTGGTCGGCACGCTGTATGTCAACGTGGCGGCGACAGCGGGAGCGACACTGGCGTTCCTGGCGGCACGCTACCTGTTACAGGATTGGGTGGAGCGGAAGTTCGGTGACCGGCTGGAACCGATCCAGCAGGGTTTCGCGCGGAATGCCTTCAGCTATCTGATGACGTTGCGGCTGATCCCGGCCTTTCCGTTCTTTCTGGTGAACCTCGTCTCCGGACTCACCCGGATCAATGTCGGGACCTATATCGCCGCAACCGCGATCGGCACCCTGCCGGGCAGCTTCGTGTATGCCTACGCAGGACGGCAACTCGGAACGATCAATTCACTGAGGGAGATCGCCTCGCCCCCGGTGCTCCTGGCGTTCACCCTGCTGGGCCTGCTGGCGCTTCTGCCGATTCTGTACCGCAAAATGAAAAAGGGGACGGAGCCGGCTCCGTCCCCTTGAAGCAGCGGATTACTTGTTCGGCTGTGGCGTGTAGCGCAGGTAGGGTTTGACCGCCTTGAAGCCCTTGGGAAAGAGCTTCTTAGCGTCGTCGTCGCTCACCGCCGGGACGACGATACAGTCCTGTCCGTCCTTCCAGTTGACCGGCGTCGCTACCTTGTACTTGGCCGTGAGCTGCAAGGAGTCCACGACCCGCAGCAGTTCATCGAAGTTGCGGCCGCAGGAGGCCGGGTACGTGATCATGAGCTTGATCTTCTTGTCCGGTCCGATGACGAACACCGATCGGACCGTCATATTGTCCGCGGCATTGGGGTGGATCATGTCGTATAGCATGGCGACCTTTTTTTCAGGATCGGCGATCATCGGGAAATTCACTGTGCAGTGTTGAGTTTCATTGATGTCTTTGGTCCACCCCCTGTGTGACTCCAGCGGGTCCACGCTGATGGCGATCACTTTGACGCCGCGTTTCTCGAACTCGCCTTTGACCCGCGCCATGTACCCCAGTTCAGTTGTGCAGACCGGCGTGAAGTCCTTGGGATGCGAGAACAGGATACCCCAGCCACTGCCCAACCATTCGTGAAAGCTGATCTTGCCTTCGGTCGTTTCCGCCGTGAAGTTCGGCGCTTCGTCTCCCAATCGCAGTGCCATAGATGGCCTCCTTTCAGAAGAGTCTAGAAAAGGATGATGGCAGCCGCCCCATTATCTAGACCCCCATAGCGCGGTTGTCAACCGAATCATCGCCTTTCTTCGCACCTTTTCCCCTGTCCTGTTACAATCCGGTGACAATGAAGCCGGTCGCCTCTCAAGACCATCACAACCTGCGCACCTTGGCGCGTCGTCGCCTGCCGTCGAAAATCTTCAACCGGCTCCGAGAGATAGGCGCGCTGGCCGAGGACAGTGGTGTGTCGGCGTATCTGGTCGGCGGCCTGGTCCGGGACCTCCTGCTGGGGCAGACGAACTTGGACGTGGACATCGCCGTGGAGGGCGACGCGATGACTTTCGCGCGGCGCTTGGCCGACCGGTACGGAGCCGGTCTGAAGGTCTTCGAGAAATTCGCCACGGCCCTCGTCGTGTTCCCGGATGGTTTCAAGCTGGACGTGGCCACCACCCGGTGCGAATCCTACGTTCACCCGACCGCCCTGCCCACGGTCAAACCGAGTTCGATCAAGGACGACCTCTACCGCCGGGACTTCACCATCAACGCGCTGGCCATCCGCTTGAACGTGAGCCGCTTCGGCGAGCTCGTGGATTTCTATGGCGGCCAGCGCGATCTCGAACACAAGGTCATCCGCGTCCTCCACACCCGCAGCTTCGTGGACGACCCGACCCGTGTGTTTCGAGCCATCCGCTTTGAGCAGCGGTTCGACTTCCACATCGAGAAACACACGTTGACCCTGCTCGAGGAAGCAGCTGCGTCCGATCTCGTCCACCGGCTCTCCGGCCCACGCTTGCGGAATGAGGTCATGCGCTTGCTGTCGGAGCAGGCCCCCATTCGGACGATCCGGCGTATGGCCGAGTTCGACCTCCTCCGCTTTCTCCATACCGGCTTGGCCTGGACCGCTCGTCTCGCAGGTCTCCTGTCGGATCTTGGGAAATCCCTCGCCTGGTGGACGAAGCAGTACCCGAGACGCTCGCTCGATCGCGCGCTGGTCTACTTCATCGGCCTCATGGACGAGCTGAGCGTGTCAGCCACCGGCGCGGTGGTGAAGCGGTTGGCGCTCCCAGGGGAACAGGCGAACAAGATCAGGCTGGCCAAAAAGCACCTGGCGCCGGCTCTGCGCTTCCTGGTCCGGCACCGGTCGCCAAGACCTTCAGAAACGTACCGAGCCCTGGCCGACCTGCCGGACGAAGGTCTCGTCCTGCTCGTCGCCAAGGCCAGGTCCAAGGATATCGTGCGTCTGGTCTCGGCCTACGTAACCACCCAGCGACAGGTGAGGCCATCGCTCAATGGAGCCGACTTGAAAGCCATGGGCCTCAAGCCGGGCCCAATCTACAAGAAGATCCTGGATCGCCTGCTCGAGGCGCGCTTAAACGGCGAAGTGAAAACCAAAGCCGACGAGCGGGAATTGGCAAAGAAGCTCGCGAAGGTATGACCGCGGTTTAGGCGAGTCTGCCATGCCTGTGCCTTGGAAGCTCATTGGCGCCCTGCTCAGATTCGTCGCGCCGACGGTCCCGGAAATCATTGCCACCGTCAAGGCCCTGAAGAAAGAACAGCAGCGGGAGAAGACGCAGGTCGATGACACAGCTCTGCGCCTACAAGAGTTGGAACGGCGTATCGCCGCGCAACTGCAGCTCATCGAGCAGTTGACCAATCAAATTGTGACACTGGAGAAGGCTCTGGCGTGGACCACGTGGGCCGCGCTCTTCGCGCTCGTGCTGGCGCTGATTGCGCTAGGGGTTGTATTTTTGATGCCTACGCGCTGAGCAGGCGCGTCATTTTCCTGCAGGTGGGGGCACCTTGGGAACCGCGCCGATACTGTCCAGCCCGGCCTGGGCGCAGGCATCGTCCAGATGACTGCCTGGGGCGCCACCGACCCCGATCGCACCGACGATCTCGCCTCCGATCTCGATCGGCAGGCCACCGCCAAGGATGAGAACTTTGTCGTCGATATCCCTCAGCCCCTGAAGGGCGGGCGTCTTGGCGACCAATTCAGCCAGCTCACTGGTCGGCCGACGCAGGCTGGCGGCGGTATAGGCTTTCTTGCTGCTGCTGTTTGTCGTGTGGGGGCCCGCCCCGTCCCCCCTCATCAGCACCTTGAGCACGCCGGCCCGATCCACCACCGCCACGCTCACGCGATAGCCGTCCTGCTTGCATTTCTCCTGCGCGACAGCCGCGGCCTTATTCGCCAGCGCGAGCGGCAACGCCGCTTCACGGGGCAACTCCTCTGCCGCAGCCACGACTTGCGCGAATCCGAGAGCCTGCACCAGGGCGAGCGAGATCACAAAGGCGTGAGGGTGAACACATCTTTGAAACCGGTTGATGGACGTCATCGTCGTCTCCCTCCCCTTTCCGCCAAACGCACGCCAATTCCTCTCAGCAGGGTTGACTCCGTTAGCGAGCCGAAGCTGGCAGAAAATTCAGCGCGGCGGAATTGATGCAGTAGCGCAAGCCTGTGGGCGGCGGCCCGTCGTCGAACACGTGTCCCAGGTGCCCGCCGCATCGCGCGCAATGGACTTCGGTCCGCCGGTGGAGCAGCTTCCAATCCGTCTTCGTGCCGATGGCCTTTTCGGAAATCGGTTTCCAGAAGCTCGGCCAGCCAGTGTCGCTGTCGTACTTGGCGTCGGAGGAGAACAGAGGCAAGTCGCATCCGGCGCAGTGATAGGCGCCCGGCTCCTTGCTCGCGTAGTATTGGTTGGCAAAGGGCCGCTCCGTTCCTTCCTGGCGCAGCACCCGGAACTGCTCCGGCGTGAGGATCTGCCGCCACTCTTCGTCCGTCTTCGTCACCTGAAACATGCGTCCCGACTCCTTAGCCAGTGCTGGCATTATACCAAGGGCCTTCGCCGTGATGCCGAGCCCCAGCGCCAGGCCGGCTTTCAGAAAGGTTCTCCGCGTCATGGGCGTTCCTCCTTACCCATTAGTCGCGGGTCCGGCCGGTTCGTTACCTGGGAAACTGCTTGTCCAGGCATTCCGGGCAGATCAAGTGTGAGAAGTCCGCCTCGGTATGGTCCTTGATGTAGCTTTCCACGGAGTGCCACTGACCTTGCTCGTCACGAATCTTCTTGCATCGCGCACAGATGGGCAGGATCCCCCGCAGGACTTTAATCTCTTGCAGGGCCTGCTCCAACATCTCTTCCCGGGCCTTGCGCTGGTCCATTTCGCGTTTGAGCTTCAACGCCGAGCCTATCCGTGTCAGTAGCTCCAACCGGTTGATCGGTTTGGTGACGTAGTCCACAGCCCCGGCGGCGAACGCCGTCTCCAGGAATGCCCCCGCTTTCATCGCCGTCACCATGAGGATGGGCAGGTCCCGATAGCGTCTGTCTCCCTTGATCCGGCGGCACGCCTCCACTCCGTCCATATCGGGCATCATGATGTCCATCAAGATCACCTCGATATCGTTGGCAGGAGCGCTCGCATGAGCCAGGCTGAGACGCTGAAACGCCTCCTGTGCGGATTCCGCGAGCAGGACCTGCCGATACCCGGCGCCTTCCAGAATCAACTGCAGCGCGCTTCGAGTCTCCGGCGAGTCATCCACAACGAGAATGCTCATGGATCCGCGCTCCTTCAGGGCCCCCGGGAGTTGTCCAGTCTGTCACTATCAGCTTCCGGGGTCAAACGGCGGCCCCACTGTTGCCGGCACAGGTCCACAATCGGGGCGGCCAGCAACAGCGAGGCCACCACAAACACCGGCCAGTTGAACTGGGTCGGCCGCACGCGGCGGATCGCTTCGGCTCCGCCTCCGGCCGCCCGAATGGTATCGGCCATGAACACGTACACCGCCAGCGCGACGCCGACGAGGCTCGCTCCCCACGCCCAGGGGCCCGGCCAGAGCGCGCGCTCCGGGCGATCGAACAGACTGACCAATGTCCCGCCCACGACCATCAGCACGGCGATGCTGACCGGGGCCAGCACAGGCCCCCACCACGGCAGCGGCAGCAGGAACAGGATGTCCCAGTCCAAGAGCGAGCGCGGCCAGCCGCTCAACGGGACCAGGAAGACGTAGTACAGGATGTCCCAGACGCCGAAGGCGACCAGCGTGAAGCCCAGGCGGCTGCGCCACGTCCGGCCAGCCAGCCAGCCCACGGCGAGCAGCATGATCAATGTGGCCGCTTCGCGGACCATCTCCGCACGGACCAAGCCCTCTGGTAACATCACCGGGTCGGGTTGATACGGGTCCACGTGGCCCACCATGGTCCGCAGGTACAGGACCACCGCGGACTCAACATAGGCCATAGCCGCGGCATAGAGCACGACGATCAGCCAGCGTTGCTTGTCGGTCATGGCTGTCCCTCTCGTCCGCGCATCAGATCCGTTCCGGAAAATCCGAAATGATGCCTTCCACGCCAAGCGATCGGACCCACGCGATGTCCGATGGCTCGTTGACCGTATAGACGAAGACGCGCAGCCCTTCGCGATGCAACGCGCCGACGAATTCGCCGGTCAAGCAGTCGATCCCCAGTCCGACGTGGGTGACCTCGGCGTCTCGCGCAAAAGCCGTCGGGTGCACGGGCATGCTATCCAGCAGGGCCATCGTGTGAGCCCCGGAGGCGAGGCGCTTGACCGCGAGCAGTTCGGCATGGAGAAACGAGGCGTAAATGACGGGCCGAACAAACTTGCTTCCGGTCACGCTTGCCCAGACCCGTTTGACGATCCCGGGGGACTTGATGTCGAGCATGAGTCCGACGCGGTTGTTGATGACCGCGAGCGCTTCATCCAGCGTCGGAATGGGCTGGCCGTCGGCCGTTCGTAACCTTGACATCTCTTCGAGGGTCAGCTCGATGACCGCACCGGAGCCGTCAGTCGAGCCGTCCACCCGGCGATCATGGAACACGACGGGGTGGCCGTCTCGCGTCGCCCGGACATCGATCTCGACGAAGTCGACGCCCAGCGCGAGGGCTTTGGCGATGGACGCCAGCGTGTTCCCCGTGACGTGCCCGGCGGCCCCGCGATGTCCAACCCGAAGCGCCACCAATCAATCTCCGCTCCCGCAATGATGCAACTCATCCCTTGGACTTCTGCCAGCGATCGATGAGGACGCCTTCGCGGAGGCCGTAGTCGCTGACCAGACATTCGGAAAAACCGAACCGCTCCATGCTCTCCGCCAGGATCAACGTGCCGGCCAGTATGAGGTCCTCACGACCAGGCTCCAAGCCGACAAGCTCGCGCCGTTGGGCGTGTGTGCGAGCGATCAGTTCAGCCAGGATCCGCCGCACGGCTTCCATAGAGAGCCGGTAGTTGTGGATCCGGAGCGGGACATAGACCGCAAGGCGCTGGTCCATCGCAGCCAGCGTCGTGATGGTGCCGGCCGTCCCGACGAGGCGGTAGCCGGCCACCGGCCCGAGCTTCGCCTCCACGACGTCCAGGTGCCGGGCAATGCGGGCGCGCGCCGCGGCGAGCTCATCCGGCCGCACCGGATCGGACCGCAGACATTCCTCGGTGAGGCGGACGACCCCTTCATCCACCGACACCATCGCGGGAGCCTGCCCGGGCGACACGGTGATGAATTCGGTGCTCCCGCCCCCGATGTCCAGCGCCACGAACCGCTCCACGCCAGCTGGCAGGCCGGACTGGATGCCCAGGAGCGACAGTCGGGCCTCTTCCTCGCCCGAGACGACCTCCACAGCCAGCCCGCTGCGGCGCTTGACCTCCCCGAGAAACTCGTCGCGGTTGACGGCGTCACGCACGGCGCTCGTGGCCACCGCCACGACCTCACGCGCGCCGGCCCGCTTGATCGTTGGCAACCACTCGGCGATCGTCTCCAGCGCGCGCGCCATCGGGGCCGGCTGCAGGCGGCGGCCCGGCTGGAGGCCTTCGCCCAACCGGACGATCCGGCGCTCCGAGGCAAGCTCGTGCAGCCGCCCATCGTCTCCAACCCGGGCAATCCGGCATGACTTTCAGACAAAAGTTATCCCTCCCCCCACAGCGGGGGAGGGTCAGGGTGGGGGGATTTATGCATGCGTCAACTTCTCCTGAATTACAGCTAGAATCGACTCAATCGAATTCAGAACTTCATTGTTCCAAAAACGCACGACCCGAAAACCTTGTGATGTGAGCCATGCTGTTCGTTTAGCATCAATCAACGGCTTCTCAGCATGTTGTCCGCCGTCAAGCTCGATTACTAGTCTCTTTTCGAAGCAAGCGAAATCAACAATATAAATAAGGCCCCAGCGGTTGCTGTCGGCGGAACTTGTGCCCGTCCAACTGCTTGTAACGTAGGCGTTGCTATAATGCCTGCTCAGCATCCGTCAGTTCCTTCCGCAGTTTCCTTGCACGACCCCATCTCGAACCGGATGCGCGCCTCTTCCTGCTTGAGCTGATCCACCTTGGCAAACAGGTCATGAATCTCCTTGTCCTCCAGCACCCCGCTGCCCTTCCGCTCGATCAACTGGAACGCCCGCTCGCCGGCCGCCCGCAGGTGTTCCTTGATCTGGTCCTCCACCTTGTACAGCTCGTACTTCAGGCGCAGGAGCTCCATCTCCTCGAGCGACCGGTCCGCGGCCTTGGCGGTGCCCTGACGCACCTTGGCCAATCCCGTGCGGAAATCGTTTTTGAATCGGCGGAATCGCGAGATCATGGTCCCGTCAGGATACTGCAGCCAGATCAAGTTTCGCTTGCCACCGGCGGAGCAGGGCCGCTTTGAGCTCCGCGTGCTCCGGTCGCGCGAGATAGTGATCCCGCTGGAGCAACCGCGTCGCTTCCTCCCTGGCCTCTTCCAGGATCTTGGCGTCGCGGATGAGATTGGCCACCCTTAGGTCTGACGGGCCCCACTGCCGGGTCCCAAAGAACTCGCCAGGCCCGCGGATGCGCAGGTCCTCCTCGGCGATCACGAAGCCATCGTGACTCTTGACCAACGCCTCAAGGCGGCGTCGCGCCTCTTCCGCCAAGCGGTGGGGCCCCATCAGGAAGCAATACGACTGCTGCGTCCCGCGCCCGACCCGTCCCCGGAGCTGATGCAACTGGGCCAGGCCGAACCGGTCGGCATGCTCGATCAGCATCACCGTGGCGTTGGACACATCGATCCCCACTTCGATGACCGTCGTGGCCACCAGCACCTGGATGCGGCCGGCTTTGAAGTCCGCCATGACGCGGTCCTTCTGCTCCGCCTTCATCCGGCCATGGATCAGCCCGACCGTCCACTTCGAGAACACCTCCCGCTGCAACCGCTCGGCTCCCGTGATCGCCGCCTGAAGGTCCACCTTCTCCGACTCCTCCACCAGCGGGAACACCACGTAGGCCTGCCGGCCCTGCACCAGCTCGTCCTCGATCAGGCGGCAGGCCCTCGCCCGCTGGCCTTCCGCAAACAAGAGCGAGCGGATCGGCGTGCGGCCCGGCGGCATCGCGTCAATCACGGAGAGGTCCAGATCGCCGTACACGGTCAGCGCCAGAGTCCGCGGGATGGGGGTGGCCGTCATGACCAGCACGTCTGGCGCGTAGCCTTTCTCCTTGAGGGTCGCGCGCTGCAGCACCCCGAACTTGTGCTGCTCGTCGATGACGGCCAGCCCGAGCTTGTGGAACCTGACCCCCTGCTGGATCAGGGCGTGGGTGCCGATCACGATCGCCGCCGACCCATCGGCGATGGCGGCCAGGGCCGCTTCGCGCTTCTTCCCGCGCCCCCCGACCAGCAACACGCACGAGACGCCGAGCGGCTCCAGCAGCCGATGCAAGTTCAGGTAGTGCTGCTCGGCTAGGATCTCGGTCGGGGCCATGAGGGCCGCTTGCAACCCGGAGCCCACGGCCATCAGCATCGCCGCCGTGGCTACGACCGTCTTGCCACAGCCCACGTCGCCTTGGATCAAGCGGTTCATCGGATGAGGACCCGCGAGGTCGCGGCGGATGTCTTGCAACACGCGAGACTGCGCCTCCGTCAAGCGAAAGGGCAACGAGTCCAGAAACCGCCGCGGCAGCAGCGTCTCGGGGTCGTAGGCCACGCTGCGCGCTTCCCGCTCGACAGACTCGCGCTTCTGCCCCAGGGCCAGCTCCAGCAGGAAAAAATCCTCGAACGCAAACCGGCGATGCGCCGGAGTCTGGCCGCGGTTCAGGTCTTCGAGGTTCGCATTCGCAGTGGGGAAATGGACGGCCTTGATCGCGTCCCCGAACGCTATGAGCCGCCGCCCTCGCACGATCTCGGCTGGCAAGGCGTCGACAGCGCCGTCGGCGTACTGGTCTACCAGTCCCTTCATGATGGCGCGGATCCGGTCGCCAAGCATCATCCGCGTCTTGGTCTCCCGACCGTGATAGATCGGCACGATGCGGCCCATGTGGACCAAGTCGTGATGGCTCCCGGCCTTTCCCTCACCCTCCAGGATCTCGAAGGCCGGATTTTCCATCTGCAGGTGTGTCCAACGCCCGCCCCGCGCCTTCACCAGTCCGTAGAGCATCAGATGCTGGCCGACTCGGAAGGTCTCTGCTAGATAGGCTTGGTTGAACCACACGAGGGACAGGCTCCCGGTCTCATCCGCCACCGTCGCTTCGACCAGTTTCCGGCGCTGGTGGGCGGTGACCGTGAGCTTGACGGACCGGAGCTCGACGGCGACGACCGCCTCTTGCCCGGGGATCAGACTCTCGATGGACCGCACTTGCGTTCGGTCTTCATAGCGCCACGGCAACGACCAGACGGCGTCCTCCACCGTGTGGATGCCGGCGCGGGCCAGCACTTCCGCCTTCTTGGGCCCCACGCCCCGGGCGTATTGGATCGGCAATTCCCAGAGCCGGTGCGCCGGTTTCGGCGGTCCGGGCGAAGGTGTCGCCGGCTCTTCCACCGCGCGGAGGAGACGGTTCAAGACCACCTTGGCTTCGGTGACTCGGCGGCCGCGGAGGTCAGACCCGAGCGTCTCGTAGTCGGAGAAGAGATGCACCAAGTGGAGCAAGTCCGCTTCAACGCTGGGAGGATGGACGGAGTGACCGAGGGCGGTCACGACCTGCTGGGAAACAAACCTGCCGAGATCCTTGAGGGCAGAGAGACCGTGCGTCCCGCTCCGGGTGGCGTACTCAAGCGGGCGGGCGATCCGTAGGATGATCTCTTTCAAGTTATCCATGCCCGTCACGTGCGGCCATTCTCACCATCTCGACCGGAAAGATCAAGACAGAGTCTACTTGGCAGAGCAGACGCACATGTGCTAGCATGCGCTCCCGTTGGAGCAACCATCAGGGAGAACCACCGTGGCCAGGGCATGTGAGATCTGCGGGAAGATGCGAGCGGTCGGCAACAACGTCAGCCACGCCAACAACCGCACCAAACGCGTCTTCCGTCCGAACCTGCAAACCGTCCGGGCGCTAGTGAACGGCGCCGCGCGGCGCCTCCTCGTCTGCACCCGGTGCATCCGCAGCGGGAAAATCAAGAAGGCCGGTTAATAGTTGGAGCGGGAGACGGGATTTGAACCCGCGACCGACGGCTTGGGAAGCCGCTGCGCTACCACTGCGCTACTCCCGCCCCTGAAGTGAGTGGATTATCCGCTAAGCCGCGGAAACAAGTCAATTCATCAGAGTCACGATTTGGCTTCGAAGCGGATAATGGCGAATCGTTTTTTGCCGACTTTCAGCCGATACTCCCGTCCGGGCTCGCCCGGCAGCACGCGGTCGCCGTCGGTCACTTTCTCGCCGTCCAGCTCCACGCCGCCCTGCGCGATCAGCCGCCGCGCCTCGGTCTTGCTGGGGGCCAGCCCGGCCTTCGCGATCACGGCGACCAGCGGGGTCGGCCCGACCGGTAGTACCTTGCGCTCCGCCGACTCTACAGGGAATTCCCGCTCGCTGAACTTTTGCCGAAACTCCGCGCGAGCGTCAGCCGCAGCAGACTGGCCGTGATAGCGGGCCACGATGGTATAGGCGAGATTCGATTTAGCCTCCATCGGATGCGTGGCTTTGATGGCGCTCACATCCTCGGTTGTGAGCAGCTCGTAATACCGCCACATCAGCGTGTCCGAGATGGACATGAGCTTGCCAAACATCTCGTCCGGCGGATCTTCCAACGCGATGTAGTTGCCGAAGCTCTTGCTCATCTTGCGCACGCCGTCGGTGCCCTCCAGCAGGGGCATCGTGAGCACGACCTGCGGTGATTGGCCATAGGCGCGCTGCAGTTCCCGCCCGACCAGCAGGTTGAACTTCTGGTCGGTGCCGCCCAGCTCGACGTCCGCCTCCAACGCCACCGAGTCGTACCCCTGAACCAAGGGATACAGGAACTCGTGGATGCTGATCGGCTTCTGGTCGTGATAACGCTTGTGGAAATCGTCGCGTTCGAGCATGCGGGCCACGCTGTAGTGCGCGCTCAGATGGATGAGCTGCTCGGCTGTGAGAGTGTTCATCCAGCGGCTGTTGAAGTCGATAAGGGTCCGCTGGCGGTCCAGGATCTTGTAGATCTGCCGCTCGTACGTCTTGGCGTTCTGCCGTACCTCCTCCTTCGTCAGCGGCTTGCGGGTCTCCGAGACGCCGGACGGGTCCCCAATCATGCCGGTGAAGTCGCCGATGAGGAAGATCACCTCATGGCCCAGATCCTGGAAGTGCTTCAGCTTGTGGATGAGGACAGTGTGCCCGAGATGGAGGTCCGGCGCGGTGGGATCGAAGCCGGCCTTGACGCGGAGCGGCCGCCGCTCTTTGAGCGATGCCGCGAGCTTGTCCTCGAGCTCCTTCGTGGAGATGATCTCGACGGCCCCCCGCGCGATGAGGGCGAGCTGCCGCTGCACTTCGTTCATGGCGCCTCCGCTGTCCTGACCAACGGGCGCAAGCGCTTCATCCGCTTCTCCCCGATGCCCCGCACTTTCCTCAGTTCTTCCACGCTCCGGAACCCGCTGTGGCTCTTTCGGTACTCCACCAGGCGCAGTGCCAGCTTCTCACCGATGCCCGGCAGTTCCATGAAATCTTCCACGCGGGCGGAATTGAGATCAAGCGGGAACGTGACGGGACGACGCGGGACTGCGCCAGGCTTGACCGATACAGGCAGGGCTGAGCCGGCCTGTGACAGGAGGGCGACGGCTTGCGCCGATTCAGTGTCGTCCCCCCGCTCCGCCGCCCAGTAGAGGACCCCCACCGTCAGGGCCAGCATCAGGACGTTGATCACCAGCGCTTTCAGGATAGTCATTAGCCGACCTTGCGACGGGCGAGGTGGATCGCTAGGCCCTCGACATCCTCGGCCGCTTCCATCAGCCCTTCCGGCATCGTCGGATGCGCGTGCACCGTCTGGGCCAGCGTCTCGGCGGTCGCGCCCATCTGCATCGCCACCGCGGCCTCATGGATCAGGTCCGCCGCGTGCGCCCCAACCAGATGCACGCCGACGATGTGACCGGTCTTCGCGTCAGTGATGATCTTCATCAGCCCGGTGGTCTCGCCGGTGACGTGGGCCTTGCCGAGCCCGATCGGCCGAAACCTGCCGACCTTGATCTCCAAGCCCTGCTGTTTGGCCTCCTGCTCGGTCAACCCGACCCGCCCGATCTCCGGGAAGGTGAAGATGCCCGCCGGGATCACGTCGTACCGCATGGTCGTCGGATGGCCGAGGATGTTGCGGACCGCGACCTTCCCCTGCGCGGAGGCCACGTGCGCCAGCATCGCCTTCCCCACAACGTCGCCGATCGCATAGACGCCCTGTGCGGTGGTTTCCATCCGCTCGTTGACGAGAATCTCACCTCGAGGGCCGACACTCACGCCCACCTGCTCCAAGCCCAAGCCGCCGGTGTTGAACCGCCGCCCGATGGAGACCAGCACTTTGGCGGTGGTCACGGTGCCGCCGGCCGCCAGTGTCGTTGTGACGCCCTCGGCGCCGACCGCGACCTTCTCCACCCGCACCCCCGTCTGGATCGTCACCCCTTGCTTCTTGAGTTCGGCCGCCAGCAGCGCCGCCACCTCCTCGTCCTCGGTGGGAAGAACGCGCGGCAGCATCTCCACGACCGTCACCTTCGTGCCGAGCGCGCTGAACAGGGAGGCGAACTCGCAGCCCTCCACCCCGCCGCCCACGATCAATAGGCTCTCGGGGATCGTCGTGAGGTCCAACGCTTCACGGCTCGTGATGACGCGCGTCCCGTCTATGGGGAGAGTGGGCAGGGACGGCGGCGTGGTGCCCGTCCCGAGAATCACCGCATCGGCCTGCACGGTCGTGTCGGTCCCGTCTGGCTTCATCACCCGGACAGTCTTCGCATCCGCCAGGACGCCGCGCCCTTCGACCAGCTCGACGTTCCATGCCTTCAGCAGGGTGCGGACGCCCTTCACCAGTCCGGCCACAATCTTGTTCTTGCGCTCGACCATGCGGGCGAGATCGTAGGAGACGGCGCCCGTGATCGTGATCCCAAACTCGCCCGCCTTTTTGATCTTCTGCCCAAGCTCCGCGCAGGCCAGCAGCGACTTGCTGGGAATGCAGCCCCAATTCAGGCACAAGCCGCCCACGGCCGTGCTCTCGACGAGGGTGACCTGCGCGCCGAGCTGGGCCGCGCGAATGGCGGCCACGTAGCCGCCGGTCCCGGCTCCGATAATGGCGATGCGTTTGGCGTCGGGCATGTAGCCCAGGAGACCCTACTTCGCTTCTTTGTCGAGGTACGCCGCGTAGGCCTTCGCGTCCATCAGCCCGTTGACTTCGGCGGGGGCGGCCATCTCGATGATGGCCACCCACCCTTCGCCGTACGGATCCCTATTGGCCAATTCTGGCTTCTCGTTCAAGGCCACATTCACCTTAGACACGGCCCCGCTGATCGGCGTATAAATGGAGGAGGTCGCCTTCGTGGATTCGACTTCGCCGATTTCCTGCCCGGCCTTCACTTTCGCACCGATTTGGGGTAGCTGGAAAAAGACAATGTCCCCCAACGCTTCCTGGGCGTGGTCGCTGATCCCGATGACCGCCTGTTTGCCCTCGACCCTTACCCATTCGTGTTCCCTATGATAGCGCAAGTTGTCCGGTATCATTCATGGTCTCCTGGATTAAGCATGAACGAGGCAGGCTAAATTACCGTCCCTCCTTTGTCAAGCGCGCCGATCCGGCTTTTTCTTTGTAAATCAATCCCGTACCAGGCGGCAAGGATGTGGGCCTACCATTGTTCTGTTCGGTCGGGTCCACGAGCAGCAACAGCCGGTCACCCTGCACAATTTCTGCCGCCTTCGCGACCATTGTGCCCGGCGATAACTTGCCGGCGATGGCGATGTAGTCGTACCGATACCGTCTGAGATCGAACAGATCCTCCGCGTAGGAGGCCAGGGCCTTCTGCGGGCTCGTGATCGTCTCCGGATGCACTTCCACCGCCACCTTCAAGGCCGGATAGGACGTCCGGACTGCTCTCATCACGCCCTCCACCACTTTGGTGTGCTCGCGCTGTTTCCATCCTACCCAGCGCCAGAACTCAGGCGCGTAGGTGAGGGATTGGTCCCGGCCCTTCGTCAACAGGAGCCGACCGGGATCGAGCGCCTGTCCGACGTCCCGCTCGTACTGCCGCAGCGCGTGGGGACTGAACCCTTCGTTCGCCGCCGACGGGGGATCGGCGAGCAGCAACAGGCCGTCGATGCCCGTGGCCGCCAAGTCTGAGAAGAAGCCCACCAGATAATCCCGTAGCGCCGGGTGCAGGAGGTCCAGCGTCTCGACCGGTTCCAGCCTGCTGGCGCTGGTGTTGTACCGCCAGTCGGCCCACTCCAACGCCGGATCCACCCAGTCCATCCGCCGTACCGACACCGCCGCCCAGACCTGCAGGCTCTGTCGATGGGCCGCGCCGACCACGGCCGCCAGCCTGTCTTGAATGACCGGCGCCCAATCAGTTTTGAAGTACACACCAGCCTTCCCTGCCACGCCCACCACCACGGTATTCGTTCCCGACTGGCGCAAGCGATTCAGTTCATGCTCATCCAGGCTTTCGAGCTCCTCCGGCCCCACGTACGTCCCGAGGAGTTGCACCCCCGGCGGCCGCACGACTGGCAGTTGGCGTTCCAAGTCAGGAATCTTCGCGCGGGCCAGCACCGTCTGCGGCGACTGGGGATATTCGGCGACCAGACGCCGATACTCGGTCAGGGCCGCGGCGATCTCCTGGTTCCTCTCCAGAGTCTGTGCGAGGAGCACCGTGGCCTCAGGCCGTTCGGGCGCACTGGGATAACCCTCCTGGACCCGCCGAAACAGATTGATCGCGCGGTCGAACTGGCCCTGGACCGCGGCCTGACGACCAGCTTGGAGAATGCCAGCGATGACTTCATGAGCGGGCATCGGCACCTTGGCCGACGGCACCCTCGTCGCACGCGACGCGCAGGCCGGCAACGTGGCCAATACGATCACCGCGATCAGTTTCAGGAGCAGGAGCCTGTGCGTGGAGGGACTCAGCGTTGCGGCGACTCCAGCGCGCTGAAGAAATAGGGCAGTTCGAACTGGGCCGCCTCCGCGGAATCGGAGCCGTGGACAGCGTTGTGCTCGATGTGGGTCCCGTAGACCTTGCGGATCGTGCCTTCAGCGGCCTTGGCCGGGTCGGTCGCGCCCATCAGATCGCGGTACCGCTGGATCGCGTTCTCGCCTTCCAGCGCGAGGACCACGATGGGCCCAGAGGACATGAAGCTGCAGAGGCTGTCGAAGAACGGCCGCTGTTTGTGCACGTAATAGAAGGCTTCGGCTTGGGCCTTGGTCAGCCGCACCATCTTGACCGCGAACGGGATCAGGCCAGCCTGCTCACAGCGCTGGATGATGGCCCCGACCAAGTGGCGGCGCACAGCGTCCGGCTTGATGATGGCCAGCGTGCGTTCAACCATGCGCGCATGATACCGGAAACCGCAGCGGAAAGAAAAGAGGAAGGGGACAGGCTACTTTTCTTCTTAACAGTTAATCGGATAGATGTACCATCCACTGGTCAGTATGTACTTAATGGGTGGCAAGGTGACTTCCTTCTCATTAATTCTCAGCGGAGGCACAAGAAAAGAGAAATTATCTACTTCCTTGATAGGCACATCAAAATTCACGAAGTAGGCATCATAGGGCCCTCCCTGAAGGACCTGCTGTTCATCTACCGAAATGGTCTGTTTGTCGTAAGGGCCAGCGAATGTCACAGTTTCTATGCTCTTAGGCCGCAGGGGATGGCTTTCACTGCCACTGCTCCATATGAACGCGTTCGACCGAAACGAAACAGAAACGCCTGAGGGAATTTTGAGGTAGACGCTCATATGCTCCTTGTCTCGAACCGTAAAGATCCAAATGGAGACACCTTCACGCTCGAAGTTTATATCTGCAGGATAGCCGACATGGCCCTTACAGAAAGCCTTCATTACTTTCCCGCCCTCCGCTGACGGTTCAAAAAAGATATCTTTGGCCGGGAAACAGGCACCTACGAAGAGCAGAGTACCAATGGTGAGAATCAGAAACGGGGTCAGACACCGCTTTCTTTCAGTGCGGGAGCGGGTGACGCCGGTTGGGGGCCCCCCGCAGAAGCGAGCCCGAGTCATCGGGGCTGCGACGGGCCGCTGGAAGGCGGGGGAAACCGGCGGCAGGACCCGCGACGCGGCCACAGGATCAGGGCTTTCGCATTTTATCGGCGAGTTCACCAGGCTTGAAAATCCCTTTCTCGGTGATGATGCCGGTGATCAACTTGGCCGGCGTCACGTCGAAGGCGGGGTTCACGACCTCCACCCCTTCCGGCGCGATCGCCGCCTTGCCCCGCAGATGCGTGACTTCCCGGGGGTCGCGCTGTTCGATCGGAATTTGATCACCCGAAGGAGTGGCCAGGTCCACGGTGGAGCTGGGCGCCGCCACATAAAAGGGAATGCCGTGCGCGTGCGCGAGCACCGCCAGGCTGTACGTGCCGATCTTGTTGGCGACGTCGCCGTTGGCGGTGATGCGGTCGGCGCCCACCACGCAGACCTGGATCTCGCCCCGGCGCATCAGCGAGCCCGCCATGCTGTCGGTGATGAGCGTCACCGGGATGCCGTCCTGCATCAGCTCCCAGGCCGTGAGCCGCGAGCCCTGGAGGACCGGCCGGGTCTCCCCGGCGACGACGCGGATCTTCTTCCCCGCCTCCCAGGCCGCCCGCACGACGCCGAGCGCCGTCCCATAGCCGCCCGTCGCGAGCGCCCCGGCGTTGCAGTGCGTGAGGATCGTCTGCCCGTCGCGGACCACCGCCGCGCCGTGCTTGCCGATGGCCCGGTTCATGGCGATGTCCTCCGCGAGGATGGCCTGCGCCTCGGCGATCAGCTTCTGCTTGATCACTGGGATCGGATCGGCCTTCAGCGCATCCAGGCGGTGCTTCATCCGGTCGATCGCCCAGAACAGGTTGACCGCCGTGGGCCGCGTCGCGGCCAGGTGGTCGCCGATCGCCCCGACCGCCTTACGGAACGTGTCGTAGTCCGCGGCCTTGACGGCCTGCGCTCCGAGGGCCACACCCATCGCCGCCGCGATGCCGATCGCCGGCGCGCCGCGCACCCACATCTCCTTGATCGCGATGCCGACCGTCTCGTAGTCGCGGCAGTCCACGAACTCGACCTTGTCCGGCAACCGGCTCTGGTCCAGGATCCGGACGACTCCGTCTTTCCACTCAACGGTGGGGACCAATTAGGCCTCCTTCGTCACTTCGTCCACTTGACGTAATCCACCTTGGCCTCCGCCCGGATCGGAAAGAGCCGCGGCGGGACCATGCCGGTATAGGTGACGGTGAACTCGCGGGTATCCAGGGGCTTGAGGCGGCCTGATAGTTGGCGATGCCGAGGAGGCTGTTGAAGTTCGGGATCGCCGTGAGATCGCGGATCGTGATGACGGCATCGTTCGGTGGATCGATCCGCCGCCCGCGGCCGGGCGTCGGCACCTGAGCCGGCTCAGGCGGGACAGGCGTCGGGGGTTCCGGCTTCGCTTCCTCGGCGGGAACCGGCGGGATAGACGGTATTCGCAAGAGCGGGGGCCCTCCCCCATTGGTGCGCATTGCCCGGTGAGGTTCCGATCGGAAAAGATCACCGTGCGGTCCGGCTGCCTGCACCGCCACGTCTCGGCCGACGCCACCGACGCGCCGAACAGCGTGCTGCAAACGATGAGGATGAAAATTCTGAATGTCCCTCGCCCCTTGAGGGAGAGGGTCAGGGTGAGGGGGAAATTATCCATCCCACAATTGTCCATCAAACCAGCAGGAAACTGCTTGCCAACCCACGGCTCTAAGACTACCATAAAGGGCATCATGGCAAGCAGCAAGGCAGTTTCTCATAAGAGAAAGTCTCACGCTAAGCCAGCACGTCGCCGCACGAGTCCGGCTCAGTCAGTCATTGGTCGTGACCTCAAGACCGCCCTCAAAGCTATCGCCACCCGGCAAACCCGTCCACTCTCTGATGTTCTGAAGGAGGTCGAGACTGAGCTGGCCCATCGAGACCGCTCCTCCGTTTGACCGCCAACTAAAACGGCTCGCCAAGAAATATCCTTCGCTCCCGGAAGCCATCAGGGCACTTTGTGACTCACTGAGTGCGAACCCAACAATTGTGCCCAGCCGCGCGGTTTACCGCGCCTAGTGAGCGCCTTGTTTGGCGTTTCGGGTTGCAAAGGCACCGGTCATTCGTCCTGTTCGATAGCTTCAAAGAGGCTGTTGACTGGCTGCCTGATGGACTTGGGATACAGTAGCCATTTGACGACATGGCGGGTGACGAAGCCAGGATGTCCTGGGGCACCGAGCTTGGGGGCGAGCAGGTTCCAGTCGGCGACACGCTGTGGGGTGGCTCCTGGAAGAACCAAAAACCAACGCGCGAGTGCGTCGTCGTCTGCCGCCCTCGCAACTCCTGCGAGAAAGTCTTGCAAAGACAGCTCAAAGTGGCGAAGGAAGTACCCGTCCGCGCCGAGGCTGCTGCCAAATGCGAGACGGTAGAGGAAAGGCAAACGGCCGCTGAGATAGAGTCGGGCCTTGTCAGCAAAGCGCGGAAGCCAGCAACATCCCGCAATCTGCTCTTGTGGACGCCGAACATGCATGACGCACTCGAAACGTCTAAATTAAATATTGAGTAGATCGGTCAGCCTATCCCCACTAATGGGTGTTGCAGTTACGCAAATTCCCTTCTCACCCCCACCCTCGCCCTCCACCCTCAAGGTGGAGGGAAATAATTTTGTCACGCGGCCTTACGCGGCGCGGGACGGCGCGCGCTCCGCTTCTGGTAACGCTTCACGGCGCGGTTGTGCTCCTCCAGGGTGATCGAGAATTGATGGCTCCCGTCGTTTTTCGACACGAAATAGAGATACTTGACCGGCGCCGGGTTCACCGCCGCCTGGATGGACGGCAAGCCCGGGTTCGCGATCGGGCCCGGCGGGAGTCCTCTGCTGGTGTAGGTGTTGAATGGCGTGCGTCGTCCGAGGTCCTTGCGGGTGAGATTGCCAGAAAAGTTGCGGATGCCGTAGATGACGGTGGGATCGCTTTGCAGCGGCAAGCGCTTCTTCAGGCGATTATGAAACACGGCGGAGATCAGCGGGCGCTCGTCGTCCCGCCCAGTTTCCTTCTCGATGATCGAGGCCAGCGTCACCACGTGGCGTTCCGCCATCCCGAGCGCCGTCGCCCGCGCCTGCAACTCCGGGGTGTAGGCTTCCTTGAACCGATGGACCATCGCACGCAGCACGTCCTCGGGTTTGGTCCGCCGCCGGAAATGGTAGGTTTCTGGGAAGAGATACCCTTCCAACGTCTGGGCCTCAAGGCCAAGTGACTTCGCGAACGCAGGGTCCACCACCAGGCGCGCGATGTCCGTTTCCTTCGCGATGCCCGCCTCCTCCAGCAGCATGCCGATCTGCTGGGCCGTGAGGCCTTCTGGAATCAAGACGCTGTGTTGGATGACCTTGCCCTTGACCAGCGCGTTGAGGATCTCAGCCGGCCGCATCGCCGTATGCAGATCATACTCGCCCGGTTGGATCTTCCGCTCGGCGTCCTGGACCTTGCCCAGCAGCCGGAACCAGAACGGGCTCACGATCAGGCCCTTCTGCGCGAGCAGGTTGGCGACCTCCTTGAACGACGCGCCTTCAAAAATTTCGACGACGTGATGGACTTCGGTCGCTTGACTGGGCATGCTGAGGGCGCGATAACCGTAGGCGGCCACCGTGCCGACGAGCACGAGGGCTCCCACGAACGCAATCACCTGCCTCACCCTCTAGCCTTCCGCTCCACCACCGCCACGGCCTGGGCGAGAGCCGCCTCCAGCCGATCGATCTGTTTGCCGCCGGCCTGCGCCATCTCCGGGCGTCCCCCGCCCGTCCCACCGATTTCCGCCGCCAGCGGCTTGATGAGTTCACCGGCCGGAAACCGCGCCGCGAGGTCCTTCGTGACGGCCACCAGCAGCGAAGCCTTGTCGGCCTTCACGGTGCCCAGCACGACGATCCCGGACTTGAGCTTGTCCCGCACCTGATCAGCGAGGCTTCGCAAGTCGTTGATCTCCAGGCCGTCCACCCGCTGGAGATATACCGGCACGCCCGCCACCATGCGCGTCTCACCACCGCCGCCTCCAGTTCCGCCAGACGCCAACCGGGCCTTGAGCTTCTCCAGTTCCTCTTCCTTCTCCTTCAGCGCCGTCACAAGCTTGCGGGCCTTGGTCACGACGTCGGCCGGGTTGGTCTTGAGGATGTCGGCCAGCGCGCGGAGCTCGGTTTCCCGCTGCTTCAGCAGTTCGTAGGCCCCTTCGCCCGTTTGCGCTTCGATCCGGCGCACGCCCGCGGCCACGCCGCCCTCGGAGACGAGCTTGAAAAGCCCGATCTCTCCGGTGTGGCGGCAGTGGGTGCCGCCGCAGAGCTCCTTGCTGAACGCATTGATTTCGACGACGCGGACTTCCTCCCCGTACTTGTCGCCGAAGAAGGCCAGCGCGCCTTCCTGCATCGCTTCGGAGATCCCCATGATCTTCGTCTGCACCGGCGCGTCAGCTCGGATCCGCTCGTTGACGAGGGCCTCCACCTCCTCCAGTTGGCCGGGGCGCACCGGAGCGAAATGCGCGAAGTCGAAGCGGAGGCGGTTGGGCGCCACCAGGGAGCCGTACTGCTTGACGTGCGGCCCCAGCACCTCTCGAAGCACAGCATGCAAGAGGTGCGTGGCGGTATGGTTGCGCGCCACGCCAAACCGCAGGCGCGGGTCCACGCGCGCCCGCAGCCGATCCCCTTCGCGGATCCGCCCGCGCGTCACGACGCCCTGATGCAAGAACAAATCCGGCGCCGGCCGAGTCGCCTGTTTCACCTCGATCACTCCGTCCGGCCCGGTCAGAATCCCCTGATCGCCGACCTGCCCGCCGCCTTCCGCGTAGAACGGCGTGCGGTCCAGGGCGATTTCGATCTCGTCGCCTTCCACCGCTTCCTTGATGCGCGCGTCCTGCTTGACGATTGCCTGGACAAAGCTCTCGGTCTCCAACTGGGAATAGCCCACGAACTGGGTCGGCGCCACGATCCCGCCGAGCTCGGCGTAGATCTCCTTGGTCTTGGCCGCGACGAAACCGGCGGACTTGCGCGCCCGCTCCCGCTGCTCGTTGAGCGCGGCCAGAAAGCCCGCCTCGTCCACCGTCAATCCATGGTCCTTCGCCGAATCGGCCGCCAGGTCGAGGGGAAAGCCATAGGTGTCATACAGCTTGAACAGCGCCTCGCCCGAGATCACCCGCTGATTGGCCCGCTTCGCCTCGGCGACGATCTCATCGAGCAGCCGCAGCCCCTTGTCCAGCGTGTCCAGGAACCGCTCTTCCTCAGCTTTGGTGACCTGATCGATCGTGGGGCGGGCCCGCTCCAGCTCCGGGTAGGGGCCTTTCATCACGTCGATGACGGGCGACGTCAATCGGTGCAAGAACGCCCCGTCGAGGCCCAAGCCCAGCAGCCGCCCGTAGCGGCCGGCCCGGCGGAGGATGCGGCGCAGGACATAGCCGCGTCCCTCATTTGACGGGAGGATGCCCTCCGCGATCAGGAACGCGATGGCCCGCAGGTGGTCCGCAATGACGCGCATCGGGCGGTCATCGTCCGCCGACGCGCCGTACCGTTTGCGGGCCATCTCCCCGATCGCGCGGATGATCGGCTGGAACAGATCGGAATCATAGTTGCTCGTCTTGCCCTGGACCACCGCCGCGAGGCGCTCCAGGCCCATCCCGGTGTCGATGCTGGGTTTGGGTAGTGGGTGGAGCGCGCCCTTCTCGTCCCGGTGGTACTGCATGAAGACCAGGTTCCAGAGCTCCATGACCCGGTCGCCTTCGCCGTTCGGGAACGGGTCACCGGGCACGCCGGAGCCCTGGTCGTAATGGATTTCGGCACAGGGCCCGCAGGGGCCGGTGTCCGCCATCTGCCAGAAGTTGTCCTGCTCCCCGCATTTGACGATGCGAGAGGCCGGGATCTTCTTCTGCCAGATCGCGTACGCCTCGTCGTCCTCCTTGTAGACCGTCACCCACAGCCGCTCCGGCGAGAGCTTGACGACGCGCGTCAGGTATTCCCAGGCTAAATCGATTGCCTCTCCCTTGAAGTAGTCCCCGAAGGAGAAGTTGCCGAGCATCTCGAAGAAGGTGTGGTGCCGGCCGGTGTGGCCGACGTTCTCGAGATCGTTGTGCTTGCCGCCCGCCCGGATGCACTTCTGCGAGGAGGCAGCCCGGGTGTAGGCGCGGCGCTCCTCCCCGAGAAAGACGCCCTTGAACTGGACCATGCCGGCGTTGGTGAAGAGCAGCGTGGGATCGGCCTGCGGAATCAGCGAGGAGCTCGGGACGATGGCGTGGCCATGCCCTTTGAAGTAGTCCAGGAAGCCTTGTCGTAAGTCGTTCGCCGTCGGCATGGATCACCAGCCAGGATCATGAATCGTTCGCCGTGACTCCGAGCACGCTCTCGCTGACGTCGGCGGAGAACCCGCGCCCCCGGAGCAAGCCCGCCCGCCGGCGGCCCTCCCGCGCCGCGTCGCTGAACCGGCGCGGCAGGGACATGAGAAACCGCTGTGCGACGGCTTCTTCCGAAAGCCCGGCATACGCGTGCTGCACCGCGCGGGCCACGGCTCCGGCGGAAAACCCCCGCGCCTCAAGCTCGGCCGCCAAGGCCTCTCGCGCCATCGGACGGCGGGCCAACCGGGCTTCCGCCATGCGGCGCGCGACCGCCTCGTCGTCGACGTAGCCCAGCCGCTGCAGGGTGCGGAGCGCGCGGCGGATCTCGGTGCCGGGAAACCCGCGTCCCGCCAGATGACGTTGGACCTGGGCTGCGCTCCGATCCCCTCGCGCCAGATATCGGACCGCTTCCGCAATAGGATCAGCTTTAGGAAACACCTTTGCCGGTCGGCGAGCGCTTGTCATCGGGACGCTTCTCGGCAACCGGCCGGGCGTGCCCTTCGGCCTTGGCGCCCACGCCGGCGGTCTCGCGGATCTTGGCCTCGATCTCGCGCGCCACGGCCGGATGGGCCTTGAGATAGTCCCGCGCCGCTTCGCGGCCCTGGCCGATCCGCTCGCCTCCGTAAGAGAACCAAGCCCCGCTCTTGTCGACGATCTTCCGGTCCACGCCGAGATCGATCAGCTCGCCGACCTTGGAAACCCCTTCGGCGAACAGGACGTCGAACTCGGCCTGCTTGAACGGCGGCGCCATCTTGTTTTTCACCACCTTCACGCGCACCCGGCTGCCCGTGACGTCCTGGCCGTCCTTGATGGACTCGATCCGGCGGATGTCGAGCCGGACCGAGGCGTAGAACTTCAGCGCGTTCCCGCCGGTGGTCGTCTCAGGATTGCCGAACATGACCCCGATCTTCATGCGGATCTGGTTGATAAACGCCACCGTGGTCTGCGAGCGGGAGATCGACGAGGTCAGCTTCCGGAGCGCCTGGGACATGAGCCGCGCCTGCAGGCCCATATGGGCGTCACCCATCTCCCCTTCAAGCTCGGCGCGAGGCACGAGCGCGGCCACCGAATCGATCACGATGATATCCACGGCGCCGCTGCGGACCAGGGTTTCCGTGATCTCCAGCGCCTGCTCGCCGGTGTCCGGCTGCGACACCAACAACTCGGCGGTGTTGACACCCAGCTTCTCGGCATAAGTCAGGTCCAGCGCATGCTCCGCGTCGATGAAGGCGGCCGTGCCGCCGGTCTTTTGGGCTTCCGCAATCGTGTGCAGCATGAGCGTGGTCTTCCCGGACGACTCGGGGCCGTAGATCTCGATGACGCGGCCGCGGGGCAGCCCGCCCGTGCCCAGCGCCAGATCCAGGCCCAGCGAGCCTGACGGGATGACCGGCACGTCAGGAGGAGGAGCTTCGGTGTCCCCCAGCTTCATGATGGATCCTTTGCCGAACTGCTTTTCGATCTGGGCGATCGCCAGTTCCATGGCTCGCTTCTTTTCTTCCCGCTCGGCCATCGCGTTCTCCTTTTCGATGCTGATCGGTGCCAAAGTGCTCGATTATACTCCAGCGCCGAAGGGCACTTCCACCAAGGTTGTATAGACGGCGCCGTTCGGACGAAGCTCGCTCTTGATGAGTTCCACCGAGGACGCCGCGAACTTTCCCACTATGCGGTTCTGCTGGGCGGCGAGGACCGGCTCCAGCGTGCCCGCCTCCACGCGATCGCGAATGCGGGCCAGGGTCAGATGGGGCGTGAAGGCACGGGTCTCCTTCGAGAACCCGAGACCCGCCACGCCGTCCTCCACGGCCGCCTGAAGGCGCTGCAGTTCCGCCATGTCGTCGTGGCTCCCGTGCAGTCCCAGCCAGATCACCCGAGGCGCGCGCGGATTCGGAAAGGCACCCAGCCCGCGGGCTTCCAGCGTGAAGGGGCGGGCCGGCGCGGCCACCCTATGTAGAAATTCTCGCAAGGCTTCCACCTGCGTCTCCTGGATGTCTCCCAAAAACTTGAGCGTCAGATGGATGCCCTCTGGCTGGGTCCATCCGATCTTGACTGCCTTGCCTCCCCGTCCCGAACCGGAGACCTCCCGTTTCAGCTCCGCCTGCACACTTCCTATCTGACGCTTCATCTCGTCGGAAAGTTGAATGGCGATGAACGCGCGGAGCATTTTTTTTTAATGGGTCCTACCCTTTCTTTCCCTCGCCCCTGGAGGGAGAGGGCAGAATGGCGGCGCTAATGCCGCTTAGTACTCATCCACGTGCTCGTGGACGATGATTTTGAGCATAGTCTGGTAGCCGATCCCACGTTTCTCAGCCTTGCTCCTCAGCTTTTCGATGATGGCCGGATCGAGAAAAATCGAGGTCGGCATCTGCCGGGTCTTAGGGCGCACGACGACCGCAGCTTTGCTCCGGGCAATGTCATGGCCCAAGTCCCGCGTTTCGAATTCCTTCAGTTGTGTGTCTTTATTCCTTCGCCTGGATGCTTGCCTCATAAAACCTCCGCTCGCCCTCTCGCATCGGCCTGCACGAGATGGGCCGTAGACGAGCATAGCTATATCATAGCTGTCTACGTTGAGCAAGAGTGAGGGTATAGATGTGCTATTACCCACGTTGGACACCATGCGGAGGGAAAAGATAAAAGCTATTCTATTGCCTTCCCGATAAATAGCGCCGCAACAGGTCTAACGCCGCCTGCGAGGCACGGCCCCGGATCCCGTCCCGATCCCCGCTGAACAGTTGGGACCGCACGACCGCCGTCTTCTTGTCGGCCAAGGCCAGATACACCAGGCCCACCGGTTTTTCCTTCGTCCCGCCCGTCGGCCCGGCGATGCCGGTCACCGCGAGGCCGAGATCGGCCCCGCTTCGCTCCCGGACCCCTTCCGCCATGGCTTGGGCGACCTCGCCGCTGACCGCGCCTTTCGTGCGGATGAGCGCCTCCGGCACCTTCAATAGATCTACCTTCGCCCGGTCGCTGTAAGGCACCACGGCGCGGTCGAAGTAGA
>WNGA01001079.1_pt1 | contig 42300 bp, 39 predicted proteins | sample 5400061 | NCBI WGS metagenome assembly WNGA01 (sample SAMN13153366, study PRJNA577476) | soil metagenome | isolation source: 100 cm soil or saprolite under grassland replicate 2 | place: USA:California | collected 2016-06-15 | reverse complement strand
CACTCGACGTCCTTTCCTGGAGAGTCCAAACATCGGCGGGAGGCCGAAGGTTGTCTACGGCTGGCCTACTGGCCCGGCCGCTAGTCGACCGGCGCCAGTTCGGGCACCGGATACTCCGTGATCGCGTGGGAGGGCTGTACCCGCAGGAGCCTGGCCAGGCGGTCGGGCAGGTACCAGTTCCACGAGCCGAACAGCGACACCAGCGACGGCACCAGCAAGGCCCGCACGATCGTCGCATCCAGCAGGATGCCCAACCCCAGCCCGGTCGCCATCACCTTCAGGTCGGTGCCCGGCCCGGACGCCAGCGCCACAAACGCCAGGAACAGGATCAGCGCGGCGCTGGTCACCAGCCGGCCGGTGCGTCCCATGCCCTGGATGACGGCGCGGTCGGTCGAGCCGGTGGCGTCGTACTCCTCGCGCATGCGGGCCAGGATGAACACCTCGTAGTCCATCGACAGCCCGAACAGGAACGCAAACACCATCAGCGGAATCCAGAAGGTGATCGCGCCGGTCGCGGCGATGTCGAACACCGCCTCGGAGCCGACGCCGTGCTGCCAGAACAGCACGATCAGCCCGTAGGTGGCGCCCAGCGACAGCAGGTTGAGCAGCACCGCCTTCAGCGGCAGCAGCAGCGACCGGAACGCCCGCACCAGCAGCACGTAGGTCAGCAGCGCGATCAGCGTCAGCATCAGCGGGAAGTTGCCATAGACCGCGTGCAGGAAGTCGGTCTGCGCCGCGCCGATGCCGGTGATCCCGAGGACGCCGGGAAGCCCCTCGGACCGCTGCTTGACCCGCCTGACGACGTCGACGCTTTTGGAGTTGACCGTCTCGCGGTCGGGCACGAGCACCACCACCGACCTGCCATCACGGTTGCTTGCCTGGCCGCTGGGCACCACGGCGCGCTCGATGCCGTCGACCTTGGCCAGCTCGGCAGCCACCGCCTTGGCCTGATCGGTCGACACCAGCACCTCGATCGGTGTCAGGGTTCCGGTCGCCACGCCGCCGCGCTTGAGCATCTGGAGCGCCTGGTAGGCGGGACCGCTGTTGGCCAGCGATTCGGTGGACGACAGCCCGATCCTGATGCCAAGGAACGCCCCGACGAGCGCGACCAAGGCCGCGACCGCCATGCCGGCCGCCAGCCAGCGGGCCCGCACGACCCTCGCGGTCCAGCCGGTCCAGACCCTACTCGCTTGGTTGCCACGGCGGATCCTCGGCCAGTCAACCCGCGGCCCGATACCACCCAGGATGGCCGGGGTCAGGCTGAGCGTGGCGGCCACACTCGCCAGTGGGATCAGCGCACCACCGATGCCGACGCTGCGCATGAACGGCACCGGCAGCGCGACCAGCGCGACCAGCCCGATCGCGACCGTCACGCCGCTGAACAGCACGGCGTGCCCAGCGGTCTGCATCGCCACCACCACCGCGTCGTGGTTGTCGCGGCCGCGATCACGCTCTTCGCGCCAGCGGGTCACCAGCAGCAGTGAGTAGTCGATGGCCACCCCCAAGCCGACCAGGGCGATCAGGAACTGCACGATGGCCGAGAAGTCGCTCAGGTAGGTCAGCGGCAACAGCAGCGCGAACGTCGCCATGATCGACGCCGCCGCCACGACCAGCGGCAGGAACGCCAACATCGACGCGAACACAAACACCAGCACCGCCAGCGCCCCGACCGCGCCGATGAGGGTCTCGGCGAACACCCCTGTACCGTCCGTGTCCGAGCCCCTGGCCAGCGCGTCCTCACCGGTGACACCGACCGTGCTGCCGGCCGGCTTGGCCGCCTCCAGCGCCACGCGGATCTGCTCGGTCGGGAGCTGCGCGGTTGGCGACGGGTTGAAGCGGTAGAAGACCAGCGCATACGCGCTGCGTCCGTGCTTGGTCCGGAACGCGGCATCACCGGTGTTGGCCTCGTCCAGCACCCGCACCGCCGGCACCTTCGTCGCCACGGCGTCGAACGCGGCGGCGACCTGTGCCTGGTGACCGGCGACTGTCTGCCCTTCGGGATAGGTCACCGACACCAGGTACGGCGCGGTGTAGCCGCCGTTCCCGAATGTCTGGGTGATCTGCTGGGCGGTCTTGGTGCCGGGCTCACCTGGCAGCGAGAAGTCGTAGGTCAGGCGGTTGGAGACCTGGCCGGAGGCGGTCGCCCCGCCGATGACCACGACCAGCCAGAACAGCGCGACCCACCGGCGATGCGTCAATACGAACTCAGCCCAACGGCGCATGCCTTCATTCCTCTCTACTACTCGGCTGCCCGTCCAGCTGGCCGAGGTCCAGGCCATCAACAACGGCTGGCCTACGCATCCCGGCCAGCCCAGGCGCGACGACGGGCGGCCCAGGCGGACGCCACGATGTGTCAGTGGCCCACAGGCCCGTCATGCCCTTGCTGTGGCCGCGGGAGTCCAGACCGACTTGTTGGTCTCCGAGACTGAACCCGACGCTGATCCCCTGGCGTCATAGCGTGCTCCTCGACACCTGGTGTGTTACCTCGGCTGGGTTTGGTTCGACACTGCTTCGACACTGCTATGTCGGAACGCGACGGAAGAAGGTAACCGTGGACGAGCGCGACTGGCTGGCGGAGCGGTTCCAGGCCCACCGCTCCCACCTGCGGGCGGTGGCCTACCGGATGCTCGGCTCGCTCGCAGAGGCCGACGACGCCGTGCAGGGAGCCTGGCTGCGGCTCAGCCGCGCCGACCCCAGCGGCGTCCACAACCTGGGCGGCTGGCTGACGACGCTGGTCGCGCGGGAGTGCCTGGACATGCTGCGCGCGCGCACCTCACGGCGCGAGGAGCCCCTGGGCGTGCACCTGCCCGACCCGATCGTCAGCCGCCAGGACGGGGTCGAGCCTGAGCAGCAGGCGCTGCTGGCCGAGGGGGTCGGGCTGGCGCTGCTGGTGGTGCTGGACACGCTGGCGCCCGCCGAGCGGATCGCGTTTGTGCTGCACGACATGTTCGCCGTGCCCTTCCAGGAGATCGCTCCGATCGTGGGGCGCTCCCCGAACGCGGCCAAGATGCTTGCCAGCCGCGCCCGCCGCCGGGTGCAGCAGGGGGCGGCCGCGGTGCCCGACGCCGATCTGGCCCGCCAGCGGGCGGTCGTGGAGGCGTTCTTTGCTGCCGCGCGCGACGGTGACTTCGCCGCGCTGCTGGCGCTGCTCGACCCCGACGTCGTGGTCCGAGCCGACCGCGGTGCCGTGGCTGTGGGCGCGTCCAAGGAGGTCCGCGGTGCGGCGGCGGTGGCGGAGCAGGTGCTCACTGTTGGCGGCTTTGCGCGGCTTGCCCGGTTCACACGACCGGCGCTGGTGAACGGCGCCGCGGGCGTCGTCACGGCTCTAGGGGGACGGCCGGTTGCGGTGGTGGCCTTCACGGTCAGGGGCGGGAGGATCGTTGAAGTCGACATCTTCGCCGACCCCGAGCGGCTCCGCCGGCTCGACCTGGCGGTCTTGGACGACTGACGAGTCAACAATCGTGAGGCCGTCTCATGTCCAACGGCGAATTCGCCAGACATTCGCCATCACGAATGAGAATTCGTCACGGAGTTTGAGACCCTACACTCGTCACATACTGCGGGCGGCCATGGGGGCGAAGCGCGAGTACTGGCCCTGAAAGGTGACCGTGACGCTGTCGGTGGGACCGTTGCGGTGCTTCGCGATGATCAGGTCGGCCTCACCCTTGCGCGGTGACTCCGGGTCGTAGATCTCGTCCCGATAGATGAACAGGACCAGGTCGGCGTCCTGCTCCAGGGAGTTGTGGACGACCAGTCCGTTGGCGATGAAATTGTGCGTGCCGAGGACCGTCGCGTCGAAAACTTCCCGCCGACCCAATGGCTCGACGGCGACGATCTCGTCCCAGGCGATCTCGCCGTTCGCGGGGCCGGGACGCTCCAGTTCCGCGAGCAGCGCCCCGGCCGTGCGTGCACGCGCGCCGGAGGTTGCGGGGACACGGGCTGACGGAGCCACGGCCACGGCGAGCCGCGTGCCCACATCCAGGACCTCGAGCGGCCGCCATCCCTCGAGGGTGAGGAAGGGATGATTTCCAGTGGCCTGGATCCGCCGTCCCGAAGCCATTCGCAGCTCGAAAACAGGCCTCACGCCGCTCGGGAAGACGTGCGTCATCGTGCCGGGGATTATGCGCAGATCGTCGTCGACCGTCCACACGGGAATGCGCCGCTCTCCGCGTCGCAGCAGCTCGCCGAGCTCGACCTCGGTCCCGGTGTCGGCACGGAGCACGCGGGTATCCGCGGTCAGGCAGCCCGACTCGCGGAGGTCGGAGAGCATCGGTTTCTTGTCGGACCTCGCCTCTGTCTGCCGGGAGAGCTGCGCGATGGCGATGACCGGGACCGCGAGCTCCTTGGCGAGCAGCTTGAGCGAGCGGGAGATCTCGCTGACCTCCTGCTGGCGGTTCTCGACCCGCCTGGTCGATTGCATGAGCTGGAGGTAATCGATCACCACCATGCCGAGGCCGTGACGCTGCTTGAGGCGACGGCACTTGGCGCGTATCTCCATCATCGTGATCGAGGCCGAGTCGTCGATGAAAAGCGGGGCTTCGGCCAGCTTGCCGAGTGAGCGGGTAAGCCGGGTCCAGTCAGAGTCCTCCATGCGTCCCGTGCGCAGCCGCTGCATGTCGACAGAGCACTCGGCGCACATCAGCCGCTGGACCAGCTCAGTCCTGCTCATCTCCAGCGAGAAGACCACGGTCGGCACCCCGGCACGCACGGAGGCGAAACGGGCGATGTCGAGCCCCAGCGTGGAGTTGTGCGTCGGGACCATGGACCGGCTGGCGAGATAGAGATGGTTGGGACTGTCGACCTCGACACAGCGCACCGGCACGCTGGGAACGGGCCGCACAGCGGTGATGAAGCGCTTGCCGGCGCCGCCCGGACCCCTCCGCTCCTTGTGCATCAGCCGCTTGCGCTCCAGCCGAAAGACCTCGTCGGTCGTCGAGAATGTGAGGGTGTATGCCGTGGCGGAGGCCTCGGTCCGTCCCTTGAGCCGCTTCCGGCCAAACGAGCAGCGGTAACCAAGACTCACGATCAGTTCGCGAGCATCCTCGGCGAGACGCCGCGAGGTCACGCTGATCCGCACCGCTCCGCCGCCGTTGACGGTCCCATCGGTGTCCAGCAGCCCGGCGAGGAGCGAACGTCGTTGCACCTCCGAAGCCCGCAGATAGATCGTGGGGATATGCCTGTCGTTCAGGACCCCCAGGCTGCGCGGCACGACCCGTAGCCCATCCGCCTCCAAATAGACGACGACCTCGGGGTCGGCGGTTGTGATCCTCGCATCCGCCGCGTTGCCGCCTCCCAGCCACACCCCGAGTGCGTAGGGCGGCACCGGCAACTCCCGCTCGCGCATGTCGAGCGGCCTGGCATTGAGCACGGCGTGGTTCAATCGCCCCTCGATGCCATTGCAGCGAAGCGTGGTAAGGATCTCCTCCGTGGTCTTGACTGAAGGGAAGATCCGCTGTGTCCGGTAGCGGTTGTATGCTCGGGCGGCTGCCCATGCCGACCTGCGTGACGCCCGGGTCTCGGTCAGCCACTGGTGGCCCGCGTCGGCGACAATGGCGGTTCCGTCTGAGAACTCGACCTCGTAGCAGGGTCGGCCGTGCATGACGTCGGTCGCCGCGACAACGGTCGCCGGCTTGCCGTCCGCACCGATCAGCTGGTCCCCGACCGCGACATCGCCCATGGTCGTCCAGCCGGTCGGGGTCGGGAGCGGGGTATCGAGGGCCAGTGCCTTGCCCACCGCCGGCCTCGCCGCGAGGATGACCAGGTTGGAGTTCTGGAAGCCAGAGGTGAGGCGGTCAAGGTCCGGGAAACCCGATGGCACGCCGGTCAGCTCGCGGTGATCCTCGTGGAGTCGCTCGATGGACTCGAGCGTGGCGGTGAGGACCTCTCGCAGACTCTGGTAATCCTCGGTGACCCGACCCTGGGCGACCCGGTAGACCAGCGACTCCGCCTCGTCGACCGCCCGCTCGGTGTCCTGTGGGGTCTCGTAGCCGAGCTGGACGATCCGCGTGCCCACGTCGATCAGCCGGCGGAGAATGCCGGCCTCCTTGACGATGCGCGCGTAGTAGCCCGCGTTGGCGGCGGTCGGGACGCTCGACACCAGCGTGTGCACGAACGGCGCGCCGCCAACGTCGGCGAGCTGTCCGTTGCGTCGCAGCTCCTCGGCGACCGTCACCGGGTCGACCGCCTGCCCGTGCGAGTACAGGTCCAGGATCGACCGGAACACCGTCCTGTGGGCTGGCCGGTACAGGTCCTCCTCGCGTAGCAGCTCGAGGACTTCGGCGATCGCGTCCTTGGACAGCAGCATCGAGCCGAGGACGCACTCCTCGGCCTCGACGTTGTGTGGCGGGACGCGGTCGTACGTCGGGGAAGCGCCAGCCCGCGAGCCTCCGTCGGAGACCGGGCGAATGGCCATGGGCGTCGAGCCTCCTTCGCTCCCCGAGCCTACGCGGGCACGACCTCCACGTTGACGATGGCCTCGACCTCCGGATGCAGCCGGACGGTGATGCGGTGCGTGCCGACGTTCTTGATCGCGCCGTCGAGATGGATGCGGCGGCGGTCGATCTGCGTCCCGCCCGTGCGCGCGACCGCATCGACGATCTGCGGCGTGGTGATGGAGCCGAACAGGCGGCCCTCCGCACCGGCCTTGGCCGGGATCACCACTCGCAACGACTCGAGATGCGCGGCGACGGTGCGTGCCTGCTCGAGGTCGGCGATCTCGCGGGCGGCCCTGCGGGAGCGGATGCCCTCCGCCTGGCGCACCGCCCCGGCGGTGGCGAGTCGCGCCAGGTTGCGGGGCAGCAGGTAGTTGCGACCGTAGCCGTCGGTGACCTCGACGATATCCCCGGGGGCGCCGACACCCCGGACCTCCTGGTTGAGGATGACTTTCACGTCGTCGACCTCGTCCTAGCGGATCGTGTAGGGAAGCAGGGCCATCTCGCGGGCGTTCTTGATCGCGGTGGCCACGTCTCGCTGGTGTTGGGAGCAGTTGCCCGTCACCCGCCGGGCGCGGATCTTCCCGCGGTCGCTCATGAACTTGCGCAGCAGGTTCACGTCCTTGTAGTCGACGTAGTCCTGCTTGTCCGCGCAGAACTGACAGAACTTCCGCTTGGGCTTGCGCTGGAACGTGCTCTTTGGCATATGCAGATACCTCCTGGCCGGGCCGTGGTGCCCCATGGCCCGGACCCGTTGCTCACTTCTCTCCGTCTCCTCACATCAAAGCCCCGATGACCACCGGCCCAACACCCACCGGCGAACCGGCCTAGAACGGCGGCTCGTCGTTGAACTGGCCGGCGCCCTTGGATGCACCGGCGGAGCTGCCGGCGTAGTCGCCGCCGCCCCCCCCGCCGCCGCCGCCGCCGCCGCGCGAGGCGCGCTCGACCTTGGCGGTGGCGAACTTCAGGCTCGGCCCGACCTCGTCGGCCTCGATCTCTGTCACCGAGCGCTTCTCACCCTCTGGCGTCTCCCACGAGCGCATCCGCAGGCGCCCTACGACGATGCAGCGGGAGCCCTTGGTCAGGGTCTCGGCCACGTTCTCCGCCGTCTGCCGCCAGACGTTGACGCGGAAGAACGAGGTCTCGCCGTCCTTCCAGCTGTCGCCCTCACGCACCCTGGGGGTGACCGCCAGGCGGAAGTTCGCCACGGCGGCGCCGTTCGGGGTGAAGCGCAGCTCTGGGTCGTCGGTCAAGTTGCCGACCAGCGTCACTTGATTGTCGGTTGCCACTCGAACACCTCACTCACATCCCGCGCCGGCTCCTCAGCCGACACGAACCGGTAGTACGGGCCTCTGAACGACGGAGCCTCGGCGTCCTCACGGAAGCCGCGGTCCCGGATCGGGTGGGCCAGCGGGGAAGGAGACGTTGCCAGCCGGCTGATCAGGCGGCCTCGGGGCGGACCACCTTGTGCCGGATCACCTCGTCCGCGAGGCCGAGCACTCGTGAGAGCTCGTCCACCATCGCGGGCTCGGCTTCGAGATCGACCACGGCGTAGTACCCCTCGTTGATGTGCCGGATCTCGTAGGCGAAGCGGCGCTTGCCCCAGTGGTCGATGTTTGCCACCGTGCCGCCTCGGCTGGTCACCGTGGTCAGGTGCCTGTCGACCGCCGCCTTGACGTCCTTGTCTTCCAGGCTGGGGTCGAGAATGAGCATAACTTCGTAACGGCGCATGTCACCTCCTCTGGACTGTGACGGCCCCCAGGCCCTTGCGGGTATGGGAGCAGGAGCGTGAAGCCGACCGAGGGTAGCAGCAGGTCGCCCCGTCGAGCAACGAGGACGGCCAGCTCCCCGCAGGGTGCCGCTCCAGTGTGGCGCCCCTGATAGGTCCGTGATGTTCGCCCCAGCCATGACAAGAGTTTCCCATCCGACCCCGACAGTCCGCCGAGCGTTGTCCACACCCCTCAACAGGGCAGAGCGGGAGCGGACCGCCTGCCTCAGGCCCCTGTGCGCCCGCTCGCGGACGCGGCGGCGTGGCCGGCGACAACTGCCCGCACCACCAGCGCGCAGGCCAGGATCAGCAGAAGGTTGCGGCAGGTGAGCACGCCGACGTCGATCCAGTCCAGGTGGCGCAGCTGGGAGTAGCGGAAGGGGAACTCGACCTGGCTCAGCACCGCGGCGGCGGCCAGCGCCCACAGGGCGCCGCGGCCGAGGCGGCGGCCGGCCAGCCCGGCGACGGGCGCGACGAGCCACACCAGGTACTGCGGCGAGAGCACGCGAGTCGGCAGGACGAAGGCGAACATGCCGATGGCGAAGACCGCCGCCCAGTCGGCGGGCCCGAGCCCGCCAGACCGGGAGGCATGCCGGTACACCAGCCAGGCCGCGCCGGCCAGCGTCACCGCGGTCGCCCCGGTCGACACGAGCTTCATCGTGCCGGAGACGCTCGAGTCCAGGTCGAAAGCACCAAAGCCGTGGATGGTGTGGACTCGCAGACCGAAGGCGAAATGCGCCAAGTCGATCACGTTGGCGGGCAGGCTCTCGATCTGCACGCCCCTCCTGACGTGGTAGAGGAGCGAGTCGAGGGTGCCCATGGCGGAGATGAGCAGGGCGGGCACCACCGTGAGGCCGAAGCCCAGCAGGAACGCCGGCACGGTGCGCCTGAGCGAGCGCCACCAGCCCAGGGTGGGTACCAGCCCCAGCACCAGCAGCGGCGCGAGCACGGCGGGGAACAGCTTGGCCGCCGCACCGTACCCCAGCGCGGCCGCCGAAGGCCCGGCTCGGCCCTCCGCCGCGAACGCGGCGGCCAGCAGCACGCACACCGCCGGCACCAGGTCGAAGCGCAGCACCAGCAGCGGCCCGACGGCCAGCATGCCGAGGATGTAGGCCAGCGGGATGCGGCTCCGGCCGCGGTCGGCCGCCCTGGCGAGCCGCCATGCGGCGTACAGGCCGAGCGCGTCGACCAGCATCATCTCCACCACGAAGGCCAGCCGGTAGCCGGCCCCGGTGCCGACGACCAGGCCAGGCACCAGGGTGAAGGGCACGCTGCCCGGCGGGTACTCGATGGCGACGTCGCGGTAGGGCAGCTCGCCCTGGAACATCCGCTCGGACTTGGCGCCGTAGGCGCGGACGTCGCCGTACAGGTCGGTGGAGTACAGCCGGGGGTTGAGGGACACCACCAGCAGGATCACCCGAGTGGCGAGCCAGAGCCAGACAAAGGCCGGCACGGCGCGCCGGATGGACCGGGGCCGCCGCGGCCGGTCCCGGGTCGGCGGCTCAGCTGTGGCGGTGCTGGCGGCCATCGCTATCCGGAGTCGAGTTCATTCGGAGCGATGGTACGGGCCGGGCTTGGCTGGGTGATGGTGGTCGGGCTCGGCTCAGGTGCCGGAGCGGTGCTCGACGTCGGGAACAGCGTCGTCGACGGAGGCGGGTGCCGCGAGCTGCGGGTCGGGAAGGTGTTCTTCGGCCGGGTGTCCGGTGGCGGCGTGGTGGTCGTGGTGGTCGCCGTGGTCGTGGTGGAGTTCAGCACGATGCCCGTGAGCTGCGGGTCCGGGAACGGCTGGCACGCCAGGCCCTTGGTGGCCTCCCGCATGAAGTCACGCCAGATCATGGCCGGCAGGGTCCCACCGGAGACCTCGCCGAAGCCGTGGAGATCCCGCAGCGGCTTGGCGGGCTTGTCCTTGTCCTTATTCTCGTACCCCATCCAGACCGAGGTGACCAGGTCGCTGGTGTACCCGACGAAGCGGGCGTCGACCGAGTTGTTGGTGGTTCCCGTCTTGCCCGCAACCTGGCAGTTGGGCAACTGCGCGCGAGTCGCGGTGCCGTCCTGGACCACGCCTTTCAGCGCCAGCGTGACGGTGTTGGCCACGTTCGGATCGAGCACTCGCGTACCGCTGTCCTGGTGCTTCTCGATCAGATGGCCGCTCGAGTCGGTAATCCGCTCGACCACGTACGCCTTGTGGTGGACGCCCTGGTTGGCCCAGGTGCCGAAGGCGGAGGCGAGCTGCAGGGTCGAGACGTCGTTGATGCCGAGCGCGAGCCCGGTCTTGGCCTGCAGCTCGGGCTTGCGCTCGGCGGGCTGCGGCTCCCCGTCCCGGCGCACGTCGATCACGTCGTCGAGCCCGGTCTTCCTGACGAGCTGAGCCACGCGCGCCGGGCCGACCTTCTCGATGAGCTGCACATAGACGGTGTTGACCGAGTGCGTGGTGGCGTCGAGCAGGGTGACGTCACTGAAGCTCTCGTTGCCGAAGTTGCGGACCTTGACGCCGTCGATCAGGAGCTCGCTGGGCCCGGGAAACAGCGACTGCGCCGAGTAGCCGTCGACCAGGGCTTGCTGGAGGACGAACGGCTTCATGGTGGACCCTGCCTGGCGCTGTGAATCGGTGGCAAGGTTGAGCTTTTTCTTGACGTAGTCCCGACCGCCGTACATCGCCCGCACGGCGCCGGTCTTGGGATCGATCGCCACCAGCGAGGCCAGGGGATCGCCCGGCTCGTCGAGGACCTTCGTGACCGCCGTCTCGGCCTGCCGCTGCATGGACATGTCGATGGTGGTGGTGACGCGGAAGCCGCTCTGCGCAAGACGCGCGGGGTCGTAGTGGTCGAGCAGGTACTGCCGCACCTTCTCGAGGAAATACGGTGCCCTGGAGGTGGGGATCCCCGGCGGCCTCACCGTCCAGTTCTCCTTCACCGGCTTCGCGATCGCGGCGACGGCCTGCTTGTGGCTGATCCAGCCCTTCTGCTCCATGACCCGCAGCACGAAATCGCGCCGGATCTTGGTCGCCCGCACGTTCTGCTGCTTGGAGTAGAACTCCGGCACGCGGATGGTGGCGGCCAGCAGGGCGGACTCCTCCAGCGTCAGCTTCTTGGCCGGACGGCGGAAGAAGGTGCGCGCGGCCGCGTCAACGCCGTAGGCGCCCTTCCCGAAATACACCGTGTTCAGGTAGAACCCAAGAATCTGGTCTTTGGTGTACTTCTTTTCCAGCTTGACGGCGATCACGCCCTCTTTGAGCTTGCGGAGGACGTTCTTTTCGCGTCCGACTTTCGGGTAGGCGTTCTTGACGTACTGCTGGGTGATGGTCGAGCCGCCCTGGCTGACCTCGCGCCGGGTGACGTTGGCCAGGGCGGCGCGCACCATGCCCCGATAGGAAAGCGCGCCGTGCTCGTAGAAGTCACGGTCCTCGGCCGCCAGCACGGCGTCGCGCATCGCCTTGGGTATCTCCGCGAACGCCACGATGCGACGGTTCTCGGTGGCGGTGGAGATCGTGCCGATCTCGCCGCCGCTGCGGTCCAGGAGCACGGTGGTCTGGGCGGCGGGGACCTGGTCGACCAGCGGCACCTTGGCGAGGGCGTACACCAGGCCGATCAGCGAGCCGGCGAGCACCGCGAGCAGGGGAACGGCGGCGAGCACCGCCCAGCGCAGGATGCGGCGCAGCCGGCTTCTCGGCCGGGGAGGGGGAGCGTGCCGCGCCGCGCGCGACGGGCGCGGGGATGGGTAGGAGGACCGCGCGCGGTACGGCGGTGAGCTGGGGGGCGGTGCATAGGGCGACGGTGGCGCGGCCGGCCGGCCCGCGGGCGGCCCGGCTGGCGACGGCGGCGCGGAGGGCGGCGTCGTGCCGTCGGGCGGGCGCGAGCCGTCGGGCGGCGGTCCGGAGGGCGGCGAGCTGATGGGCGGGCGGGCGGCCATAGCGGTCGACTTTACCGTAGGGCGGGGGAAAGGCTGAAACCGCGAGCCCCAGGCCCGCGCGGGCTCAGCCGACGTGGCGGCGGCCGAGCAGGTAGCGCTGCATGAGATGGTTCCAGTAGCAGGTCGTGCAGACCTCGACCACGTAGCAGGCGAACTCGTCCACCGAGCGGTGCAGCGCGGCCAGGCCGGCGCTCGGCCAGACCCGCCCCGACTCGTGCCGCAGGGCGTCGCCGAACACGTAGGTCACGTTGACCAGCGAGTCCTCGGCGCAGACCGGGCACGGCGTGCGGATCAGCTCGCCCACGTTGCGGGCGGCGCGCAGCAGCTCCGGGTGGGCGTCGCAGACGTCGCTGCGTGACAGTCGCCCACGCCGCAGCTCGCGCAGCGTCGCTCTTTTCATGAGCGTGTAGTCGACCAGCCGCATATGGCTCTCGTCTCCGATGCAAGTCGGCCGGGGACCCGCCCCGACCGCGGCACCAGTGTACCGATGGGCCCCGCCGTACTGAACAGGCAATGGACGATAGCGGCTCGGCCACGGAGGGCGGCCCCAGTTTGACAGGACCGCGCGGCCGTACCTATCGTGGCGATACATCGGTCCGATACATCAGGCCACATGCCTGGCCTTCCGAGGGGGACACGCTCGTGCTCGAGCTTGCAGTGCTTGGACTCTTGAAGGAGGCGCCGATGTCCGGCTATGAGCTGAAGAAGCAGCTCACGGTCAAGCTCGGCGCTTTCTGGCGGGTCAGCTTTGGATCTCTGTACCCCTGCCTCAAGCGCCTGCTCGCCGACGGCGCGCTCGAGGTCGAGTCCCAGTTCACCTCGCGCAAGAAGCGGGTCTACCGGCTGACTGAGCGCGGCGAGCGGCTGTTCTTCGAGCTGCTCGAGTCGGCCGACGTCCACGATCTGGAGCAGGACCGGTTCTCTATGCGGCTGGCCTTCTTCCGCTACCTGCGGCCGGAGACGCGCCTCGATCAGCTCGAGCGGCGCCGCGGCTACCTGCAGGAACGGCTCAAGGACCTGCGCGCGTCGCTGCGTGCGGTACGCGACCGGCTGGACGCCTACACCCTCGAGCTGATGGACCACGGACTTGACGAGCACGAGCGCGAGATCGCCTGGCTCGACCGTCTCATCGCGGCGGAGCGCGGCTCCGCCCTGGACGAGCCCCGCGCGCCCGCCAAGTCCCGCCCCACTGCGCACTTCCAGGCCGACAGCGGCCCGGACACGACTGGGCGAGGGACCCAGAACCCAACCACCCCGCGCGATCCTCGCCTGCCCGCGCAAGCCGGGTAGGCCGCGCCAAGTCCAAGAGGAGTAGCGATCAGGAAATGGCAAAGGTACGCGTCGCGATCGTCGGCGTGGGCAACTGCGCGTCGTCCCTGGTGCAGGGCGTCCACTATTACCGGAACGCTCAGCCCGGCGACGACGTCCCCGGTCTCATGCACGTCGAGATCGGGGGCTACCACGTCGGTGACCTCGAGTTCGTCGCCGCCTTCGACGTCGACGCCAAGAAGGTCGGGCGCGACCTCTCGGAGGCGATCTCCGCCAGCGAGAACAACACCATCCGATTCGCAGACGTGCCACCCCTCGGGGTGGAGGTCCAGCGTGGGCGCACGCTCGACGGGCTCGGCCGCTATTACGCCGAGACGATCAGAGAGGCCGAGACCGCCCCGGTCGACGTCGCCGCCACGCTGAAGGCCGCCCACGCCGACGTGCTCGTCTCCTACCTGCCGGTGGGCTCCGAGGAGGCGGCCCGCTACTACGCCGCCGAGGCGCTCAGGGCCAAGGTCGCCTTCGTGAACTGCCTGCCGGTGTTCATCGCCGGCACGCCGGATTGGGCCGAGCGGTTTGCCGCGGCCGGCGTGCCGATCATCGGCGACGACATCAAGTCCCAGGTCGGCGCCACCATCGTGCACCGCGTGCTCGCCCGCCTGATGGAGGACCGCGGTATCACCATCGACCGCACCTACCAGCTCAACTTCGGTGGGAACATGGACTTCAAGAACATGCTGGAGCGCGATCGGCTGGAGTCCAAGAAGATCTCCAAGACCCAGGCGGTCACCTCCCAGGTCGAGCACGACCTCGGCAAGCGCAACATCCACGTCGGGCCCAGCGACTACGTGCCCTGGCTCGACGACCGCAAATGGTGCTACATCCGCGTCGAGGGTCGGGCGTTCGGGGACGTCCCGCTGAACCTCGAGCTCAAGCTGGAGGTCTGGGACTCGCCGAATTCCGCCGGCGTGGTGATCGACGCGGTGCGCTGCGCCAAGCTGGCGCTCGACCGCGGCATCGGTGGACCACTGATCGGCCCCTCCGCCTACTTCATGAAGTCGCCGCCGTCGCAGTACACCGACGACGTGGCTCGTCACATGGTCGAGGACTTCATCGCCGGGTAGGCGATCGCCGGGCAGTTGCGTGGCCCCGGGCAACCATCGCCCGACGGCGCCGCCTGTGGACAACCGGGCGGCGCCGTCGCTTGTCCTTGCTACCTTGAGATGCGGGTCTCGGTCCCAATCCATTTCGCGAACAGGCGTTCCTGGGGGTCAACGTGGCGCACTGGTGGCGCGAGGGCACGATCTATCAGATCTACCCGCGCAGCTTCGCCGACTCGGACGGTGACGGCGTCGGCGATCTGGCGGGCATCACCGCGCGGCTCGACCACCTCAACGACGGCACGCCCGCCTCGCTGGGGGTCGACGCCATCTGGCTGTCGCCGTTCTACCCGTCACCGATGGTCGACTTCGGCTACGACGTCGCCGACTACACCGACGTGGACCCCATCTTCGGGACCCTGCCCGACTTCGACCGGCTGGTGACCGAGGCGCACGCCCGCGGCATCCGGGTGATCGTCGACCTGGTGCCGAACCACACCTCTGACCAGCATCCATGGTTCATCGAATCACGCTCCTCCCGCGACAGCCCCAAGCGGGACTGGTACGTCTGGGCGGACTCCCAGCCGGGCGACAGACCGCCCAACAACTGGTTGAGCACGTTCCCGCGCGCCGGACGGGCATGGACCTTCGACCGGGGGACAGGACAGTGGTACCTGCACTCGTTCCTGCCCGAGCAGCCCGACCTCAACTGGTGGAATCCAGAGGTGCGGCGGGCGATGGACGAGGTCATGCGCTTCTGGCTGGACCGCGGCGTGGACGGGTTCCGCATCGACGTCGCCCACCGCATGGCCAAGGACCCCGAGCTGCGCGACAACCCGCTGGTCGCGCTGGACGGCGACGACGACCCGCCCGGGGAGGCCCGCGCCGTCCGGCTGGCCCGGCTCGGGATCGACCAGCTCTACGACGAGGACTGGCCAGAGGTGCACGAGATCCTGCGTCGCTTCCGGCGCACCCTGGACCTCTACGAGGACCGCATGGTCGTTGGCGAGGTGTACCTCCTCGACCTGCGCAAGCTGGCGCGCTACTACGGCAGCGGCCGCGACGAATTGCACCTGGCGCACAACTTCGTCTTCCTCCACCAGCCATGGAAGCCGCAGGCGTTCCGCTCGGTGGTGGACGAGTACGAATCGCTGCTGCCCGCGGATGCCTGGCCCGCCTACTTCCTCGGCAACCACGACCATCCGCGCGTGCCCAGCCGCTTCGACGAGGGCGGCAACGGCCTGGCCCGCGCCCGCGTCGGCGCGATGATGGTGCTCACGCTGCGCTGCACGCCGTTCCTCTATTACGGCGAGGAGATCGGCATGACCGACGGGCTGATCCCGCCCGAGCGGATTGTCGACGTGGACGGCCGCGACCCCGAGCGCACTCCGATGCAATGGGACGCCTCGCCGGGCGCCGGCTTCACCAACGGCGGGCCCTGGCTGCCGGTCGCCCCCGGCGCCGAGCGGGTCAACGTGGCCGCGCAGCGCGACGACCCCGCCTCGATGCTGAGCCTGTACCGGCACCTCATCTGGTACCGCAAGGGCTCGGCCGCGCTGCGGCGGGGCGGCTACCGCTCGCTGCCCGATGCGCCCCCCGAGCTGTACGCCTACCTGCGCGAGGCGCCCGAGGAGCGGGAGCGGCTGCTGATCGCGCTGAACTTCAGCGGCGAGCCGGTCGAGTGGCCGTCCCTACCCGACCTGCCGGCTGACGGCCATCTCGAGCTCTCCACCGACCCGAGCCGCCAGCCTGGCCCGGTGGCGCTGGCGGGGCTGACGGTCGGCCCCGACGAGGGGGTGATCGTGCGGCTCACCTGAAGGTGAATGAGCTCAGCCGCTCTCGCCCGCGTCCTCGCCGGGGATCTCCAGGCCCTGCCCGCGCGCCCAGCTCAGCAGCTCCTCGGTCGCCTCCTCCTTGGGCATGGGGCCGCGGTCCAGCCGCAGCTCCAGCAGGTGACCGAGCGCCTTGCCCACGATCGGCCCGGGGCGCACGCCAAGGATGGCCATGACCTCCTCGCCGTTCAGCGGCGGCTTGATCCTGGCCAGCTCCTCCTCGGCCTCCAGCCTGGCGATGCGCTCCTCCAGCTCGTCGCAGGCGGCGGCGAGCTGCCTGGCCTTGAAGGGGTTGCGGGTCGTGCAGTCGGAGCGGACCAGGAAGCTCAGCCGGTCGAGCAGGTCGCCGGCGTCGCGGACGTAGCGCCGCACCGCCGAGTCGGACCAGCCGAGGCGGTAGGTGTGGAAGCGCAGGTGCAACAGGACGAGCTGGCGCACGTCCTGGACGACGTCGTTGGGATAGCGCAGCTCGACCAGGCGGCGCTCGGCCATTTTGGCCCCGACCACCTCGTGCAGGTGGAAGGAGACCCCGTCCGGGCCGACCCGGCGGGTGCGCGGCTTGCCGATGTCGTGCAGCAGCGCGGCCAGGCGCAGCACCAGGTCGGGCCGGTCCGCGTCGAAGGCGGTGGCCCGCTCGACCACGGCGATGGTGTGGGCGAGCACGTCCTTGTGACGGTGGACCGGATCCTGCTCAAGGGCGAGCGCCGGCAGCTCCGGCAGGAACTGGTCGGCGAGCCGGGTCTTGACGATGAGCCACAGGCCCTTGCCCGGGGAGCGCCCGAGCAGCAGCTTGTTCAGCTCGTCGCGGATGCGCTCGCGCGAGACGATCTCCAGCCGAGCCGCCCGCTCGCTGATGGCCGCGACCGTCTCCGGCGTGGGCACCAGTTCCAGCTCGGCGACGAAGCGCGCGGCCCGCAGCATCCGCAGCGGGTCGTCCTCGAACGAGACCGCGGGACTCGATGGCGTGCGCAGGCGGCGCTCGGCAAGGTCGGCGAGCCCGCCCGAGGGATCGACGAATTGCCCGTCGGGCAGCCGCACCGCCATGGCGTTGACGGTGAAGTCGCGGCGGGCCAGGTCCTCCTCGATGGTGCGGCCGAAGGTGACCTCGGGCTTGCGAGAGTCCTCCCGGTACACGTCCGAGCGGAACGTGGTGATCTCCAGCCGCAGGTTGCCCTTGCTGACCCCGACCGTGCCGAAGCGCAGGCCCTGCAGCCAGACGTGGTCACCCCAGCCGCGGACGATCGCCAGGATCCGGTCGGGGGTCGCGTCGGTGGTGAAGTCGACGTCGGACGAGGAGCGGTCGAGCAGGGCGTCACGCACCGTGCCGCCCACCAGATAGAGCTGATGGCCGGCATCGGCGAAGCGCTCGCCGAGCTCGCGCGCGACAGCGGCGAACGGCGATGCCCGCAGCAGCGCGCCGAGCGCCTGCTGCTGACTCGGGGACAAGGAGCTCATGGCTCGCAGGATACCGGGGCGGTCGCCGCGCCACCTCCCCGATTCGTCTCGTCCGCCGCCGTCGGGTGCCGCCTCCGATGGGATCGGGGGGCCCAATTTCGCTCGCGCACCAATTCAAGTGGTTTAAGGCGAAAGCAGGCAGGGCAACCAACTGCCTACAGGAGGTGGTCGGATGCGGGATACCAGGAAGATGAGCCGGGCAGAGGCTGGCCGGAAGGGCGGCCAGACGACCAAGAAGCGGTACGGCGAAGACTTCTTCGGGAAGATTGGTCGTCTTGGTGGGAAGAAGGGCGGCGAAACCACCAAGCAGCGGTACGGCATCGAGTTCTACCAGAAGATTGGCCGCAAGGGCGGCTCCCGCTAGCGCATCCCCCCGTTGGCACGGGCCTCCAGCGGCCTTCCGCGGCGGCCGGGACCTTCGTCCCGGCCGCCGCAGCTATACTCGGATCTCCGTTCGCGTACGTGATGACCGATCTGCTGGGAGAAGCCGTGCGCTCCAGCGTCGACGTCCACAACTCTCTGCTCGCCGACGACGTGCCGCATGAGCTCTCTCAGCTTCCCGGCCCGTTGCGGGATCTGGCCGCCGCGCCGGCCGTCCTGGGGCTCCCCGCCTCGGCGGTCGCCCGACCCACCGTGCTCGCGGACCGGGCAGGCGTGGTGCTGGTCCTCGCGCCAGCCGACCTCGAGGTGAACGCGACGCAGGTCGCCGAGCTGCTTGGGCGCAAGAGCCTCCACCCGCTGGCGCCTGACCGGGCGCCCGGGCTGACCGGTTACCTGCTCTCGTTCGTCCCTCCGGTGGCGCTCGAGTGCCCGGCCATGGTGGTGGTCCACGAGCAGCTCACGCGTGAGGACGTGGTCTACACGGCGGCGGGGGAGCCAGGGGTCATTCTCAAGGTGCGGGGAGTCGACCTGGCCAAGGTCACCGGAGCGGTGGTCTCGCAGGTGACCGGTCAGCCTTGAGTCCGCGGTAGGCTCTGGTTATGCGAACCGCCCGCGCCGTTTCTGCCGGTGGGGTGGTGCTCAGCGAGCCAGTGCCCAACGCGCTGGTCGCGCTGGTCGCGCGCCGCTCCGCCCGAGGAGAGCTGCAGTGGACGCTGCCCAAGGGCACGCAGGAGACAGGGGAGAGCATCACCGCGACAGCGCTCCGGGAGGCGCGCGAGGAGACCGGCCTCGAGGTGGAGCTGCTCACCGAGCTCGACACCATCGACTACTGGTTCGTCTGGACGCCCGAGCAGACTCGCTATCACAAGTTCGTGCACTACTACCTGATGCGGGCGGTGGGCGGCGACCTCGCCCTGCACGACAGGGAGATGGAGGAGGCACGCTGGTTCGAGATGGAGCGGGCGCGCGCGGCGATGGCGTTCGCCAACGAGCGCAGGCTGCTCGAGCTCGTCCCCCAGGCGCTCGAGCGCTGGGGCGGGGCCACGTGAGCCGGCGGCTGCTGGCGGTCCTGCTGGCCGCGCTCATCGCCGCCGGGATGACGGTCGTGGCCGCCGGCCCGGCCGGCGCGGGCCAGACCGGCCCCGCCATCCACCTCCGGCTCGACGCGGTCGCGCCGGTCGTCGGATCCAGCGCGCCGCTCAGCTACCGCCTGGCGGTCAACAATCCGGGCACAGTGGAGCTGCGCGCGCTGCGGGTGCGGGCGTCGCTCGGCTCGCCCATCCGCACCCGCTCCGAGCTGCAGCGGCTGGCGGGCGACCCCGACGCCACGCCCGGCGGCCTGCGCCCGCTCCCGTCGTGGCAGCCGCGGGGTGGCGCGGCCGCTGTCGCGCCCGGTCACTCCCTGGCGCTCGAGCCGCGCTCCGAGCCCCTGCCGAGCTGGCTCGACGTGCCCTCCCCGGGAGCGGTGCTCCCGCTCGTCCTCCAGGTCAGCGCGGCGAGCGAGCTGGGAGACACCGCCAGCAGGATCACCACCTTCGTGATCGCCGTCGACCGCGAGGTGGATCATCCACTGCGCCTTTCCCTGCTGGTGCCGCTGCACGAGCAGAGCCACCGCAACCCCGCGGGGGAGTTCGTCGACAGCCGGCTCGCGGGCCAGCTCGCCGGCAACGGCTCGCTGGGAGCGATGGCCGCCGAGCTCGCCCGCCCCGGCGCGCCCAAGGTCTCCATAATGGTCGACCCGCTGCTCATCGACGAGGCCACCGCCATGGGCGGGGGCTGGAGAGTGCGACAGGGCGGGCGGGTGACCACCGTGCCCGCCGGCGACCCCAGCTCCCGGTCCGCCAGCAAGTTCCTGCAGGACCTGCGCCAAGCGGCGGGCCGCAACCTGCCGAGCGTCTTCCCCTATGCCAGCGGCGACCTGCCAGCCCTGGTGCGCACCGGCTATGACGCCGCGGCGCTGGCCCCGCTGCTGTACGCCGAGCAGCATCTGAAACAGTGGCTCGGTCCCGACCCGAACGCCTCGCTGGCCTGGCCCGTGCCGGGCGCGATCGACGCGGCGACCCTCAGGGTGCTGGACGAGGCCGGAGCGGAGGCGGTGGTGCTCGACGCGCAGCACCTGCTGCCGACCACCGCCAGCACCACGCAGAACGCCACCGTCGACCTCGGCGGGGGCCTCGGCACGCTGCGGCGCGCACTCGTGCCCGACCCGGGCCTTTCGGCCGTGCTGACCGATCCCGAGGCCCGCTCGGCGCCGGTCGCGTGGGCCCAGCGGGTGCTCGCCGAGACCGCCATCACCTGGCTCGAGCTGCCCAACAGCGCGACCCCGCGAGGGGTCCTGCTCGCCCCGCCGCAGTCCTGGCGGCCGGCTCCCGATTTCTTCCGCTCGCTGGTCCGCGGCCTCGGCGCCGCGCCGTGGATCCAGGACGAGAGCGCCTCCGACCTCGCCAGAGAGGTACCGCAGGGGCCGGGCGAGGAGCAGCGGCCCCTTGCGCCCGCCACCGCCGCCGACGTGAGCCTCGGCCTTCCCGCCACCTACCTCCGCGGCGTCATCGACGTCCGCTCGCAGCTCACCAGCTTCAGCCGCGTGGTCGGCTCGAACTTCGAGGCGCTCGACGACTATCACAGGGACCTGCTGATCGCGCAGTCGAGCGACTGGCGCTCGGCGGCCTCGCGCGGGCGGGGCCGGACCTTCGTGCGTGCCGTCAGCCAGGGCATGCGGGCGGTCTACCAGCAGGTCGGGGTGCAGCAGACCAGGGTCACCCTCACCTCGCGGCACGGCGCCATCCCGATCACCGTGACCAATGCTGGTGACCAGCGGCTGACCGTGGTGTTGCGGCTGTCCTCGCCGCGGGTCGACCTGCCACCGGTCAGCGAGTCCTTCACCCTCAACCCGCGCGAGCACGTCACCCGGCGCGTCGAGGTGGGCACCAGGATCACGGGGACCTTCCCGATCCGCGTCGAGGTGCTGACGCCGGACGGCAGGGTCCGGATCGTTCAGAATGGTCAGGTGACGCTGGTCTCCACCGCCTTCAACCGCGTGGCGCTGCTCCTGGCCGGTGGCGCCATCGGCTTCCTGCTGCTGTGGTGGGGTCGCAAGAGCGGCTGGCGCCGCGGTCGGCCCAGGAGCGGCGGCCCGAGGCCGACGGACGGCCGGAAAGCCCTCGCCGGATCGGTCGCGTCCGGCGGTGAGTCGCCGGACGACCTGTCGTGAGCGAGGCGCCGACGCCGCTGCGGGCGGATCAGCCGGAGGAGCCCAGTCTCGTCCGCTCTACCGCGGTGATGGCCGTGGGCACGCTGCTGTCGCGCATCACCGGCCTGCTGCGGGTCACCGTCCTGGTCGGCACCCTCGGGGTCAGCGAGCAACGCCTGGCCGACGTCTACAACGTCGCCAACACCACCCCGAACATCATCTACGAGCTGGTGCTCGGCGGGGTCCTCTCGGCCGTCTTCGTGCCGGTGTTCGTGGAAGTGCGCAGGGTCCGTGGCTTCCGCCAGGCGCGTCTGGTCGCCAATGCGGTGATGACCGTGACCTTCGTGGCCCTGAGCCTGCTGGCGATCGTCACCGTGCTCGCCGCGCCCTGGATCATCCGCGTCTACATCCATTCGGGCAGCCCCGCGGAGCGGGCGGAGGCCCAGCATGTGGGTGGCCAGCTCCTGGCGATGTTCATGCCACAGATCGTGTTCTACGGGGTCGGCTCGGTGATGACCGCCCTGCTCAACGCCAACCGCCGCTTCGGCGTGCCGATGTTCGCGCCGATCCTCAACAACCTCGTCGTGGTCGCCGTCGGGCTGACCTTCCACGCAATGGTGGGCGGCCGGGTGCCGGAGCTCGGCGACCTGACCACGGGCGAGAAGCTGCTGCTCGGGGTGGGCACCACCCTCGGGGTGGTGGCCATGACCATGGTCCAGTGGCCGTTCCTGCGACGGATCGGCTTCCGCTATTCATTCGTGTGGAACCTGCGCGACGCCGCCATCCGCAAGATGGCCCGGCTGTCGGCCTTCACCATCGGCTACGTGATCACCAACCAGCTCGGCTACCTGGTGATCCCCATCCTCGCCTACATGGTGCAGGGCGGCTACACCGCCTATGCCACCAGCTTCACCTTCTTCCAACTCCCGCACGGCGTGTTCGCGGTGTCGGTGATGACCGCGCTGCTGCTGCCCATGAGCGAGCAGGCGGTGGCCAAGGACTGGGAGGCGTTCCGGTCCACGCTTGCGCGGGGGCTGCGCCTGACCGCCGCGGTGCTGCTGCCGGCGACCATCGGCTACCTGGTGCTCGCCGGCCCGATCGTGCGCCTGCTGATGGCGCACGGGGTGGTGGCCCCCAACTCCAACAGCACCCTGCTCCTGACCAGGACGATGGTCATGTTCGTGCTGGGGCTGCTGCCGTTCTCGACCTTCCAGCTCATCTTGCGCGCCTTCTACGCGCTGCAGAACACCCGCACCACCTTCCTGGTGAACCTGGTGTCCACCAGCGTCAACGTGGTCGCCAACCTGCTGCTGTTCTGGGTGCTGCCGCAGCCGTGGAAGGTCCCGGGCCTGGCGCTCGGCCAGTCCATCGGCTACACCATCGGCGCGGCGCTGCTGCTGTGGCGCCTGTCCCAGCGGATCGGCGGGCTCGGCCTCACGCCGATCCTGCGGGTCGTCAGCCGCATGCTGCTCGCCAGCCTGATCATGGGGGTGATCGCCGCCCTGGTCGCCGCGGTGGTGAGCGCGGCCGTCGGGATCGGCACGCTCGGCGACCTGGCCACCGTCGTCGCAGGGGTGAGCGCGGGTCTGCTCGCCTACCTGGTGGCGGCCCGGCTGCTGCGCATCGACGAGATCGGCGCGGTGATCGATCTGCTCCGCCGCCGCGTCGGCGGAGGCCGGGGCCGCGCCAAGCGGACCGGCTGACCTCCCATTCCGCAAAATACCCACACATCTCGTACTACTGGATACCTTTGATAGTCTCGAAATGCTTGACCTTCTCGTATCGGGGTGTAGAACTTATGCCGGTCGCAGCCCCGATACGAGGAGCCTCTTCTGCGTTTCCCGCGTCCAGGACGTACCGCCGTCGTCGCGCTGGTCGCGCTCGGCCTGCTCATGGGCACCGGCCGCCCGGCCGGCGCCGCCGTCGCCGCGCGGCCGCGCCCGCTCGCGCGGCTCCCGGCGCTCACCCCACCCGAGTCCCCGGCGCAGCGGATCGCGCGCCTGCGCTCAGATGCGGCCAAGGTGCAGGGCACGATCGAGCAGATGAACAACCAGGTCGAGGTCGTGGTCGAGCGCTACAACGCCAATCGCGAGGCGCTCGCCCGCACCCAGGCTGCCCAGGTGAGCACCCAGCGCCGGATCGAGATGGCCCGGCGCGAGCTGATCGGCGCCAAGCGGCAGCTCGACGATCGGGTCTGGGCGATCTACATCGGCGGCCCGGTCAGCCCGCTGGCGGAGCTGATCGGCGCCAGCGACCTGCACCAGGCCCTGACCACCGCCAGATACCAGCAGGGCGTGGTCGAGGCCGACAACCTGGCGCTCGCCCGGATCGCGCAGGCCAAGCGTGCGCTCGACACGCTGGCGACCCAGCTCGCCGCGCAGCGGCGGACGCAGGAGGACCTGCGGGATCGGCTCGAGCATGACCACCAGCAGATCGAGCAGGGGCTCGCCGCGCAGCGCGCCTACTTGGCCCGCCTCACGGCGGCCGTGCGGAAGGCGCTGGAGGAGGAGGCCCGGCGACAGGAGGAGCTGCGCCGCCAGGCGCTGGCTCGGCGCCTCGCGGCCCTGCGAGCCGCCAAGCTGCGGGCGCAGCGCAGCCGGGCCGCGGCGGCCGGCGCGACCGCCGCCGCGCGCGCGGTCGCCTACGCAATGCACGAGATCGGCAAGCCCTACCAGTGGGGCGCGACCGGGCCGAGCGCCTACGACTGCTCTGGCCTCACCCAGACCTCGTACCGCTACGCCGGGGTGGCGATCCCGCGGGTCGCCGCCGATCAGTGGAATGCCGGCCCGCACGTCAGCATGGGCGAGCTCCGCGCGGGGGACCTGGTCTTCTTCGCGACCACCCTGTCCGACCCCAGGACGATTCACCACGTGGGCATGTCTATCGGGCGCGGGCTGATGGTGGAGGCGCCCTTCACCGGCACAGTCGTGCGCGTCAGCTCCATCGGCCGGGCTGACTACATCGGCGCCACCCGCCCGACTGGGTAGGGAATTGGGCAACCTGGGGCTGGCTCTGCCTCGCCGCCTGCTAGACTTCCAGGGTCAAAAGACCCCAGGGACCCTGGTACCCCGCTGCTATCCATATGAGCATGTCGCAGGTCGGCTCCGGACTGCCCCGCCTTCTGGCTGAGCGCTACGAGCTCGTCGAGCAACTCGCGTCGGGGAGCATGACCAGCGCATGGCGCGGCCATGACCGCGTCCTCGGTCGAGACGTGGTCGTCAAAGTGCTGCATCCAGAGCTGGCGGCGGACCCGAGCCTTCGGAGCCGCTTCCACCAGGAGGCGGTGAATGCCGCTCGCCTGACGCACCCCAACATCGTCGCGCTGTACGACACCGGCGAGCAGGAGGGCGTCAACTACATCGTTATGGAATTGGTGGAGGGGCCCACCCTGCGCGACGTGCTGAGCGCCAACGGCCCGCTCCCGCCGGCCAACGCCGCACGGCTGGCCTGCGAGGTGATCTACGGTCTCGAGTACGCTCACCAGGCCGGCGTCGTGCACCGCAACCTCAAGCCGGCGAACATCCTGCTCGGCGGCGACGGCAGCGTGAAGGTCGCCGACTTCTCGATCGCCAAGGCGGCCACCGAGGAGGACTCCGGCCACACCGGCGAGCTGCTCGCGGGCAGCGGGTACCTCGCTCCTGAGCTGGCCGACGGGTACGAGCCCGATGGCCGCGCGGACGTCTATGGCCTGGGCGCCTGCCTGTTCGAGATGCTGACCGGCCGCCCGCCGACCGGCTTCAGCGGCGGTCCGCTGTCGCCGCGGGCGATCCGGGCCGGGGTGCCGCGAGAGCTGGACGCGGTCGTGCAGCGGGCGATGGCAAGCGACCCGAGCGACCGCTACCCGAATGCGCAGGCAATGGCCTCGGCGCTGGCCAGGTCCGCCGCCAACGACCACACCGGCCCCCTGCCGCTCCTCCCCGCGCCGGCGCCGCAGCCACCTACCGAGCTGATCGCGGCCCCCGGCTTCCTGCGGCACGAGGGCCGCTGGCTGGGGTGGACACTGGTGCTGGTCGGCCTGGTCGCCGCGCTGGTCGTTGTCGGCCTGACCCTCAACCGCAGCGGCGTGATCACCCTACCCGGTACCCACCAGTCGGACGGCGACAAGAGCCCAAGCAGCAGCCAGCCCCAGGCCGCCGCCGTCAGCGTCGCCGTGGCGCAGTCGCACGACCCGTTCGGCAGGCCGCCGGAGGAGAACGACGCCGACGCTGGCAAAGCGATCGACGGCAATCCCGCGACCGTCTGGAAGACCGAGCACTACAGATCCGCCCAGTTCGGCTCGCTCAAGCCGGGAGTCGGGCTGGTGCTCGACGTCGGCAGCTCCAAGCGGGCCGGTGAGCTCGACCTCCGGCTCCTCTACGCGGGCGCGAGCGTAGAGGTCTACGGGGCGGCGGACTCGCTGCCGTCCAGCTTCGAGGGTTGGACCTCGAACAAGCTGGGAGGAAAGAGCGACGCCAGGCAGAGCGTCAAGATCTCGCTCTCGGGCAATGACAGCTACCGCTACTACCTGGTCTGGTTCACCCAGTTGCCGCCTGCCCCGGACGGGGACTTCCAGGAGGGCATCGCCGAGGCCAGCCTGAAGTCGTGAGCGCCGCCGGCGACGAGGAGCTGCTGGTCGCCCATCTCCAGGGCGACGGGCGAGCATTCGGCGAGCTGGTGGCCAGGCATGAGCGCCGCATCTACGGCCTGTGCCTGCGGATCCTGGGCAACCGTGAGGACGCCGAGGACGCCACCCAGGAGGCGTTCCTGGCCGCGCTGCGCCGGGCGGAGAGCTTCCGCCGCGAGGCCGCCTTCTCGACCTGGCTGTTCAGGATCGCCATCAATGCCGCCACCGACCAGGCCCGGCGTCGAGGTCGGGCTCGCACCGTGCCGCTGGAGGTGGAGGAGATCGCCGAGGCGGCGCCCGCCGGAGGGGACCCGAGCGGTGCGGTGCCGGGCGCCTTGGCCGTACAGGCCGCGCTGCGCCGGGTCCCTGAGGACTTCCGCGCCGCCGTGGTGCTCTGTGACCTCTACGGGTTCCCGTACGCGCAGGCGGCCGAGATCCTCGATGTCCCGGTCGGCACCGTCAAGAGCCGCCTGTTCCGAGGCCGCCTGGCGCTGGGTGAGCAGATCGCCGCCGCGGAGGCGAGACCTCGAGCGGGCCCGCGCGAGCGGTCACGGCCTGAGGTCAGGAGGGAGTCGGGAACCCAGGCGGTGGTCGGAGCGTCCGAACCAGCGGAGCCAGAACATCAGCGCAACGAGGAGTAACGCCAGCGTGCCGGACCATCCAGCCCATCCTGACCACGAGGAGCTCGCCACCTGGCAGGCGGGCGCCCTGGTCGAGCCCGCCAGCGGCCGGATCGTGGCACATCTGGCCGGCTGTGCGGACTGCGCCGCGGTGGTGTCGGCGGTGGAGCGCGGCCGCACCGCCCTGGCGGGCCTGGAGGAGCCGGAGCTGCCGCCCGGCCTGCACGAACGGCTCGCCGCCGCGATCGAGCGGGAGGCGGCGGCACGCGCTCTGGAGCGGGCGGCCACCGGCACCCACAGGCGCGCCGGACGCGCGCGTCGCAGGTGGTCGTGGAGCCCGCGGGTCGCGGCGCTGAGCGCTGCCGCCGCATTGGTGCTGCTGGTTGCCGGGCTCGTCCCGGTGCTCCGTCACGCCGGCGGTGACGCCAGTACGCAACTGTCGGGCGGTGCGGCGGTGTCGCGGCCCGAGGGTGCGCCCAATGCCGCCGGTGCGCTCCCGGTGTTCGCCGCGCCCGGCGGCTACTCGGGCAGCAGCCTGCGCTCAGCGGTCGCGGGCGATCCCGCCGTCCGCGACGCATACGCGCGAGCCGCCGGTGCCGAGGCGCGGGCCGCCAGCCCCTCGGCGGCCTCGGGGTCGGCGGGTGCCGACAGGGCGAGCCCGAGCTCCGCGCACGGGGGCCCTCAGTCCGAGGGGCTCGCCGCGGGCAGGGACGCCACGGCCGGCGTCGACCAGCCAGCCTGTCTGGGCCAGGTGCGAGCCAGGACCTCGGAGGAGGTGCGGGCGGCGTTCTTCGTCGACACGGTCTACCAGGGGAGGCCGGCGACGGTCCTCGTCACCCGCCGAGCCGCCGCGCCCGACCAGGCCGAGCTGTGGGCCTTCCCGCGGGGCGACTGCTCCACGGCGCCGTTCGCCAGCGAGCGGGTCCAGATCCCGCCGCCGTAGGTCGGCCGCTCACCAGATGCCGCTGGCCCTGACGAAGGCGATGCCCCCGCCGAGCAGGAAGAACAGCAGCAGCTGAGGGGCGAGCAGAGGGATGCCGAAGATCGCGGCGAGGCCGCCGAGCCCAAGGACCACGGCCACGGCGGCCGCCACGCCGAGGCGGGTGTGAACCCGGCGCCGCGCGCCCCAGCGCACCGCCTCCCCGACCAGGAACCCGTACCCGATCGCCAGCAAGAGACCGAACAGGCCGACCTTGAGGACCAGCAGCGCCGCCAGCGCCGCCACGGCGAAGCCGGCGCCGAAGCCCCGGAGCAGGATGACGCTGTCCGGGGCGCCTCTGGCGCGGCGCGACTGCCTGGCGCAGCCCGGGCATTTCTGGCCGACGACCGTGCTCACCATGCAGCGCGGGCAGATGGGATCCCCGCAGCTCGAGCAGGTGAGGCGGGTCTCGATCCCAGGGTGGTTCACGCACGCCGGAACGACGGGGGCGGGTTCTACACTCATAGCAAGCTCAGCATACCTCGCGGCGCGCCCTTTCCTTCGGTCTCCACCAGCCCTCGCCCTCGCCACGTTGGCCCCCCGCCATCTCACGGGTGGAATAGCCTGGTGTTGGAATGCATTGGCATGCTGGGCAGTGACACGGTGCATGGCCGTGTCGCGGCATTCGATCCAACAAGGAGGCTCACGAGCTGATGGCCACGTCCCGCACCACCGCCCCGATGTTGATCGTCGGCTCGGGTCCCGCCGGTCTGACCGCGGCGCTCTACGCCGCACGCGCCAACCTGCACCCGATCGTCATCGAAGGTGGCGAGGCAGGCGGTCAGCTCATGCTCACCACCGAGGTCGAGAACTACCCCGGCTTTCCAACTGGCATCCTCGGCCCAGAGCTGATGGCGAAGATGCGCGAGCAGGCGGCCCACTTCGGCGCTGAGTTCGTCACCGCCGATGCCGCCAAGGTCGACCTCTCCGGCACGACCTTCCGCGCCTGGGTCGACAGCGAGGAGTACGCCGGCAAGGCGATGATCATCGCGACCGGCGCCAAGGCGAAGCTGCTCGGGCTCGACAACGAGCGCCGTCTGCTCGGTCGCGGGGTCTCGACCTGCGCGACCTGCGACGGCTTCTTCTTCCGCGGCAGGGATCTCGTCGTGGTCGGCGGCGGGGACTCAGCGTTGGAGGAGGCGCTGTTCCTCACCCGGTTCGCGACCAACGTCACAGTCGTCCACAGGCGCGACCGGCTGCGCGCCTCCAAGGTCATGCAGGACCGGGCGTTCGCCAACCCCAAGATCAGCTTCGCCTGGAATTCGGTTGTCGAGGAGGTGCAGGGGGATCAGGCAGTGACTGGCCTGCGCCTGCGCAACCTCGTTGACGCGAGCGAGTCGACGTTGGACGTGGCGGGCGTGTTCGTGGCCATCGGCCACGTGCCCAACACCGAGCTGTTCGCCGGCCAAGTCGAGCTGGACGAGGCCGGCTACATCGTGGTGAAGGCACCGAGCACCGCCACCAGCACGGAAGGCGTGTTCGCCGCCGGTGACGTGGTGGACCGGACCTACCGGCAGGCGGTGACCGCCGCTGGCACGGGTTGCGCCGCGGCGATCGACGCCGAGCGGTGGCTCGAAGCACACGGCTACGACTCGGGAGCGACCACCGACAACTGGGAGTAGGGGAGCCGGACCGCCGCGCTCAGGCGTCGTCTCCCCGCCCCCCGGCTGTATCCTCGTCGTCCGACCCGCTTCCGCCGTCGGGTCCCGCGTTATCTGAGGTTTCGCGGTCCACAGGCTCACTCGCGGAGCGTTCTGGCCCGGGCCGGCGCCTTGGCTGGTACGGCTTGACAAGGCCAGGCCGGTCGGCCAGATAGTCGGAGAGCGCGAGCCCTACCACGGTGGGGACCGCCAGACCCAGCAGAGAGGCAAGGACCTGGATCGCGGTTGGAACGGTGGAGCCCACGATTGCCCGCAAAGCGACGGCGAGCAGCGGCACCCAAAGTTCGAAGGCAACAAACGCGGCCATCACGGCGAGAATGTAGCGAGGGAGAGGACGCACGGACGATCGCTCCGATGATTACGAGGCAAGCGACCGGGGCAGTATAGGACGGCACGAACGCCCCCAGGCGTCGTGCCCGCCTGAGATGAGAAGATCAGGAATAGCCGGTCCCCCGGCACCTGTTAACCCTCACGTGGCGGGTCGATCCAGAGAGAATTGCTCAGGTCGACCACACTCGCCAAGGATCACAAGTACAAGGAGGTGGAGGTGCCGAGGGGACGCTCCCCTCGACGGCACCGAACATATGAGCAAAGCCGTCACCGACGCCACGTTCGAGACTGATGTGCTTCAGGCCGAAGCCCCGGTTCTCGTCGACTTCTGGGCCGAATGGTGTGGCCCCTGCAAGATGATCGCGCCAGTCTTGGAGGAGATCGGCAAGGAGCAGAGCGGCAAGCTGTCGATCGCCAAGCTGAACGTGGACGAGAACCCTGACGTGGCACGGCGTTACGGGGTCCTGAGCATTCCGACCCTGATGCTGTTCGTCGGTGGTGTTGAGAAGAAGCGGCTGGTCGGCTTCAGCTCGAAGCGGGACCTCGTCGCTGAGCTCGCCGAGTTCGTCGGCTGAGACGGACGCTCGACACGACACCTCGACACCTCTGGGATCGGCTCGACACCCTCACTGCCGTCCCCACGAGCCCGGCCTCCCTCACGGGAGCCGGGCTCGTGGGATTTCAGGGCCTCTCAGGAGCGCCGGCGCGTCGAGGGCACTGGTCGCAAAACTGGCTGCCCGTGGGCAGGGACCCTGAGGGCTTCGAGTGCGGCCTCGCGGGCATCCTTCCAACGCAGGACGGTCCGGAGATCCATGCGCAGCAGGGGGTAACGAGGATGCTCGCGCACGACTTGGAATCCGCATGCCTCCAGGAATTGGATCGGGACGTGGCAGTAGCGCCCCGTCCAGACGCGGTCGGCGAATGCCTCCACCGCGCGCACCCTGCGCTTTATCAGGTCGCGGGCCATCGACTGCAGAAGGACGCGGCCGATCCCCTGGCCCTCGAACTCCGGCACGACGGCAAGCGTGGCGAGCAGCACCGCGTCCCGGCTCACCGGCCTGGCCGCCTGGGAGCTCGCCTGCTCCAGAAAGCGGGCGGGCGCGTAGAGCGAGTAACCGGCCGGCTCACCGTCCACCAGCAGCACATGGCCAGCGGGACCCCACTCGAGCAGGATCGACGACAGCCATGCCTCCTTCTGGAGGCCGGCCTCCTCGGATCCGAGTGGACGCGCCTTGGTGCCGAGCTCCCAGAACGCGCATTGCCTGCATGGCGCTGGCAACAGGTCGAGCGCGTCGAGGTTGAGAGGAACGACCTTGCGGCTCACGACGATCTGGCTCCCGGAACGGCCGCCCGCGCACGCCGCGGGATGGCGCAGAGACCCCAGAGTAGCCCAGCGACCGCGCCGAGGATGAAGCCTTTCCCAACACGCCGCAGCAACCACGAGGACGGTCTGGGCACGAGCGGCTCCCCGGTCGAGCGTCGCCTCGGCCACGACGGCAACAGTTCCTCGTGGCCAGCCTGCCCCGCCAGAGTAGCAAGACGGGACGCCTCCGCGGGTGACTGGGCCTGCTTCCTGACACCGGAGGGATGCGACACGTCGAGAGAAGGCGGGCCGCTGTCGTATCCTACAGACCATGCGCGCTGACGATCCCTTCCTCGACCGTTACGCCCACGGCACCCGGGCGATGACCGCTTCCGAGATCCGCGCTCTGTTCGCTGTGGCATCGCGGCCAGAGGTGGTGAGTCTGGCCGGCGGGATGCCCTTCACCGCAGCGCTTCCATTCGACGTCATCGGCGAGGTCGTCGCCGAGGTCCTGACCAAGGAGGGCCCGGCATCGCTGCAGTACCTCGGCGGCCAGGGTGATCCCCGATTGCGAGAAGCGCTCGTGGAATTGATGACCTATGAGCGTATCCACGCCTCGGAGGGGGAGATCGTCGTCACCGCCGGCTCCCAGCAGGCGCTCGACCTGCTGGCGCGGATGTTCTGTGATCCGGGAGACGTGATCGTCGCTGAGGGGCCCTCGTATGTCGGCGCGCTCTCGGCCTTCTCGCAGTACCAAGTCGAGGTACGGCACGTCCCGCTTGACGACCAAGGGCTCGACCCAGAAGCGCTGGCCGAGGCGCTCGACCGCCTGGACCGCGAGGGCAAGCGGGTCAAGTTTCTCTACACGGTGCCGAACTATCACAATCCAGCTGGCGTGACGATGAACGCTGAGCGTCGCCCGCGCGTGCTGGACCTGGCCCGACGCCATAACGTGCTGGTCGTCGAGGACAACCCTTACGGCCGGCTCGGCTTCGAGGGCGATCCTCCGCCGGCGCTCCGCGCCGACGATGCTGAGAATGTCGTCTACCTCGGGTCGCTGTCCAAGGTGTTCTGCCCGGGCCTGCGCGTCGGCTGGGCTCTGGTGCCGCCCGCTCTCCGCGAACGAATGGTGCTGGTCAAGGAGGCGGCCGACCTGTGCTCGTCGAGCTTTGCCCAGTCGGTCGCCTACCGGTATTTCACGCACTATCCGTGGCGAGAGACGCTCAAGGCGCTGCGTGACGTCTACCGTGAGCGCCGGGACGCCATGCTCAAGGCCCTGAACGAGGACTTCCCAGCTGGAGCGCGGTGGAACAGGCCAATGGGTGGTTTTTACGTGTGGCTCGAGTTACCCGATCGGCTCGACGCGCGGGCAATGCTGGCCAAGGCCATCGCCGCGCGCGTGGCCTACGTTCCTGGCGGCGCCTTTTACGCCGATGGGCAGGGCGCCTCGCACGTTCGCCTTTCGTACTGCTTCCCGCCCCCTGAGCGCATCCGTGAGGGTGTTCGTCGGCTTGCCAGCGTGGTCGCCGAGGAGCTCGACCTGATTCGCGCGCTGGGTGGGGTTCCGAAGATGGACGAGGACGGCGATAACAGCCCGCCGGCGGGTTGGGGAGGCGTGCAGTGAGCTTCGAATGCTCGGTCGCGGTCATCGCGGGTGGGCTGTCGTTTGAGCGTGAGGTCTCATTGCGTTCTGGTCAGCGGGTCGCCGACGCGCTCCGCGAACAGGGCTACGGGGTCACACAGCTTGACGCGGACCATCAGCTCGTGGAGGCCTTACGCGGCGGCGGCTTCGACGCGGCCTTTGTCGCCCTGCACGGCCGCTTCGGAGAAGACGGTACGGTGGCCGCCTTGCTCGAGTTGCTCGGCCTCCCGTACACGGGCTCGACGTTCGACGCCAGCCGGCTCGCTTTCGACAAGCTTGCGGCCAAGTCGGTACTGGGCAGGGCCGGCATCCCTGTCCCCCCGGCGATCCCGGTGGCCGAAGGTGCTTTGCGAGAGCTCGGCATGGGCACGCTGCTGGATCGCGCGATGGACGAGCTCGGCCTGCCGCTGGTCGTCAAGCCAAACCGGGGTGGCTCGGCACTGGGCGTCCGGCTGGTCGACCGGGCCGACCAGCTCCCGGCAGCGCTGATGAGCTCTTTCGGGTACGACGACACCGTGCTGCTCGAGCGCTTCGTGGCGGGAACCGAGCTGGCGCTTTCCGTGGTCGACGGACTGGCGCCGCTCCCCGCGGTCGAGATCCGCCCGAAGGAAGGGTGGTATGACTTCGCGGCGCGGTACACACACGGCGCTGTCGACTTCCGCGTTCCCGCGGAGCTCGAGTCTGACGTGGCATCAAGCTGCTTTGAGGTCGCCAGGTCGGCGCACCTCGCCCTCGGCTGTCGTGACCTGTCGAGAGCGGACGCGATCCTGGACTCCGACGGCACCTGCTGGGTGCTCGAGGTGAACACCGGACCAGGTCTCACCAGCACCAGCCTGGTACCGATGGCGGCGGACGCGGCCGGTACCTCGTTCGCCGATCTCACCGTCCACCTCACCAATCGCGCCATCGCCCGCCGTCCACGCTGAGACCAAGGTCGAGGCCCACGCAGCTTCACTGACCGGCGAGGCTGGCTCAGCGGCCGCCTCCGGAGCCGCCGTACCGGCGCGGGCTCCAGGCTCCCAGACCGTCCACTCCAGGAGCGACTCAGGAGCGACCCCGAGCCCTGGGAGCGGATCGCCACCTCCGCCGAGCGGGCGGTTCCTCGTGATGCTACTCAGCTCGGTGGCGCCGAGAGTCCCATGGCGGGAGAGATCAGATCCTAGCGGCCGCCCGCTGAACTGGCAGTCACGGTACTCATCGACTGGGATCTGACGGGCGCGTTAGCCACGCTGCGCGGTGTCGGCTCCGTCGGTCCAGACTGTTCGATCGCTTCCACCGCCACTGGATCGATCCCAAGCCCGATCGCCTCACAGATCCGCTGCAGATCGTCAAGTGTTGCGAATTCGATCAACACCTTGCCCTTACGCTTGCCGAGCTGGACTCGGACCCGCGTGTCAAGTCGATCGGAGAGACGTTCGGCGAGCTCGGCCACTCCTGGTGCCTGAGGAACCGGACGAGACCGAGGGCGGCGATCCGCCTCAGGTTCGTCCGTACCCATGCCGTCTCCCAACCCAGCGATCCGGCTGGCCAGCTCCTCGGCTTGGCGGACCGTCAGTCCTTCAGCGACGACCCGATCGGCCAATCGCTCCTGGTGATGATGCTCCGTCAGCTTGGCAACCGCTCGAGCGTGGCCAGCTGAAAGTGTTCCCGCCGCGATTCGCCGCTGCACACTCGGCGCCAAGCGCAGTAGGCGTATCGAGTTGGTGATCGCCGAGCGGCTCCGGCCCAGCTTCGACGCAAGCTCCTCGTGCGTGACGTCGAAATCCGCCAGGAGTTGCTGGTAGGCGGCCGCCTCTTCGAGGGGGTTCAGATCCTCGCGATGGATATTCTCGATCAGTGCATCCCGAAGGAGATCGTCTTCTTCCGTAATTCGCACGATCGCCGGAATCGCGGTCAGTCCCGCCAGTTTGGCGGCCCGGACTCGGCGTTCGCCCATCACGATTTGGAAGCGGTCTTCCTGCGGTCGGACCACGATCGGCTGCAGGACACCCACGGCTTCAATGCTCGTCGCGAGTTCCTCAAGTGAATCCTCATCGAAGGTGCCACGCGGCTGACGAGGATTCGGGTCGACTCGATCGAGCGGGACCTCGATGAACGTCGACCCTGCGAGGGGGCCTTTGCTCAGCACGCTGGCACGCAGTCCACCAGGCTCTCCATCTGCCTCCATGCCAGGCGACTGCTCGCCATCAACCTGGGGGGTGCTGGGAATCAGTGCCTCGAGTCCACGACCAAGGCCACCTCGGCGTCGCATTAGCTAGCTCCTTCTTGGGTAGGCGCGAGTAGGCCGGTTCGGTCCGCAAGCTCAAACGCAAGATCGCGGTATGCAATGCCTCCACGTGAGAGCGGATCGTAGAGCGCAATTGGAACGCCATATCCCGGTGCTTCAGAGAGGCGGACGCTCCGCGGCACGACGGTGTGGTACACCAGGTCGCTGAAGTGCTTCCGCACCTCCTGCACGACCTGCTCGGCGAGCCGAGTCCGACCGTCATACATGGTCAGCACGATGCCCCCGATGTGGAGCCCGGGATTGAGGTTGACCCGAACGAGATCCACGTTGCGGAGCAGTTGACCGAGCCCCTCCAGGGCGTAGTACTCGCACTGGATCGGGATCAACAGCTCATCGGCTGCCGCAAGCGCGTTCACCGTGAGCAGGCCGAGCGAAGGGGGACAGTCAATGAACACTGCGTCGTAGCCGTACCGGACGGTGCCCAGCGCCTGACGGAGCCGGGTCTCGCGAGAGAGCGCGTTGACCAGCTCCACTTCCGCGCCGGCCAGGTCGATGGTGCTTGGAAGGATGTCCAGGTTGCCAACAGCCGTCTGATGGATGGCACTCGCGGCGTCAGCCTCTCCCATAAGGACGTCGTAGACGGACGGCTCGACCCTTCGGTGATCGAGTCCAAGTCCCGTCGAGGCGTTCCCCTGTGGGTCGAGGTCCACGACCAGGACGCGGGCGCCAGCGAGCGCAAGATAGGCGCCGAGGTTGACCGCTGTCGTGGACTTCCCGACGCCGCCCTTCTGATTGGCGACCGCGACAGCGAATCGTCCGTAGTCGCCGTGTGTGATCCGGAAGGTCACTCGCGCATCGCGAGCTGCTTGCTCGCGGTCGATTCCAAGCGAAGAAGACCCTCTCCGTCCCTCTGTTGCCCCGGCTGCCACCCCAGACCGGGCCCCGCGTTCATGGACGTTCGCTTTGCCTGCCAATGTTTCACGTGAAACATTGTCTTGGGAATCCATGGCGGCTCCATCCTGCTGCCCCGCCTCCGAGGTCCCACTCACTTGAGCTGCTGCCCGCAACGCCGCTTCGCGCACGGCGATGGCTGCTTCGTCCTCCATGACCTTGTCCTCGCCTACCCCATCGGCTGTCCCTCCGAGTCCCAATGTTTCACGTGAAACAGTAGGACGGCGCTTCCGGCCGGGCGCCTCTGGAGCCACGCTTGCGCTCCCTGCATCTGACCCGGCCCGCACGCGCGATATGTTCTCGTCTTGCGGACCGGCAGCGCTAGTCTCAGTCGTACGATCAACCGCATTCGTTCCTGGTGCGTCCTGGGAGTGGGTCGGAGAAGTTGCACCGTCACGCCTGACCGGTTTCACGGCCGGCTGACCCTCCGGAGGTCCAGGTACCGGTGATCGCAGCCTCTTGGCGATTTCTCCGATCATCGGATCAAGCCCTAGTGGAGCCTCCCGCGACTCCCCGGATTGCAGATCCCGCTCAGCGGGGCGTCTCTCCGGGTCGTCCTTCGCTTGGGGCCCGGGCCGATCCTGGGTACTGAACCCGCCGGCGGTCGTCAGGTTTTCCGGGCGCTCCGAGAGCCCAGCGAGTGGCGTGGCCCGAAGGCGCCTGACGGTGGAGGCCTCGTCGCTCACGGCGCTATCGATCGGAGTGCTGCTCGTGGTCGAAGCGACACTCGTTGGAGGCCCGCCTGCTGAGGAATCCCGGTTCGCGGCGTCATCACCCAAGACCGGCTGCCGGGTCGGTGCGTGATCGATCCCGTTTTCGTCTTGCATTCGCCCGACCGGTGCGACCTGCCCGCTTGACACAGGAGCTGGCTGACGAACCGCCTCCGGGGTGATCGGGCCAAGGTCCGTGATCCTGTCCACCGCTGTCGGATTTCCACCCGGTTCGCCTACCACTGGTGCTTTGGAGGTACCGCTCGTCTCCGGGGCGCCCTCAATCGGGCTGTTCGTCGCTCGGACGACCGCAGTATCAGATCCGCGGGACTGCAAAGAGTCCGCTGCGTCGTCCTTCGCGTCTTTTCCCGAGGTCAGCTCGCGTGCCGGTGGTGCCGCTGAGGTGCGCTCAATCGGGATCGTCGAGGCCATGTCAAGCCGTTCGTGGTCGGCGGCGCCACCATCGGGTACGGATGAAGCGCCCACTGTCTCGACTTTGGCCGTCGCTGGCTGGCTCGCGGACCGGATCGGCGTCGCCGCCCGCGGATCGACCCTATCCTGATCCCTCGGGCGACCCATCGACGAAGGAAACTCGCCGGATCCCTCCTGCTGCGATTGATCACCGGCTGTTGGAAATGCCCCGACGGAATCCTTGTGCGCCGGCCGCGCGGCGTCTCCCTCCTGCGATGCGTCAGCGCCACCTTCGGGAGATCGCCCCGGCATATCGGTTGGAGCTGGTCCTGAATTGCCGTCGTCAGGCGGCGGAGCGCTGGAGCTCGTCACGGAATCGCGTTGGCTCTCGAGCGCTGCGGTCGGTTCGTTTCGTTGGATCTCAGCAGCGGGGGGGAGAGCATTGTCCGTGTGGCCACCCGGGTCGGACGAAATCTGATCCGGGAGCGCACGCTGAGGAGAGACCTCGTCCTCCTTGGCGCTTGGCGGATGATCTTGACCTGAGCTCACGGCGATCGGCGATTGCTCGCCCGCTGTTGGCCGGTCCGCGGTGCCAGCGCTCGTAGCGACTGCCGCTGAGCCCGCATCGCCCAGCTCCAGCGGAGTCGTCTCCAAGGGCTCCGCCGTTGACGACACCTCAGTCACGCGTTGAACCGTGTCCTCGCCCTCGCCCATGCCGTCGCCCCTGGCCTCGCCCTCGCATGATTCCCCCAGCACGGCCCCCGCTTCGGCACGCGCAGCATCGGAGGGCCCTGGGACGATCTTCTCTTCGACCCCCTCAGGACTGGTTTCAGTCCCGGCCTGAGGCTGACTCGAAGAATCGGTATCTGAGCCGTGGCGTTGCCTACTCTCGTGCTCCTCGTTGTGGCTGGCGGTCTGGTCCTCGCTCACGGGGGTTGGGGAACTCGTCGCCTCGCCGGCGATCACTCCATCCTCGACGGCTGAGCCGATCTCGTCTGTCTCGGTGCCATCTTCTTTGGCCAGAGGATGCTCGTTGGTGCTGTTGGTCGCCCGTTCCCCGCCGCCCCGAGTCGCCTCATCCGCCGCAGGAGATGGCGTGCCAGATCGATCAGATGGCTCGGCCTCATGGTTGGAGTCGGCCGGCTCGAGGTTGCGGTCGACCATCTCGGCAGCCCTCTGTTGCGTCGGATTCCCCGCGGCCCCGCTACCTTCCTTGCTCGAGGAACGCCCGCCGGCCGGGGCCACGTCGACTGCCTGTCCGCTGGCTCGCTCCACCTGCTTTGTCCTGCCTCGCCGACCGATGCCCAGCACTCGAAGCAGTCGAGTCATCAGTCCTGGTCGTGCCGGTACTGGCGCCAAGGGATCGTCATGGCCTTGCCGAGCGATGCGTCTCGCCTCCCTTCAGCGACTGCTCTCGTGGTACCGGCATGGCGTTCGTTGTCGCTGTTGGGACCGCAAGCGGACCGTGCCTATCCGGCCGGGCCTGCGTGCTCCGTCAGCGGCAACTCACAACACCATCCTTACGGTGGCCACTCCGCCGGCATTCGCCGGCCCGGAACGGACCGTCACATCGCTGCCGGGCGCTTGTCGCCGAGCGGGCTCCGTGCCGGTACGCCTGATCGCCGGGGGAAGCGGGGGGAGGTCGCAGCGATCTTCGTCATGATAACGACGAAGCCAACCGGGTCAATCGGCGAGCTGGGATTGTGGACAACATTCAGCATCTTGAGGCCCACGATCTCCCCCGCAACAGTCAGACGACGCAATTCATCCTCACTCGGCCGACCTCTCGGAATCAGAAGAATGCCACCGAGCTTGAGCAGAGGAGCGCCCAGTTCGGCGACGACCGGTAAGGCACCGAGTGCTCTTGCCGTGGCGACATCGAACCGGTCCCTACCCGGTCCCTGCCCGTACTCTTCAAGCCGTGCATGGACCATGTGCACATTGCTGATCCCGAGTTTTGCCGCCGTCGCAGCGACCCAGTCCAGCCGCCGTCGTTGCGCGTCCACAAGCGTGAATGACGTCTCCCTGAACACCGCGGCGAGCGGGAGACCTGGGAGCCCAGCCCCAGATCCAAGATCAACCCACTGCTCGTTTGGGCCGGGAGCACGTAGGCGAGCAAGACCCAGAGCATCGTCGATGTGGCGGTCACGCAGGCGCTCGCCTTCCCGCGGCCCGAGGAACCCAAGATCGACAGCACTCTGATAGGCATGCTCGAGGTCACGGAGCAGGGCTTCAGGTCTTGGATTGCGAATCAAGAGCCGCGGATCGCCTTCCCGAACGTCATCGGATCGCCCTCGATCAACCAGGTGCGGACGTACCCGATCCTACAGATGAGAGAGCGCACGGACTCCATTCGTCGCTCACGGGATGGCAATGGCAGCAGGCGGATGCTCAGACCACCACTCGACGCGCGACGACGAATGAATCCCACCCGACGCCAGTTCACATCGTAAGCCGAGTCACACCCAGTACGAGGGCATCTCGCCACCACTCGTTCGGCGAAGCAGAGCCCTATCGCATGCTCGAGGGCGAAGAGCTGGGGATTGGGGCGGAGGTTCGGCCTGGTCAGGCGCTGGCTGCTTGACTGTCAGTGATGGGCGCACTCCTACCTCTCTCACTTCGCCGGGGAACGGTCCCCGCGCCAAGAACTCGCGATGTTTCACGTGAAACATCGCGAGTTCTTGGCGCGGCAGCTGGACCCGTGCCGTGCGCGCGGCCGTGCACGGGCAGTTCTCCTCCCAAGGGTGGTCCGCACACGTTGATGCGAGCATCGCAGGCCAGTCCTGGTGTCCCGTGCGGGGACGCCGTGCAGGCGTGAAAATGGGGCCGGGTTGCCTGCCGACGCGGCGCTTCTCTGGGACGTGAGCCCGTGGGCTAGTCTGCCGGGTAGCCCGGGGGAATCTCACCCCCGGGCTCCCACAGAACGGAACGTGACGGTCTCCCGTCATTCCGCTCGTCTCATCTGATCCGTCAGAACTCGGTCATCCAGGTCCAGTGGGCGAACAGGGCGGGCTGCCTGTGCAGCAGCCCGTTCCACCACCGCCTAGCCCGCTTGAATGCCCTGAGCCGCTTGAACTTCCGCCGCGCCCAGCGCATCAGGTAGGTGTTGATGCGCCGTAGGAGGCCGTGCAGCTCGGTCCGGTAGAACCTGCCGTGGAGGGTAGGGAGCTGGCGCGGTAGCAAGCCGCAGCGGTAGGCCCCGGCGCTCATCCCCGGGGTTTCCCTCGGGCGCCCAGATCCGGTAGCCCTGGCCACCGCATGTCCCGTTTCCAGCTCCCCCCCATCAATCCGTGCATGACCTTCTCGGTCACACGGCTTGCCGACGTTCTTCACCGGACGGCATGCACGATGCGTCCGTAGCCGATGGTCCCAACCAGCCGTTCCAGGCCGAGGCGGTTGCCGGAGCCGATCAGCAGCTTCAGCCCATGGCCGCGGCCTCGTCGGGCGTGGCGTTTGGACAGCAGCAGCGCCATCCGCTCCTCGACATACTTGTCGAGGCGGGCAAAGCGCACCGTCGAGTTGCCCACCGGTAGTACTGCCGCCAGCCCCGCAGGAACAGGTTGAGGTCGGCGACCAGCAGATGGGTGGGGACGTGACGAAGGCGGCGGCCGGTCAACTCCCGGATACGGGACCTGGCCCGTGCCATCGCCTTGTCACTCGGCCAGCACGCCGGATAACGGACGCTGGGGCGCCGCCTGGAGGTCACCATACGCAGGTGGAACCCCAGGAAGTCGACCCCACACTCGCCAGAGGCCAACGACACGATCTGCGTCTTGGCCGGCGCCAGTGTCAGGCCAAGCTCCCCCAGCAGCGTTGTCAGCGCCGCCATCGCGGCCTCGGCGCGCTGCCTGGTCGGACAGCAGATGCACAGGTCGTCGGCGTAGCGGACGAGCACCCCCAGCCGGTGATACCGCTCGGTCCATGCCCGGTCCAGACGGTGCAGAACCGCGTTGGCGAGCACGGGCGAGATCGCACCGCCCTGGGGAGCGCCCTGCCCGGGATGCGAGAGCACCATGCCCTCCAGCACCCCGGCCCGAAGGATCGCCCCACAAGCTTCAGGACCCGTCGGTCACTGACCCGCTCCCGCACACAGTCGAGCACCAGGTCAAACCCGAGCCGGTCGAAGAAGCTTTCGATGTCGGCGTCCACCACCCAGGTCCGCCCACCCCGCACCGCCTGGCGGATCGCCTCCAAGGCCTGGTGCGCGCTGCGCTTGGGCCGAAACCCAAACGAGCAGGGCAGAAAGTCAGCTTCCAGGATCGGCTCGAGCACGATCCGCAAGGCCGACTGGACCACCCGGTCACGCACACTGGCCACGGTCCCGGCATACTGCCGCGTCGTCCAGTACCTCGTCTGACTTCCTGGTCGTCACGCACCCGTTCCACCCGCTGGCCGGCCAGCGGCTGGCCGTGTTGTTGGAGCGGCGGCGGCCGTCCACCGAGCTGGTCTACGTCTGCGAGGGTGGGCCGGATGGTCGGGTGACCCTGCCGGTGGCCTGGACCGACCGGGGCGCTGTCCCGGCTGCGCATCGGTTGACTGCTGCGGGGCTGGCGGCGCTCGCTGCGCTGGTGGCCGCTCTCGAGCAGGGTGGTTTGCAACCAGCCGAGCGTTCGTGATCTTGTATGCAAATGGCAAACAAGAACCGGGATCTCGCCCAGCTCAGCGTGCGGCAGCTGCGCACCCGGCGCCGGCGGCTGGCCGCTGGCCTGCCGGATGTCGAGGCGCTGCTGCGCGGCGCGCTGGTCAACCAGCGGCGACGCTGCGGCAAGGAGGGCTGCAGATGCACCCGAGGCGAGCTGCACGGCCCCTACACCTACCTGGCGGCCGGCCGGTCGCGCGGCCGCAGCCGGCTGCTGTATGTGCCGGCCGCGCTGGTCGAGGCGGTCCGCCGCCGGGTCGACCAGACCGCCCACCTCGAGGCGGTCTTGGCCCAGATCGCGGCGATCAACACCGAGCTGCTGGCCCGCCGGGAGCTGGACTGAATGCTCGCACTCACCAGCCGGTCGCACCTGGAACTGGTCGCCGTGGTGGCCAACATGGCCCAAGCCGCCCTGGCGATGGGAGCTGCCGGTGAGCGCCCACCCCAAGATCACCCCAGCCACCTGGACCGCGCCGCGATCATCTACGTGCGCCAGTCGACCCTTGCCCAGGTACGCGACAACACCGAGTCCACCGCCCGCCAGTACGGCCTGGCCGACCAGGCGGCCCGGCTGGGCTGGCCCCGCGCTCGGGTCGAGGTCGTCGACGCCGACCTGGGCCTGTCGGGCCGCTCAGCCACCCACCGGACAGGGTTCCGGGAGCTGGTCGGCCGGGTCTGCGTCGGCGAGGTCGGGGCGATCTTGGGGCTGGAGATCTCCCGCCTGGCGCGCTCCTCCGCCGACCTGTCACGGCTGTTGGAGCTGGCGCGGCTGACCGACACGCTGGTCATCGACGCCGACGGTGTCTACGACCTTGCGGATTTCAACGACCGGCTGGTGCGCCACGAAGTTCTGTGTGACCGAGTGGAGGTGAAACGACTTCACCGTCGG
>WNGA01002443.1_pt1 | contig 42321 bp, 46 predicted proteins | sample 5400061 | NCBI WGS metagenome assembly WNGA01 (sample SAMN13153366, study PRJNA577476) | soil metagenome | isolation source: 100 cm soil or saprolite under grassland replicate 2 | place: USA:California | collected 2016-06-15 | reverse complement strand
CACCAAGTGCTTCCGCGACGAGGACTTGCGCGCCGACCGCCAGCCGGAATTCACCCAGATCGACTGCGAGACTTCGTTCCTCGACGAGACGGAGATACGCGCGATCTTCGAGGGCTTGATCCGAAGCGTGTTCAAGGAAGTGCTGGGGGTCGCGCTGGCCGATCCGTTCCCGGTGATGAGCTACGCCGAGGCGACGCGAGAGTACGGCTCGGACAAGCCCGACCTGCGCGTGCCTTTGAAGCTCACCGAGCTGACCGAAGTGATGAAGCTCGTGGAGTTCAAGGTGTTCTCGGGACCTGCGAACACGCCGGCGCACCGCGTGGCCGGCCTCTTGATTCCCAAGGGCGGTGAGCTCTCGCGCGGCGAGATCGACGCCTACACCGAGTTCGTCGGCATCTACGGCGCCAAGGGCCTCGCCTGGATCAAGTTCAACGACCTCTCGAAGGGCAGGGAGGGAATGCAGTCGCCGATCGTGAAGAACCTTTCGGATGCTGCGCTGAAAGCGGTCGTCGACTTGTCCGGAGCGAAGAACGGCGACCTGATGTTCTTCGGCGCGGGCAAGATCAAGGTCGTCAACGACGCGCTCGGCGCGCTGCGCGTGAAGATCGGCCACGAGAAGGGCCACGCGCAGGCCGGGTGGAAACCCCTGTGGGTGGTGGACTTCCCGATGTTCGAGTACAACGAGGAGGAAAAGCGCTGGACCGCGATGCATCATCCGTTTACCGCACCCAAGGACGGCCACGAGAACTTGCTCGCGAGCAATCCGGGTGAGGCGCTCGCCAAGTGCTACGACACGGTCCTGAACGGCGCCGAGATCAGCAGCGGATCGGTGCGGATCCATCGCGAGGAAGTGCAGTCGAAGGTGTTCCGCGCGCTTTCGATCGGGCCGGAGGAAGCCAAGCAGAAGTTCGGATTCCTGCTCGAAGCGCTGCAATACGGCGCGCCGCCGCACGGCGGCATTGCCTTCGGCTTCGACCGCATCGTCGCGATGATGGCGGGAACGGACTCTATCCGCGACGTCATCGCGTTCCCCAAGACGCAGCGCGCGCAGGATTTGCTCACGCATGCCCCGTCGCCCGTGGAGGAGAAACAATTGCGCGAGCTGCACATTCGCCTGCGCAAGTCGGAGAATTGAACGCGTGAAGGCCGAGTGGATCAGGGACGCGGCGAAAGCGGGCGTGTTCCAGCTCGGCGCCGACGCGCGCGCGCTTGCGCGCGCCGCAGCCGCGGCGGGATTCATGGTGATCTATATCGACATCGGCCACGCGCACGACAAGGAAGACTTCCTCGCCGATGCGTCCAGGGCGATGCGGTTCCCCGAGCGCCTTGCCGGCGACTGGGACGCCTTCGCGGGCGGTCTCAAAGACCTGTCGTGGCTGCAGGCGAAAGGCTGGGTGGTGATCCTCGAGAGAAGCAAGCATTTCTGCGGTGGGCACGGCCACGAATTCGAGGATGCGATGCAAGTGATGGCCGAGGCGGCCGTGTACTGGCGGGGAGAGGGCAGGCCCTTCTGGACACTCATCGCCGGGCCCGACGGCTGGAAATCCGGCTGGCCGGAGACGCCGGCGGCTTGAGCCGCCCATGACTGCTGTTTACAAGATTCCCCGTTCGGTCCTCGTGGTGATCCACACCTCGGACCTGCAGGTGCTGATGATGGAGCGCGCCGGCTGGAAGGGCTTCTGGCAGTCGGTCACGGGCAGCCTCGTCCACGAGGCCGAACGCTTTCGCGACGCGGCGATCCGCGAGGTGCGCGAGGAGACCGGCCTGGATGCGGCCCGCTACGATCTGCGCGACTGGGGCGTCGAGAACCGCTTCGAGATCTTCAAGAGGCACAGCAGCCGCTACGCGCCGGGAGTCACGCACAACCTCGAGCACGTCTTCAGCATGGCGGTGCCCGAGCCGCTTCCCGTCACGCTCGATCCGACCGAGCACCTGCGCTTCAAATGGCTGCCTTATCGCGAGGCCGCAGCGCTCACGATCTCCTGGACCAACCGCGACGCGATCCTCGCTCTTCCGCAAAGGCTCGGCGCCCGCGCCGGGTGAGTCTGCAAAACTTGCTGCGGAGGATGCCGTTGCGGCATGCTGTCAGCATGTCCGTGACCCCGACCCGCTTCGGCGCCGCTCTCTTCTTCACGCTCTTCGCGCTCGCCGTTGCGCCGGGCCCGGTGCGCGCCGCTCCCGCCGAGGCAATCGTGACTCGGATCGAGCGGCAAGGTGAATACATCACGATCGACGCATCGGCCTTGATGCGGGTCGATGCGCGAATCGCCTGGGAAGTGCTCTCGGATTACGACAATCTCGCCCAATTCATCCCGGACATGAAAAGCTCGCGCGTCGTGTCGCGCGACGGCAACCGCGTCCTGGTGGAGCAGAAGGGCGAGTTCGGATTCTTCTTCTACCGGCAGCCGGTCGACGTGGTGCTCGAGGTCGTGGAAGCGCCGCGGCGCCGGATCGAGGCGCGCCGGATCTCCGGAAACATCCGGGATCTGGAGACCCACTACGACCTCAAGGCGTCGGATGCGGGAGTGAAGCTCGACTACGTCGGACGCTTCATACCGGAATTCTCCGTGCCCCCTTTGTTCGGCATGCCGATGGTGCGAAGGATCGTGGAGCGCCGGTTCCGCGCCATGGTCGAGGAGATCGTGCGGCGCGACGCGCTCGCGCGCAGCCGGCCGAAGGATTGAGAGGTCCCCCGGCCGGCTCGCGCTTGCGCAAGCGGATCAGAACTTGTAGAGACCCTGCAGGGCGATCGTCATCAGGCTCTTGCTCGTCCCGCCGCTGAAGTCCGTGAATACCGCGTTGGTCGCCTGGTCGCGGCGCAGCTCGGCACGGGCCTCGAAGTTGTCGGCGGCCAGGTAGGCGCCCGTCGCGGTCACTTCCCGGTACTTCGTGCCGGCGACGCCGAAGCGGATGCCGTCCTTGTCGTCGAAGTTCTCGACACGCAGCGCGCCGCGGATCCTGCGCGTGAACATGTAGCTGCCGTAAAGTGCCGCACCGGTGTACTTCGCGCTGGTTGTGCCACCGCCAGCGGGGACGTCCTGGCTGACGTTGAGCAGCTCCGCGCCCACGTTTATGGCATCGCTGATGCTGTAGGAGCCGGTCGCGTTGACGCTGGTGCGGGTGCCGTTGATCGTCGGCGCCAGCGGCGGCGACGGTTCTTTGCCTGAGTAAGCCGAAACGCTGATGTTCAGCGGCCTGATGGGGTTGAGCGTCGCGCCGAGCTCGACGGTCTTGCTGCGGTTCTGGTCCTGGATCTGGTCCCAACCGTTGTTGACCCCTCCGATGAGGCTCACCGTGTCGCTCAGCGCCCAAGTGGCGCGCACCCCGGTGTGGGTGAAGGGTATCGCACCGAACAGGATCGAGCGCGAGACATTGGTGTTGCTCGGGCTCCAGATCACCTCGGTTCCGTGCAGGGTGGCGAACTTGCCCGCGATCACGGTCAAGGCCTTGTCTGCGTATTGCGCGTAGGCCTGGGTGACGTCGAACAGCGATGCGCTTGTATCAGGGAAGGAATGGATCACCTGGGCGTCGCTGCCGACGGTGAGGTTGACCAGACCCCCGAAGCCCGACCTCGGCAGCTTGGAGACGCTGAGCCCGAACTGATGCAGGTCGAACGAGTTGTTCTGGCTGTCGAACACCCGGGTCGAAACCCCGCCTTCGATGTCCCTGTCCGCGCGCGAGTACCCGACATCGATGTACCCGTTCACGGTGATGCCCGAGGCGTCGAGCACCTGCGAGAGGGTGGGGGCCCTGGCCGCCTGGGCCAGCGCTAACGAGGGAGCCGCGAACGCGGCCGAAACTGCTGTTGCGATGAGAAGCTTCTTCATGGAGCGTCCTTTCGTGGGTGGGAAAAATACTCCGCTGCCTTTTTATTTCGGTTTCAAACCTGCCAGGCTGCTTGATGCCGGGTCGCACCGGACTTTCGCCCGAAACGCCCTCCCCCTACTTGCCTGATCCCGACCAACGTACCTGGTTTCGCTCGTGCTGCACTCCTCAAGAATGTGAAATAGTCCCGGGCCGCGACCCGGAATCGGCGCAAGGATAGACCAAAAGGCGATTTTTTCCAACTGCCGCATTGCGGCGGCCCTCTCAAGCGGGGGGCTGTTATGATGGAATGATGGATGCGTTTTCAGCCCTGCCTGGCAGGGCGGTCACGGACCGGGGCCGCATTCTGACAGAATGCTGAATCCGGCCGGCGTGCTTCCACCTCAAAGCGCAAGAAAGTCCAGCGTGAATTTACACGTCTCCACCTACAACATCCACAAGGGTTTCTCGCAGTTCAACCGCCGCATGATGATCCACGAGTTGCGCGACCATCTGCGCCTGCTCGACGCGGACATCATTTTCCTGCAGGAGGTGCTGGGGCAACACCGCCGCCACGCCGCGCGATTCGAGGACTGGCCCGACGAGCCTCAATACGAATTCCTCGCGCGCCAGGTGTGGAACGACTACGCCTACGGCCGCAACTCCGTCTACGATCACGGCCATCACGGCAACGCCATCCTCAGCCGCTATCCGATCCTGCGCGCCGAGAACCAGGACGTCTCGGCCCACGGGCTGGAGCGCCGCGGACTCCTGCATTGCGAGATCGGGATTCCGGACCTCGGTGAGCCGCTGCACTGCGTCTGCCTGCACCTCGCGCTGCACGAGCGGGGCCGGCGCCACCAGGTCGGCGCGCTGATCGAGCGGCTGGAGCGCGAGGTGCCGTGGCGCGCGCCGCTCCTGGTCGCGGGCGACTTCAACGACTGGCGCAACCTCGCCGGCAAGCGCCTCGCCGATGCGCTCGGCCTGCGCGAGGCGCTCGCCGACCATTGGGGGAGGCCCGCGCGCAGTTTTCCGAGCGCGTTTCCGATGCTGCGCCTGGACCGCATCTACGTGCGCGGTTTCCGCGTGAACCACACCGAGATCCATCGCGGTCCTTCATGGTCGCGGCTTTCGGACCACGCCGCGCTTTCGGCTCACCTGCAGCTCGAGTGATCGCCTGAATGGCGGTCGAGTTCCTGCCCGGAAACCGCCTGACGCTGCTGCGCTCGGGCGTGGAGTATTTCCCCGCGCTCGAGGCCGCGATCCGCGAGGCGCAGCGCGAGATCTTCCTCGAGACCTACATCTACGCCGGCGACGCCACCGGGCGGCGCATCACGCGCGCGCTTTGCGAAGCCGCTTCGCGCGGCCTCGCGGTGCACCTGCTCCTCGACGGATTCGGCTCGAGGGACATGCCGGCGGAGTTCGTGCGCGAGCTGCGCGATGCCGGCGCGCGACTGCTGGTGTTCCGCCCGGAGATCTGGCGCTTCCGCTTCCGGCGCGACCGGCTGCGGCGCATGCACCGCAAGATCGCGGCGGCGGACGGGCGCGTCGCCTTCGTCGGCGGCATCAACATCATCGACGACATGGACACGCCGCGGCAGAAACCGCCGCGCTACGACTACGCCGTGAAGATCGAGGGGCCGCTGGTCGCGCCGGTCCGGGAAGCCGCGGTCCAGCTGTGGAACCGCATCGCGCTGGCGAGGCTCAAGCACGGTTGGCGCGTCAGCCACCCGGTCCCGCCGCACGTAGCGCACGCGGGCAGCGAGCGCGCGGCGCTCGTCGTGCGCGACAACCTGCACCACCGGCGCGACATCGAGGAAGCCTATCTCGCGGCGATCGAGTCCGCACAGCAGGAGATCATCATCGCGAGCGCCTATTTCTTCCCCGGGACGCGTTTTCGCCGGGCGCTCGCTCGCGCCGCCGCGCGGCGCGTGCGCGTGGTGCTGCTGCTCCAGGGGCGCGTCGAGTACGTGCTGCTGCACTACGCTTCGCACGCCCTCTACGGTCCGCTGCTCGAGGCGGGTGTGGAGATCTACGAGTACCACCGGAGCTTCATGCACGCCAAGGTCGCGGTGATCGACGGCCACTGGGCGACGGTGGGCTCCTCCAACATCGATCCGTTCAGCCTGATGCTCGCACGCGAGGCGAACGTGGTGGTCGAGGACCGCCGCTTCGCCGCCGAACTGCGCGCCAAGCTCCGCGCCGACATGGAGCAGGGCGCGCGCGTGGTGGCGAAGACGCGCTGGTTCAGGCAGCCCCTCTGGCGGCGCATTCCCAACTGGATCGGCTACGGGCTGGCGCGCTTCACCATGGGCATGTTCGGTGTCGGCGGGCGGTTTTGACGGAGCCCGCTTTGACGACCTCTTTGCGGCGCGGGTAGAGTAGGGGGGCGCAGCCGTTCGGCTCGTCCGGGAGGAGGAGTGTCCGCATGCCCAAGTATTCAACCGAAGCCATCCGCACCATCGCGCTCGTCGGCCATACCGGTGCGGGCAAAACCACGCTCGCGGAGGCGCTGCTCGCCAAGGCTGGAGCGATCGCCTCGGCCGGCAGCGTCGAGAAAGGAAACACGGTCTGCGATTTCGATCCGCTGGAAAAGGAGTACAAGCACTCGCTCAACTCTGCGCTCGTCAACTTCGCCTGGAAGAACGTCCACGTCCACCTGATCGATACGCCCGGGTCGCCGGACTTCATGGGGCAGGCGATCGGCGCGCTCGCCGCGGTCGAGACCGCGGTGGTCGTGGTGAACGCCGAGACTGGAATTCAGCTCGCCACCGACCGCATGCTCAAGTGGGCGGCGAAGCGGAACCTCTGCCGCATGATCGTGATCAACCGCATCGACGCGGAGAACGCCGATCTTCAGTCGATGCTCACCCGCATCCAGCAGGCGGTCGGACGCGAATGCCTGCCGATCAACCTCCCCGCGAAAGGCGGGAAGGACGTGGTGGACTGCTTCTTCAATCCCGACGGCGAAGCGGATTTCTCCTCGGTCAAGGAAGCGCACTCGGCGCTCGTCGACCAGGTCGTCGAAGTCGACGAAGCGCTGATGGAGAAGTACCTCGAGCAGGGTGAGGTGAGCCCCGAGCAGCTGCACGCGCCTTTCGAAAAAGCGCTGCGCGAGGGGCACCTCATCCCCGTGTGTTTTACTTCCGCCAGGAACGGCGCGGGCATAGCCGCACTGCTCGACATCTTCGTCAGTCTCGCGCCGAACGCGACCGAGGGCAACGCGCCGCCGTTTTTAAAAGGCGAAGGGGCGGAGGCGCAGGAGTTCTACGCCGTGCCCGGCCCCAAGGCGCACGTGCTCGCGCACGTGTTCAAGGTGGTGATCGACCCCTTTATCGGAAAGGTGGGCATCTTCCGCGTGCACCAGGGGACGATCACTCCGAACACGCCGCTCTTCGTCGGCGACGGCCGGCGTCCCTTCAAGGTCGGGCACCTGTTCACCGTGCAGGGCAAGGACTACGTCGAGACCGATGCGCTCGTGCCGGGAGACTTGGGCGCCGTGACCAAGGTCGAGGAGATCGAGTTCGACCGGGTGCTGCACGATTCGCACGACGAGGACCACATCCATCTGCGCCCGCTCGAATTCCCCGTGCCGATGCACGGCATCGCGGTCGAGACCAAGAAAAAAGGCGACGAGCAGCGCCTCTTCGAAGTGCTGCACAAACTCGAGATGGAGGACCCGTGCTTCAAGCTCGAGCGCCACGCGACCACCAACGAGACGGTGATCCGCGGCCTGGGCGACCTGCACATGCGCGTCAAGCTCGACAAGATGCTGCAGCAGTACAAGATGGAGCTCTCGACCAAACCGCCCAAGATCCCGTACCGCGAGACGATCACGCGCCTGGCCGAAGGGCATTGCCGCCACAAGAAGCAGACGGGCGGCGCCGGGCAGTTCGGCGAAGTGTTCCTCCGCGTCGAACCCCTTCCCCGCGGCAAAGGCTACGAATTCGTGGACAAAGTGAAAGGGGGCGTCATCCCCAACGTCTTCATCCCGGCGGTGGAGAAGGGCGTGCGGATGGCTCTGGATTCGGGCGTGATCGCGGGCTACCCGGTGCACGACATCCGCGTCACTGTATACGACGGCAAGCACCACGCGGTGGACTCGAAGGAAGTCGCGTTCGTGTCGGCCGGCCGCAAGGCCGTCATCGACGCCTTCGCCAAGGCGGGAGCGATCGTCCTCGAGCCCATCGTCAACATCGAAATCGCCGCGCCCGACAAATTCATGGGCGACCTGACCTCCGACCTCTCCGGCAAGCGCGGGCAGGTGACCGGCACCGACAACGCGGGCGGCGAGCTCACCACCATCAAGGGAATGGCGCCGCTATCGGAGCTTTCCGATTACCAGACGCGGTTGAAGTCCGTCACCGGCGGACAGGGATCGTACTCAATCGATTTTTCCCACTACGCGCCGGTGCCGCCGCACACGCAGGCGCAGCTGGTTTCGAAGCACAAGCAGCCGGTGGAGGAGGAGCAGTAATTGACTACTACTAGTCAGATAGTTGTATAGGAGCAGGAGGGGCGGTGGCAGTACCGTTCAAGACCATTAGACCCGAAGTCATCAGGCTTCGTAATTTCATAATTGGTGATTTGAATTATTTGGTCAAACAGAAGACAGGCGGTAACTATCTCGCCGCCGCATTGATCACTTGCGCGTGTGACGCTCTCTCACATCTTAAGAACGGTAAGGAAAATAAAGGGGAGCTCTTCTTTGCAGAGGTCATCCCTCCCGAATGGCAGCCGCTGGCGCCCGCTCTCTATAGTGCTATTCGAGACGGAATCGTACATTTGTACGATACAAAATTCGTTTGTATAAATTCACAGAAAATCGAGATAGTGATTTCGTGGCGCAAGAAACCACATTTCCACCGTTCCGCTGACGGCAAGCAGATCTACGTCAATGTCAGGAAGTTGGCCTCGGCCTTCAAGGCAGCGGTCAGATCCTTTGAAGCTGACCTGAAGGACAAACCTCAGCTTCGAGAGACTTTTGAGAAGTCTGTGCGTAAGTCTCGCGAAATATCGATTGAAAAAAACGCCGAACGCGCGGCTTGGAACAAATGTTTGCGCTCAATGAAAGTAGCGACCTAACCGCGCCTCGCCGCCAACGCACGTCTGAACGCGGACACTAGGGTACATTATGAATATTGCGCGCAATCTAATGACCGTCGGGACTTTCGCCGCAAGTCTTCTCGTCCTTCCTGGAGTTGATGCTGAAGTCTTGCGATCGAAAGAGTTGATTTGCAGCGGTGTCGTCACTTACGGTCAAAAAACCTTTACGGACCAAATCATATTGCGGCTTTCGGACAATGAAGTCGAAGTCACTGGTCAGTCAGGAATGACCAGTACGTTTGAGGGCATGCTGCGATACAAGATTTGCTCCGAAAGTGAAAACGGGATCGATTTTGAATACACGACATCGCATAATGCGGCAGCAATGTAACGCGCGGTGGTCGCTTGCAGAAAGTTGTCGGCAGTCTCCGTCTTACGCGGTCAGACAGAGGTGAGCCGTTCGTTGGGAACTACAAGTGCAAACCCACGCAGCGGGTTGTCAACTGATGCGACATCAGGCGCTAACCGCGAAGGCCCTTGGTACTTTATGTATTCCTGCTGGACAATAGATTTGGGGTGGCCTATCCTTCAATGAAACACCAGTGAGTACTTAGCAATGGGTTTGCAAACCGCACATAGCAAAGTAGATTTGTCTGATCGGCTTCTTTCTGCCGTAAGAGATGTTATTGCGCGCGTGGAGCCTTCGAAATACTCGGAGTTCTACCGATTGGTTTCGAATGCCCGTCAGACTATTGTAGGCTCTGAAGATGAATGGCAGCCATTTCTTATCCTTCTGCACAACGCAGAGATAGATCGTAGCGATCCGAACCATCTAACGGCGCTCATGATTGAGTTATTGCCGAAAGTAGTTGCTCAAGAGAGAAATGCTTATTTTCATGCGGTCGAAAAGTCTCGCGCTAAATTGGCGGAGAGAGGCGTGCAGGCGACCTGGGATCCGTCAGGCAATTTTGCATTGACTACATCAACGGCGTCATCTACCTCCATAAACGAGGGCGCCGACCATTTCGCTTGGGCGCTCGATCGCTTATCCAAGAAGTAGTCGGTCATTGCTCTGCGTCACTATCGGGTCACTCTAAAAGATGTGCTTGTCGCCCATCGTGTAGCACTGCTGCGCAGTGGTGGGCTTGCAGGTGTGCGAGATGTGACCCTGATAGAGTCCGCCATCGCCAGACCCTATACTGGGTACTACCACTCGATATACCGAAAAGCTGCCGCGCTGACCGAATCTCTCTCCAAGAACCACGGATTCGTTGATGGGAATAAACGCTCGGCGCTACTAGCACTTCATTTGTTCGTTGACCGCAGCGGTTACGAGTTGGTTGTGCCGGGCTATAAATTGGTAAAGCCGAGGGTATCTAAGCAGGACGCCAAGATTCTTGCTAACGTCGAAATCGAAGCAATGATTCTCGATGTAGTTGAGGATCGCTTGGAATACGACGATCTCGTGAAATGGTTTCAGGCACGTTTACTCCGGAGAACATAGACCGTGCGCCGGGCCAGTGCTCTGTGGACCAAACGGAGCGGATCGGATGTATGTCGGCACTCAGCGCGTTAAAGAGTTGATCCTCGGCTAGGTAGTTCCAAACATTAGACCACGGGAGGGATGCAATGCGTACGATAGCTATCTTAATCGGCCTCGCCCTTCTCACCGCCTGCACCTCCGCCCCCATCGCCCTCCGCGATATGGGCTCGTTCCACGTCGGCGGGCGCGATGTGGAGATCACGGGCAAGCCGGTGAAGGAGGTGGTGTTCACGCCGGGCGGGGTGCCGGCGAAGGTGGACCTCAACGGTACGTATTCGGTCGAGGCGATGTACGTGCAGTATTTTCTGCCGGCGAACCGCCGCGGGGCGGTGCCGCTTCTGATGTGGCACGGCGGGGGCCTGACGGGCGTGACGTACGAGACGACGCCCGACGGGCGCGAGGGGTGGATGAATTTCTTCGTCAAGCAGGGCTGGGACGTGTACAACTCGGACGCGGTGGAGCGCGGCCGCGCGGGCTGGGCGATGACCCCGGACATTTTCAAGGGCGAGCCGGTGTTCCTCGCCAAGGCGAATCCCTTCGAGCGCTTTCGCATCGGGCAAAGTCTCGGTTCCTGGAGTCCCGATCCGGCGCAGCGGAAGCTGATGCCGAACGTACAGTTCCCGGTCGAGGCCTACGACAATTTCGTGAAACAGAGCGTGCCGCGTTGGACGACGACCGACGACGCGATCATCCGCGCGTATACCGCGCTGGTGGACCGCGTGTGCCCCTGCGTGATTCTCTTTCACTCGCAGGCCGGGCAGTTCGGCTTCAAGGTGGCTCAGGCGCGGCCCGACAAGGTGAAAGCGCTCGTCGCAGTCGAGCCCGCGGGGATCGGCGACGCGAAGCAGGCGACCGTGCTCAAGAACATTCCGACGCTCGTCGTCTACGGCGACAATATCGCGCTCGACTCGCGCTGGCCGCAGATCAGGAAAAACGGCGTCGACTTCCTGAGCGAGATCTCCAAAGCGGGCGGCAAGGTCGAGATCCTCGACCTGCCCAGCGCCGGCATGCGCGGCAACTCGCACATGCTGATGATGGACCGGAACAACCTGCAGGTCGCCGGTCTCATCCAGCAGTGGCTTGAGAAGCAGGGGCTGGTTCGCTAGCTCACCGGCCGCGCGCCGGGAAATCCCTCTCTACCCTTCCCCGCACTGCTCTTGCGATCGCGGCGTCGAGCTTCGTCGCCGCCAGCCTCTTGAGTAGTGTCCGCTTGTCCGTCATCCCATGCCGCGCGAGCTCGCGCGTGAACTCGAGGTCCTTTTCCCGGCCCGCGACGTATTTGGAGATCGCGAGGTCGTGCACTTCCAGGCATAGGCCCGCGTAGCCGCCTGTATTGGAATTCTCGATGCGCACCAGGCGCCGCTGCCAGCCGCGCGGCAGCGTCGCCGTGTCCGGAGCGACGCCCTGCGCGTAGTAGCCGTATTCCTCGTGGAATCGCGATCCCTCGCCGATGGCGCCGTCCACCTTGTCGGCGAGCTCGGGCTTGTTCTTGGGGTACAAGTCGGCTTCCATCGATCTGCGGAAGGCGTTCGGAGCGTCGGGAAACTGGCCGAGCACGGCCTGACTCCCGATCACGACGATCTCGCGCTCGCCGGCGATTCGCCCCGCCGCGCGGATCAGGTGCTCAAGCTCGGAACGCTTCATACACGCGCCGCCGCTCGCCGGGCGTGAGCACGCCTGCGAACGGAGAGGACTGCCGCAGGCGGACGGCCGCTTCGTCCGCGTCCGTGATCAGCGCGGCGATTTCCGGCCAGGGGCGATCGAGGATCTCGCGCCACTCCTCCAGCGCGCGCGGCACGGCATCACCGTGGCGCGCGATCCATTTTTCGAGATTCCGCCGGGCCGCGGCGAGGAGCCGCCGGTCGGCTTCGATCTTGCGCGCGATCAGGCAGTGCATCGCGAGGCTGCGCGCCTCGATGATGCGGTGCTTCAGCACGCCGGGCGAGATCGCCGCGGATGCCGCGGGCCGCCACCGCGTCGCGACCCGCAGGCCCGCCGCGCGCCGGCGCGCGCGGTAGCGGCGCATGCGCTCGGCTGCGGTCTGGGCGCGGCCGGTCGGGGGACGTCCGGGGCGGCGGTCGGCCATCTTATTATCGTAACAAGTTACGATAATAAGCGCAAGCCGCCTTCGCCGGCCCGTTCGGCGGGCATTGCGAAATCCCGGCGGCCGGGGCTACCATCCGCGTCGGAAGTTGGGGAAAAATATGAACACGGCGAACGCCAGCTTGTCGGAGGCCCGCTGGCGGTACTTTCTGCTGGCGATCGTCGCGATCGGGTCCATGGCGCTGATGCTCTCGTCCCCGCCGATCGGTCAGGATCCCCAATATCACGAATTCGCCGACCGGCGTGCTTTTTTCGGCATTCCGAATTTCTGGGACGTCGTCTCCAATATCCCTTTTCTTCTGGCCGGAATCGCGGGGCTCAAGTTTTGCCTGGGGCACGAACTGCGAAGCGGCAAATCGGCCTGGATCGTGCTCTTCGCCGGCGTGGTTCTCGTGAGCGCGGGGTCGAGCTATTACCATTGGGACCCCGAGGACGCGACGCTCGTGTGGGACAGGCTGCCCATCACGATCACCTTCATGGGTTTGCTCGTTGCCGTCATCGCCGAGCACCTGAGCGCGCGGCTTGCGCGTGTTCTTCTCGTTCCGATGCTGCTGTTGGGGCTCGGCAGCGTGCTTTACTGGCGCACCCTCGGCGACCTGCGGTTTTATCTCTGGGTTCAGTTGATTGCCCTGCTTGCCATCCCGTTGATCATCGTCTTGTTTCGCGCCCGATACACGCGCCGCTGGCTGCTCCTCGCGGCGTTCGGCTGGCACGCGCTTGCGAAGGTTTCGGAGCTCTATGACCGGGAATTCTTCGCCCTCACCGGAAATCTGTTCAGCGGCCACTCCTTCAAGCACATTCTGGCGGCGATGGCCTGCTTCACGATCCTCTGGATGCTTCGAACGAGGAAACCGCTTTGACCGGCACCATGACCGCCGCGATCTTCCTCATCTTCTGCATCGTCTATCTCGGCATGATCCTCGGCGGGCTGCCGTTCCTGCAGCTCGACCGCACCGGCGTCGCGCTCTTGGGCGCGATCGCCCTGATCGGCGTCGAGGCCTTGAGCCCGGAGGAGGCCGCAAAATCGGTCCACCTGCCCACGCTGATCCTGCTGTTTTCCTTCATGGTCGTTTCGGCGCAGATGCGCCTGGGCGGCTTCTATACCTGGGTCACGCGAGCGCTCGCCGCGCTGCCGCTGTCCCCGCCGCTGCTGCTCGCGGCGCTGATCGTCGCGGTGGCGGCACTGTCGGCCGTGTTCAGCAACGACGTCGTCTGTCTTGCCGTCGCCCCGGTCCTGATCGAGGCCTGCCTCGCCCGCCGGCTCGACCCGGTACCCTATCTGCTCGCGCTCGCCTGCGCCGCGAACGTCGGTTCTGCGGCGACCTTGATCGGTAATCCGCAGAACATGCTGATCGGCGAAACGCTGAAGCTTTCCTTCGGCGGATACATGGCGCAGGCGCTGATACCGGTGGTCCTCGGGCTCGCGGTGACCTGGGGCCTCATCGCCTGGCAGACGCGGGGCCGCGTCGGAAAGGCGCGAGGACCATCGTGCTCCGTTCGATCGCTGGCAGACGGCGAAGGGCCTTTCGGTGGCCGCCGCGCTCCTGACGGTGTTCCTGTTCGTGCCCTCGTGGCCGCGCGACGTGGCGGCGCTCACGGGCGCGGGGCTGCTGCTCATGAGCCGCAGGCTGCATTCCACCAAGATGCTGGGGCTGGTGGACTGGGAGCTGCTGATCCTCTTCATCGGCCTCTTCGTGGTGAACCACGCCCTGCAGGAGACGGGAATCGCCGCCGGGATCGTGGCCGACCTTGCGGCGGCCGGCGCGAACTTGGAGCGGCCCGCGCCGCTGTTTGCCGCGACGCTGGTGCTGTCGAACGTCGTCTCCAACGTGCCGGCGGTGATGCTCCTGCTCCCGGTCGCAGAGCACGCGCTCGCCGGCCCGACGCTCGCGCTCGTTAGCACCCTGTCCGGCAACCTCTTGATCGTCGGCAGCATCGCGAACATCATCGTGGTGGACGCCGCGGCGCGGCGCGGCATCCGCATCGACTGGCGGCGCCACGCGCGCACCGGCGTGCCTGTGACCCTCGCCACGCTCGCGGTCTGCGCGGCCTCGCTGTGGTGGCGGATTTTGCCCGCGGCTTGATGCGAGAGGCGCTGGTCCCTGAGCGTAGGGCACGTGCCCCGAACGCGCTCACTAGGTGAAAAGGCCTCGTTTTCCTGGCACTGGTCTTGCTACTTGACTGGTGCACTGACGTGGTGACGAGATCGGCAGTCCGGATGGCAACTATCCGTCGGCGATGTCGGTCTTCCAACGTCAGGAGAGCGACAGGAAAAAGGAGACCGAGATGAACAAGCGCAAATTGCTGACCCTGGTGTCGATAGCCGCTGTCCTGCTTGCCCCGGCGGGTTTCTACGCCTCGACCGAATATCAACGGCACGCGGCGGCGACCGGGCTCGGCGAGCCCGACACCATGGCGACCGACTTCCTCTGGACGCCGACGGAAGTCCGGGCGATCGGCCTTGGCGAGCCCGACACCATGGCGACGGAGTTTCTCTGGACGCCGAAGCAAGTCCAGCCCGCGCGCCTTGGCGAGCCCGACACCATGGCGACCGAATTTCTCTGGGTACCGAAGCACGTTAGTTAGTACGCTCCGGATCGGGCGCGGTGCTACAGCCGCCGCGCCGGACCGGAGTGCAATCCTTAGGCTTAACCCGCTCCCGTAGTACGCTGCGCCCGGCTCTCCGGGCGGTTGGTGTATCTTTGCCGATACGGCGTATGCGGCTCCGCTCCTGTGCGAGCCGAAGCCGGGACTCTATCCTCGATCAGGAATTTCGGAGGAACCATGTCGATCAGAAACGCGTTCGTCACGATGGCATTCGCGCTCTGCGCCGCAGGCCTTGCAGCTGAGGCAGGCGCCCAGCAGCGAAGCGAAGGACCCTGCGCGGCGGACGTCAAGAAATTCTGCGGCGACGTCAAGCCGGGGCAGGGCGCGATCGCGAAATGCATGAAGGCGCATGAGGCCGAGCTTTCCCCGGCGTGCCGGGAAAGTTCGAAAGCGCTCGCCGAGAAAGCCGGGAGGCTGCGCGAGGAATGCAAGGCCGACGCGGAGAAATTCTGCAAGGGCATTGCGCCCGGGGGCGGGCGAATCCTGTCCTGCCTGAAGAGCCGCCAGCCGGAACTCCAGCCCGCATGCGCGGCGGAATTCAAGCGCGCGGGGAACCGCAGGCCGCAATAGCGGCGACTGAGCCCGCCATGTGTAATGCGGAACCCTAGGTCGCTGAAAATGAACGGGCGCGCGCTGCCCAGAGGTTCGCGCCGGCCTAAACTGTGAAAACGAGCATAAATTCCCCTTTGGCAGGCTGCGCAGGGAACCTTTTCGGCCGCGCGCACGTGTAAGCTAGGTCATGCCGCCTGTTTTGCCGTTCCGCCGAACCCGGGGCGCCACGTCGCAGTATCGTCGAGGCCGGCCCGACGCGCTGAATTTCGAGGATTTGTTGCGCCCGCAAGTCGAGTACCTCTATCGGCTGGCCTGGCGCTTCACCGGCAGCGTGGCCGACGCCGAGGACCTCGTCCAGGACATATTGATCAAGCTGTATCCCCGCACGCAGGAACTGCTCGAGATCGAGCGGCTCCGTCCCTGGCTCGCCAGCGTGCTCTACCACCAGTACGTCGACTCCGTTCGCCAACGGGCTCGCTCGCCGATCGTGGAGCTCGTGACCGACGCCGGGGGCGAGGACAACCCGCTCGATGCCTTGTCCGCGACGAGGGATGGCCCGGAAGAGCACGCCGAACGCAGCGGCCAGCGCGAGCGCATCCTGACCGCCCTCAGGCGGCTCAATCCCGAGCAGCGCGCGGTCGTCACGATGCACGACGTCGAGGGGTACAGCCTCGAAGAGCTCGAAACCATGCTGGAGACGCCGCTTGGCACCCTCAAGTCGCGCCTGCACCGGGCGCGCCAGCGGTTGCGGGCGCTGCTGCCGATGGAACCTTTTTCAGCCCCCGAGCGTGTTAAGCGGTAGGAGCCGAACAAATGGAATGCCGCGACATCACACTGCAATTGGACGACTTGCTCGACGGGCGGCTCGAGGCCCTCCAGCGGAAGTCGGTTCAGGAACACTTGGGGCGTTGCCCGGACTGCCTCAGCCTGCATGAGCACGCGGTGGCGGTGCGGGCGGCCTTGGGCGAGCTTTCCCCGCCCGCCCCGCCCCCTCACTTCGTGGACCAGGTACTATCGCGCGCGACCCGTACGGTCGGTAGCGCAAACCCCAGATGGCGCCCCATGCTCGGCATGGCGCTCGCGGCGAGTCTGGTGCTGGGCGTGGCCCTCGGGGTGTTCCTCGCCACGCGGTCGGAACCGGTGCAGGCGGTGTCGCTGACGCTCGACCGGCCCGAGACCGTGCGGCTGATGTTCACCAGCGCAAAACCGCTGAAAGCCGCCACAGTGAGCCTCGCGCTGCCCGAGAACGTCGAGCTCGTCGGGTACGGCGGCCGGCGCGAGCTTTCCTGGGAGACAGATCTGGGCAAAGGCGGGAACCTGATGCAGCTTCCCTTGATCGTGCGCGGAGCGACGAAGGACGATCTCGTCGCGAACCTGTCGCACGGCGGGAGCAGCAAGACGTTCCGGCTGAAGATTGAAGTCGATAACACGGGCAAGGACATGTAGCCCGCCGGGCTCGTGGATTTGGGAGCGCACTAGCAAGCAAGGAGATATGTCATGAAGCGATTCACACGGCATGCGATGGGTACGGTTCTTGTCCTCGGGGTATCGAGCGCGTGGGCGCAGCAGCGCGATCTCGAGGTGACCATGGACGTCGTGCCGGCCAACGCGTCCGTCGGCGCGGCCGGCGAGATCAAGCTGCCCATCACCCTGCCCACGACGGCGTCGCCCCAGGGGCGGGAGTCCTCGGCCTTCGGCCTCGGGACCGCAAACTTGGCTCGCGACAAGCTTGATCTCAGTGGCCGGGAGTTCGGCGTGTCTGAGGCGGCGCGGGCTAAAACGAAAACGGAGCGGCCGTAGCGCCCTCGTGCGGGCCGGGCAACGGACCCCGGCCCGCAGAATAGTTCAGTAGTTTCCCGGCAGCGGCCTGCCCGTTGCGCCGGAAGGGAGGGAAGATGAGCACGACTAAAGGGCAGCTTTTTCCGTCCGTGATTCTTGCATTGGGGATCGCGGGGTTTTTTCCGGCGGCAAGCGCGTTCGGCGCGGCGGTCGTGCAGGAGTCGAAAGGCGATGTCCGCGCCGGTGCGACGCCCGCCGAAAGCAAGCCTGTAGCCCCGAACCAGCGTGTGCTGTCGGGCGGCTTGGTGACCACCGCTTCGGGTTCCCAGGTCGTTCTGCGCTTCGACGACGGTCAGATCGTGGCGCTCCATGAGAATACGCAGTTCCGGATAGAGAACTTTAGCTACCGGCAGCAGGAGCCGAAAGCCGATCGCGCGGTGTTCGTCCTTTTGCGGGGCGCGCTTCGCGCAGTGAGCGGAGCGTTGGGAAAACGCAGCCCCGACGCGTTCTCGCTGAGCGTCCAGACGGCGACGATCGGCATCCGAGGCACCGACTTCATGGTCGCGAGCGTGAATCCCGCCTACCTTTCGGTGCTCGAGGGGACCGTTGCGGCGACGAACACCGCGGGCACGGTGGCGTTCGGAGCGGGAACGTTCGGATCGATCGCGACCCCCACCACGCTCGCGGCCTCCATCCCCGCAAGCGCCCTGCCCGCCGCGGTTTCGTCCGCGTTCGTCAGCCTTGGCGCGCTGCGCATTACGCCGGCGGGCTACGCTGTCGGCGAGATCGACCTGCCCGGGACGGCGGCGCCCGGGGCGCAAGAACCCTCGGCCTTCGGCCTCGGGATCGCAGACGCGGCTCGCGACAAGGGGGATCTGAGTGGCCGCGAGTTCGGGCAAGGGGTGTCCGGGGCGTCGCAGGTTCGCGACCGCAGCCTGAATATCCCGTCGAAATCCGGGCGGCCGTAACGCGATCGTCACCCCAGGCACGCTCCCTGCCGGGTTACACTCCGGCGGGTGCGCGCGTTTATTCGGGGGCGAAGGCCACAAGAGGGAAAAACAAGCGCCTTTGGGATTCCCTGCCTTGTCGTCGTCGCTTTACTCCTTAGCGTCGTTCCGTGGCAGCCTGTCGGCGCCGCCGCGGACGGCACGCAGGCTTTCGAGCAGGCCGTCAAGGCATTTCGCGCGGGCGATTACCCCGCGGCGCTTCAGTTGTTCCTCGATGCGCGGAAGGCGGGCCTGGACACTCGGGGCCTGCACTACAACCTCGGCGCGGCGTATTACCGGCTGCAGCGCTACCCGGAGTCCGAGCGCGAGTTCGAGGGGCTCGCGAGCGACCCGGAGTGGGCTGCTCTCGCCCACTACAACCTCGGTCTGATCGCGCAGCGCACGGGTCGCGAGCTGCAGGCGATCGCGTACTTCGAACGAGCACACCTCACGACCACTGACCCGAACTTGCGCACGCTCGCAGCTACGGCCCTCGAGCGGCTCGGCGCCGCGCCGCCGTTGCCGCGGACGAGCGCCGTGGTCTCCTTGGCCGGGGGCTACGACAGCAACGCAACGCTGTCGCCGGACGCCGCGACAGTCGGAGTCAGCCACCAGGGCGCCCCGTTTGTCGAGGCGCTGGCCGCGGCCAGTCATCGTCTGGCGGGTAACACCGCGCGCGGGTGGTATGCCCACGGGGGCCTGGTCCTGCGGAAGTACAGAGATCTGAGCCAGTTCGACCTGGCGGGGTCGCGTGCCGGCCTGAGCTACGAGACCGATTCGGGTCGCTTGCAGACCAGCGTCGGCGGTTATTTCGACACGGCGTACATCGGCGGCGGGCGCCTCGAGCAGGTCGCGGCAGTCGATGTGCAGGCGCGCAGCCGCCTGGATGCCGGCCACGACCTGCGCGGGCGCTATCAGCTCGGGCACATCGCCGGTGGCGGCGGCTACGAGTATCTCGACGGGTGGCAGCAGCGCTTGTCGGCGGACGCGGGCTTCGCGCTGGCGCCCGCTCTTTTCCGAGTCGGCTATCAGCTTGAGCTCAACAATCGCAGGGATCTCGAGCAGGGAGCCGACTTCTCCAGCGCCTCGCCGACGCGCCATTCGCTGTTCGCGACCTTCGCCCTGCGCAATGTCGGCGCCTGGCAGGCCGACGCGCGCGGCGAATATCGCGTCAGCCGCTACAACGATCCTGATCGTCTCAACGTGGGCACCCTCGAGGTCACGCGCAAAGACGACCGGTACGGGTTCGCCTTGCGCGCCAATCGTCGCCTGACCGCTCCGTGGCGTGCGTTCATCGAGACCAGCTACTATCGAAACGAATCGAACCTGGACATCTACGACTATAGCCGCTACCAGTTGATGGTCGGTATCGAAGCTGTGCTGGAAAAATAGGTTCAGAGTCGATTTTCTTTGTAATAGGATGAGAACTCGTATCTGACCGCGACTGGGGAGGGGAACGCGATGCAAGGCACAAGCCCAGTCGAAACCGGAGGGGATCCGCTCGCCCCCTACCGCGGGCGGATCATGTACGGCCTGGCGAGCGCCGCGGCGGTTTGCCTCCTTCCGTTCTCGGTCAACGCTTTCGTGCAGGGGAATCCTGGGTTGGGAGCGGGAATTCTGTGCGCGTTCCTTGTTCTCGGCGTCGACGCTTTCGCCATCTACCTGAAGAAATCTCCGCCTATTCCGCTGATATTGCTGCTCGTCCCCATCGCGGCGGGCACGGCGATTTCCCTCAAGGTCCAGGGCTTTTTCGGCGCGCTGTGGTGTTACCCCACGGTGCTGCTCTTCACTTTCTCCCTTTCGCGGCGCATGGCCAATGTAGGCAGCATTTTGCTGCTTCTGATCATCAGCGCGCTGGTGTATCACTACATCGACCTTGCGTACACCATCCGGTTTTTCGTCACGCTCACGCTCACCATCGTGCTGGCCAACATCGTCCTGAGCATCATCGTCGACCTGCACCGCAGGCTCCTCGACCAGGCGATCGTGGACCCGCTGACCGGCGTCTTCAACCGGCGCCACATGGAGCGCTGTCTGAGCGACGCCATCGAACGGCAGCGGCGCAACTCGGCCTCGGCCTCGTTGCTGCTGATCGATGTCGATCGCTTCAAGAGCATCAACGATCAGTTCGGCCATGCGAAGGGCGACAGCGTGCTGAAGGGAATCGTTTCGCTGATCGAAAAACGCTCGCGCAAGCTCGACCTGCTCTTTCGCATCGGCGGCGAGGAATTCATGTTGTTGCTGCCCGACACGCAAGAGGCTGCGGCCGCCGTGGTCGCGGAGCAGCTTCGCGCTTCCATCGCGGAATCGCGTCTGCTCGATGACCAGCAGCTGACAGTGAGCATAGGGGTGAGCGAGCTTCAACCCGGCGAGTCACTGGACTCCTGGATGAAACAGGCCGATGACGCTCTGTATGCTGCCAAAAAGGCGGGCCGCAATCGGGTGGTTTGCGCCGGGCTGTCCCGGCCCCAGTCGGACCCGGCACTCCCTGACGCGGAACTGGAGACCTGAATCGGTGCGTTCGGCTTGAGTTGCACCGCGCCGCCGCCGCATATGCGAGGTGCAGGTCGCTTGACGCAGTCGGATTGCGCGTGTATAAGGAGCGCGCAGGATTCTCCAAGCCGAGATCGTCTGGTCCAGCTGCAACCGCTTACGCACGCTCACCTCATCAGGTCGTCGTTTTCTCTCTCCCCTTGAAGTTCCCGCGCTCCGGGCGAAAGCCTTCTTACAATTTTTTTTAGGAAATGTGCAAATGAGTACAGGTACGGTCAAGTGGTTCAACGACTCCAAGGGTTTCGGGTTCATCACCCCGGACGGCGGCGGCAAGGATCTGTTCGCGCACTTCTCGGCGATCCAGGGCAGCGGCTTCAAGTCCCTGAAAGAAAACCAGAAGGTTTCGTTCGATGTGACCGCCGGCCCGAAAGGCGATCAGGCCGTCAACATCAAGCCCATCGCGTAACAAGCGACGCAGGCCGAGAAAAAGCCCGGGCAGCCGGGCTTTTTTATGCGGCCTCCGAAGAGGGATCCGGGCATTCGGTCCGCCGGGCGAAGTTGCACGCCTCGAACGCCCATTCCTCGACAGAACGGGGGCGTTTCTATATCCTGAGCGGCTCCATGGACAAGCGAAAAGCATGGCGGAAACAGGAACAGCAACTGGTCGAGCAGTGGAACGCGGCTGCCGGGCGGTTCCGGGATGCTCAGGCGGCTTTGTCGTCCCGGTCTTCGGAGAATGCTGATGCCGCGCCGGACGAAGAGAACGAGCTGAAGGCCAAGGTAGCCCGGGCCGAGCTCGAAGCCGTGCGAAAACAGGTGGCGCGCATCAAAGCGGAGTTCAGCGCCGGAAAGCGGTACTAGTACGAGGGAGGCGCATACGCCTTCTCCGGAATGAAGCCAGGATCCGCGGCTTTTGCGCTCGCGGCGATTTTCACGGGACTCTCCGCCGCCCTGGCCCAGAACTACCCGTCAAGGCCGGTCACGATGGTGGTGCCGTTTGCCGCGGGCGGGCCGGTGGACACGATCGCCCGCATCATCGGCGCCCCGATGGGGAAGACGCTCGGCCAGGCCATCGTGGTTGAAGACGTCGTCGGCGCCTCCGGCACCCTCGGCGTGGGCCGGGTCGCGCGCGCGGCCCCTGACGGCTACACGCTCAGCATCGGCCACTGGGGCACCCACGTCATCAACGGCGCGGTCTTTCCGTTGCAGTACGACCTGCTCAAGGACCTGGAGCCGCTGGCGATGATCGCGAGCAATCCGCTGATGATCGTCACGAACGCTTCGTTCCCGGCAAGGGACTTGAAGGAATTGATCGGGTGGCTGAAGGCCAATCCGGGCAAGGCCTCGGCGGGAACCGCCGGATCGGGATCGGCGACGCACATCGGCGGGATCTACTTCCAGAACGCGACCGGAACCCGGTTCGAGCTCGTGCCCTACAAGGGCACCGGGCCGGCGATGCTGGATCTCGTCGCCGGTCGCATCGAACTGATGATCGACCAGGCTTCGAACTCCATTCCGCAGGTGCGCGGCGGCAAGATCAGGGCCTACGCGATCACCGCGAAGGCACGCCTGGCTGCGGCGCCTGAGATACCCACCGTGGACGAAGCGGGCCTGCCGGGGCTGCATGTTTCGGTGTGGTACGGAATCTGGGCGCCGCGCGGCACGCCCCGCGATGTCGTGGCGAAGCTGAACGCAGCCATTGTCGCGGCGCTCGCCGATACGGCGGTGCGAGCGCGCCTCGCCGATCTGGGCCAGGAGATCCCGCGGCGCGAGCAACAGACTCCGGAGGCTCTCGGCGCCTTTCACAAAGCCGAGATCGAGAAGTGGTGGCCGGTGGTGAAGGCTGCGGGCATCAAGCCGGAATGATATCCTCCGTGACCTCCAGGGCCAAGACGGAAACCACGCGGGACTCCGCATGTCTGGAAGCTCCCGCCCCCGCCGGCGGCAAAGAGAGCGAAGAGTCATTTCAGAGGGAAGGAGAGATCATGATGCAGCGAATGGGCTCACGGTTGAGATTGCTTGGTTTCGCGGCGCTCGCGCTCCTCGTCTCGGGGTGCGGCACCATCAAGTACATGAAGGAAATGCCGGCGGGAACGGCGGTAAAGGCTCCCGCGCCGGGCACACCGGAGTCCGAGCAGTGGGCGCGCGAGAACATGGACAGCATCCGCTCCAAGCACGCCGAGAACTATTCGCGCTGGAATCAGAAGTCCGAGAAAGAAAAGCCGCACCTCGCCAGCGCAGACGCGGTCTGACGATGACCCCGCGGGCGCGGACTGTGAGGTTTTCCGTACCCGGTTCCGCTGAGCGCGCAGCCGCCGACGAAAGCGGCCCGCCTGAGGAGGCGATGAAAACGAAGAAAATGCACAGCAGGGAGCTGGGCCTGCTCCTGACGCGGCAGCTCCTCGACGTTGAAGACCTGCACTACGGGCTCTGGGACGCAGACCTCGAGCTTAAGCTCGGCAATCTCGCCGCCGCCCAGCAGCGTTACAACGACATGCTGATCGCGCAGCTGCCCGCGCCCGAACGCGAGGTCCGCGTTCTCGACATCGGCTGCGGCACGGGGCAGCTGCTGCGGCAGATGCTCGACCGAGGCTACCGCGCGGACGGCGTCATCCCGTCCAAGGACCTCAGCGACGCAGTGCGCCGGAAGCTGGCGGATCGCTCGGGCTATCGGTCGCGGATTTTCGAGTGTTGCCTCGAGGATTTTCCGGTCGAGCAGTGCCGGCGCCACTACGATGTCGTGCTGTTCAGCGAAAGCTTCCAGTACATTTCGCCGTCGGTTTCCTTGCCGATCCTGCAGGCGATCCTGAAGCCGGGAGGGCTGCTCCTCATTTCCGATTTCTTCAAGAGCGATGCGCCAGAGAGCGGGTCCCTCGATCCCGGCTTCGGCGGCGGCCATCCGCTGAAGGATTTTTACGCTTCGATGAAGCTGACGCCGTTCGTTCTCGTCAAGGACGAGGACATCACGCGGCGCATCAGTCCCAACATGGAGCTGGTGAACGATGTTCTGATGAACAGGATCAGGCCGGCCACGCTCACGATCGGGCGCTACATCGAGTGCCGCTATCCGCTGCTCGCGCGGCTCGCGCTCAGGCTGCTGCGCAAGAAACTGGACCGGGTGAATTGCAAGTATTTCTCCGGCCGCCGCAGCAAGGAAGTCTTCGAGCGCTACAAGATCTACCGGCTGCTGTTGTACCGCCTTCCGTAGGGTGGCGGGCGCCCGATTCAGGCGGCGTTGCGCCGCCTGGACATCCCGATGCCTTCCATGCGCAACGCACCCGCAGGCTGTGGACGAAGGTGAAATCCTCGCGCTTCATTCGGGGCCGGATCCGCTTGTGGATTAGACTCCGAGCATACCAGAGCTCCGATGGACGAGATCGTATTGCGCTCAATGCTGAAGTGGCCGGACGTGCCGGCGGTGTACGGCTGGCTTTCCCTCGATCGGCGCGGAAACTGGATGATCAAAACTGTCGCGGGGCGCTTCGAGCGCATCGCCCATGCCGCAGTCAGGGAGTTCATCGGCAGGAATTACGCGTCGGATTCCGAAGGCCGCTGCTATTTCCAAAACGGCCCGCAACGCGTGTTCGTCGCCCTCGATTACACGCCGTGGGTCTACCGGCTCGACGACGCGGGGCAGGGGCTTCTCGCGCACACCGGCGCGGTGCCGCGCGCGCTCCAAGCGATGTTTCTCGACGACGCTGGCGCACTGCTCCTCGAAACCGAACTCGGTATCGGCGTTCTCCTAGACCGCGATCTTTCCGCCGTTCTCGAGCGCCTCACCGACGTCCGCGGTCGGACGGTCGAGCGGCTCCTGGAAGGCGTCGCGCAAGGTGCCGAAGCGCAAGTGATGCTGCAAGGCAAGAACGCGCCGATCGCTTCGATTCGCGCCGCGGATGTTCCCCGCCGGTTCGGATTCGTCGCGCGGCCCGCGCCCAGGGCGGGCGAGCCGGAGTGCTGAGCGATGCCGGATGTAACGAGGTGTAAAAGGTCAACGCCGGCCGAGCGCCGGCGTTACACTTCTTCAGAGCCGGGTTCTCCTGAAAGGAGAGTCCAATGAAACGACCGATTGCGATTCTGCTGGGAATGGTGCTGCTGGTAAGCTCAGACGCCGTCCTCGCACGCGGCGGCAGAGGCGGCGGAGGTCATGGGGGCGGCGGAGGATTCCACGGTGGCGGGACGTCCATGGGCGTTCACAGCGGACATGGAGTAGCAGTCGTCGGCTTTCACGTCGGACATCCCATTGGACGGCCATTCGTGGGCGTTCGCTCCGGGCCGGTGTTTATCGGTCGTCCTCCCTTCTTCCATCGCCACCGCGTAGTCGTCGGCGGCACGGTCGTGGTCGGTGCGCCGTTCTTTTATCCCTATCCCTACTATCCTCCGGTGTACGCGGCCCCGCCGGTCTATACCGGACCGCCGGCCTATATCGAGCAGGGCGGGGGCGTGTATTACTACTGCCCGGATTACAACGACTACTACCCCAACGTCTCCAGCTGTCCCTCGCAGTGGGTGCCGGTCTCCGCGGCTGCCAGCGAAACCCCGCGCTGAAGTCCTCCACGACTAGTCTGTAGTCAGCACGACCTTTCCCTGAACCTTGCGGTTCATCATGTCGTTGAGCGCGTCGGCTGCGCGCTCCAGCGGGTAGCTTGCGCTCACCAGCGGCTTGATCTTCTTGGCGCGCAGCCACGCTGTCAGCTCCCTCAGGTTCGCCGCGTTGAGATCGCGCTCCCGCCTGGCGAACTCACCCCAGAAAACGCCCACGATAGCGCAGCCCTTGAGCAGCGCCAGGTTGAGCGGGATCTTTGGGATTTCGCCCGAGGCGAAGCCGACCACGAGGTAGCGTCCCTTCCAGGCCATCGCACGAACGGCAGGCTCGGAATACTTTCCGCCGACCGGATCCAGAACGATGTCGACGGCGCTGCCCAGATTCTTGAGGGCTTCGCGCAGGTCCTCGCGCTCGTAGTTGATCGTGACTTCAGCGCCGAAACGCTTGCAGGTCTCGAGCTTCTCGTCGGAGGAGGCGCAGGCGATCACGCGCGCACCGAAGAGCTTGCCGAGTTCCACCGCGGCAAGGCCGACGCCGCCCGCCGCGCCGAGCACGAGCAGCGCCTCGCCCGACTTGATTCCCGCGCGGTCCTTGAGCGCGTGGTAGGCCGTCGCGTAGACGAGGCCGAACGAGGCGGCGACCGTGAAATCGAGGCCGGCCGGAACCGGCGTGGCGAGCGTCTCTTCGACCACGGCCTCCTCCGCATAGCCGCCCCAGCGGATGTGCGCCATCACCCGGTCCCCGGGCATGAAACCGTGCACGCCTTCGCCGACCTGCCTGACCACGCCGGCGATCTCGCTCCCCGGAGAGAAGGGCAGCTCGGGCTTGAACTGGTACTTGTTCTGGATGAGCAGGACGTCGGGAAAATTCACCCCGCTTGCCTTTACTGAAACCAAAAGCTGTCCTTTCCCCGGTTTCGGCGAAGGCAGGTCCTCGACCACGAGCGTATCGGGCGGGCCCCAACTCTTGCACAGCACCGCTTTCATGCGCGTCCCTTCGCGTTCATGCCGGCATCATAGCTGCCTTGTTGCCTCGGTCACAATTGTCGGGCTACCATGCAATGGAAGGAGGGTGCCATGACCGACAACGTGACTCCGCGCCAGCCCGAATACGTGGGATTCTGGAAGCGTCTGCTTGCCTTCTTCATCGACTCGCTGATCCTTCTCGTCATCATTGGCCTCATCCTTTTCGCGATCTTCGGAAGAAATTACATGGAGCTGTCGACCCAAGGCAAGACCCTCTGGGCAGACATCCTGTTCCAAGTCGTGCTCCCTGCCCTCGCCGCGATTCTTTTCTGGCGATTCCGCGGTGCGACGCCGGGAAAGATGCTGATCTCGGCAAGAATCGTCGATGCGCAGACGTACGGGCCGCCATCCACAGGAAAGCTGATCGGACGTTATTTCGCGTACATCGTCTCCATGTTTCCCGGTATTGCGGTTCCCGTTGTCATCGCATTGACGCGGCCGGATTTGCAAATGTGGATCCTTGTTACGCCGTTGTTGATGTGGGGATTCCTCTGGATCGCCTTCGACAAGCGCAAGCAGGGCTGGCACGACAAGCTTGCCGGGACCGTGGTGATCCACGACGAGGACGACGACTGAATCCGCGTTCGCTCGCGGCCGGAACGCACACAAGAAAAGGGGGAGACATGAGCTGGGGATTCTGGATTTTCATCGGCGTCATCGCCGCGATCGTCATCTGGCTGATCTCGATCTACAATGGACTGGTAGCGCAGCGCAACCGCTTCAAAAACGCCTTTGCGCAGATCGACGTCCAGCTGAAGCGCCGCTACGACCTGATCCCGAACCTCGTGGAGACGGCCAAGGGCTATATCAAGCACGAGCGCGAAACGCTCGAAGCGGTGATCGCGGCGAGGAACGGCGCGCAGAGCGCCAATCAGCGCGCCGCCGCCAATCCGGCCGACGCCGAGGCGATGAAGCACCTGGCGGCGGCGGAGGCGGGCCTGTCCGGAGCGCTGGGCCGGTTCTTCGCGCTTTCCGAGGCCTACCCCGACCTCAAGGCCAACCAGACGATGATGCAGCTCTCCGAGGAGCTCACCAGCACCGAGAACAAGATTTCGTTCGCCCGCCAGGCCTATAACGACGCGGTCATGAGCTACAACACCGCGATCGAGAGCTTCCCGGACAATTTCGTCGCCGGCTTCGGCGGTTTCAAGGAGGCGACCCTGCTCGAATCCACCGAGTCTCCCGAGGAGCGCAAGCCCGTCAAGGTGTCGTTCACCTAGTGCCGCGGCCGCGCCGGCGGCGCAATGGATTTCTTCGAGCAACAGCACCGGGCCCGGCGCCGCACGTGGCTGATGCTCCTGCTGTTCGTGCTTGCCGTCGCCGCCATCGTCGCCGCGTTCGATCTGGTGTGCGCAATCGTGTACATCTGGTTGTTCGACGTGCAGATCCTGTATTCGAGCAACCTGCTGCAGCAGGTCCCCCGCTCCGTCTACCTGTGGTCCACTCTTGCCACGCTGCTCGTCATCGGCTGGGGTACCGCGTCGCGGCTTTACCAGCTCTCCGGCGGCGGAGTCGCGGTCGCGGACCTGATCGGCGCGCGCCACGTGAAGCGCGATACCGGCGAGCCGGCGGAGCGCCGCTTGCTCAACGTCGTCGAGGAGATGGCGCTCGCCTCGGGCATCACCGTGCCGCTCGTGTTCGTGATGGATGACCAGCGCACGATCAACGCCTTCGCCGCCGGCTACTCCCCCAACGAGGCGACGGTCATCGTGACGCGGGGCGCGTTGGAGCAGCTCAACCGGGACGAGCTGCAGGGCGTCGTGGCGCACGAGTTCAGTCACATCCTGAACGGCGACATGCGTCTCAATATTCACCTCGTCGGGGTGATCGCCGGTATCGTGATGGTCGGGTCGATCGGAGCCTTCCTGATGACGGGGATCCGCGACGGCGACGATCTGCGTCGCGCGGGAACGGACATCCGCGTGTTCTTCCTCGGGCTCCTCCTGTGGCTGATCGGCTCGATAGGCGTGCTGGCGGGCCGGCTGATCAAGGCGGTGATCTCCCGCGAGCGCGAGTTCCTCGCCGATGCGTCCGCGGTGCAGTTCACCCGCAATCCGGACGGCATCGGGGGAGCCTTGTTCAAGATCGGCCTGCGCGGCAGCACCATCGCGCAGCGTCACGCGGAGGAGCTTTCCCATATGTGCATAGGCGCCCCCGTCAACGACTATTTCGAGTTTGCCTTGTTTCACGATCATCCGCCGCTCGATGATCGCATCGAGCGACTGCTCGGCCCCGGTGCCAAGCGGCTGCTGCGCGAGCGCATGGAGCGCGCCGAGGCCGCGGCCCTGTCGGCGCGGGGAAGCCCGGTCGTGAGCGAGTTCGTGAGTCCGCTCTATGCGGCTCGCGCCGCGGGGCCGGCGTCATTGGTCGAAAGCATCGGCAATCCGTCCTCCGCCCACCTCGATCATGCGCGCGCAACGCTCGACGCCATTCCTGCGGAGACCCGCGCCGCAGTCGGGCGCGTAGAAGGCGCCCAAGCGGCGCTGTTCGCGCTCCTCTTGGGTGAGGGCGAGCTGCGCAAGGCGCAGCTCGCCTTGATCGGGGCGGGCTCCGGCGCGGAGGTCGCCGCGCAAAGCGCGCGCTTAGCCGACGCGCTGAAACCGCTCGGCGCGCGGGCGCGGCTTCCCGTGCTCGAATTGGTGATCCCGACCCTGAAGCGGCTTCCCGGACCCGAGCGCGACGGGCTCCTCGAGAAGATCAAAGGCGTGATCGAGGCCGACCGCAAGATCACGCTCGGCGAATTCGTGCTGCTCACGCTGTGCAGGACCCAGATCCAGAAGGAGCCCAGGCGCCCGTCGGCCGTGAAGTACCGCAGCGTCGCGGCAGTGGCCGCCGAGGCGGCCGTCGTGCTCTCGCTGCTCGCGCACTCCGGCAAGGGCGGGATGGCCGCGTTCGACAAGGGAATGGCCGCCCTCGGCGCAGCGGGCGGGGTGCTGCGCTCGCCTTCCGAGCTGAACATCGCGGCGGTGGAGTGCGCCCTCAACGAGCTGAACCTGCTTGCACCGCTGAAGAAGCCCCTTTTCATCAAGGCTTGCGTCGCGACGGCGATGGCCGATGATAAACTCACGCTCGCGGAAGCGGAGCTGCTGCGCGCGATCTGCGCGACGCTCGACTCGCCCCTGCCGCCGATTCTGGAGACTACCGAGGCCGTCGCGTGATCGAGCCACTGAGCGGAAAAATCGCCTGGGTTACGGGCGGAGGCAGCGGCATCGGGCAGGCGTGCGCGGTCGAGCTCGCCAGAGGCGGCGCGACGGTGGTCGTATCGGGGAGGCGCGCCGATGCGCTCTCTGAAACCGCGACCCTGATCAAGCAAGCCGGCGGCAAAGGCGAAGCCGAGGCGGTCGATACCAGCGACAAGCAGGCGGTCGAGCGCGCGGCGACTGCGATCCTCGATCGCCACGGCCGTATCGATGTCCTCGTCAATTGCGCCGGCACCAACGTCCCGAAGCGCTTCTTCAAGGATCTGGACGCGTCCGATTGGGACCGAGTAGTCGGCACCAACCTGAACGGCGCGCTCTACTGCACGCTCGCGGTGCTGCCTTCGATGCGCAAACGGCGCAACGGCCTCGTGATCCACATCGCGTCCTGGTTCGCACGCTATCAGAGCTATCTCGGCGGAGCGGCCTACAACGCGAGCAAGCAGGCGCTCATCGCGCTGGTCCACCAGATCAACATCGAGGAAGGCATGCACGGAATCCGCGGTTGCGCGATCCACCCCGGCGAGACGGTGACGCCGCTGCAAAAAGCGCGGCCGAAACCGCCTTCGCCCGAAGACCAGGCGAAGATGCTCAAGATGGAAGACGTGGGGCGCGTCGTGCGTTTCGTCGCCGAATCGCCGGCGCACGTCTGCGTGAACGAGATCGTGGTCACCCCGACCTGGAACCGGCTGATACTCGGCGGCGGTGAGATGCTGCTCGCGCCGAAGATCGAGTGAAGGCCGGCGCGCTAGCCGCTTTTCCTGTCCTTATCGGCGAGCAGCTTGAAAGTCCCGATCGCCTTGGCAAGGAGCGCGCCCTTGTCGTCGCGCGCCTCGGCTTCGCAGAAGGCGGTGGATTTGCCTCCGTGCAGGACCTTGCCTTCGGCCGTCACCTTGTCGCCGAAGCTTCCCTTCATGAAGCCGACGCTCAAGTCGACGGTCAGCACGCCGCCGGCCACGCCGTAGTGCCCGCGCACCGCCCAGCTCATGACGAGGTCGAGCATGGTCATGATCACCCCGCCGTGAGTCGCGCCCCAGCTGTTCAGGAGCTCCGGGCGCTTCCTGAGGGAAACCACCGCGTGCTCCTTCGTCATCTCGACGAGCTGGATGCCGAGGTGCTCGGTAAACGGGATCTTTATGCCGCCGGAGCTCGGCGTCATCGCGGCTCCTTCAGGCGACACTCGCGCCTCCATCGACAGCGACGATCTGCCCGGTGATGTGGCGCGAGGCGTCCGAAGCGAGCAGGACCACGAGCCCCTTCAGGTCCTCCCCGTCGCCGAGCCGGCGCAGGGGCGTGCGCGCGACGATCTTCTCGCCCAGCCGCTCGAGCGACGCCTGGGTCATCTTCGAAGGAAAGAATCCCGGCGCGATGGCGTTCACCGTGATGCCGTGCTCGCCCCATTCGGCGGCCAGCGCGCGCGTGAAATTCACGAGCCCCCCCTTGGTCGTGTTGTACCCGAGCGTCTCCAGCATGTCCACGGGATTGCCGCGCAGTCCCGCGATCGATGCGACGTTGATGATTCTGCCGTAGCGGTTCGGGATCATCGAGCGTTTTCCCACCGCCTGGGTCACGAGAAACGTTCCCGTCAAGTTGAGGTTCAAGAGCTTCTGCCAGGCTTCCAGCGGATGGTCTTCGGCGGGCGCCCCCCAGGTGGCGCCCGCGTTGTTGACGAGGACGTCCACTTTCCCGTGGCGCTCGAGCAGCTTCGACACCATCGGTTCGATGGCTTCCGGCCGGGAAATGTCGCAGACGAGCGTCAGGGCGTCGATGCGCTGCCTCGCGAGGACTTCGCGCGCCTGCTCCAACTCGTCCGGTTTCCTCGCGGTGATCGCGAGCTTCGCGCCCATTTCGCCCAGCGCCTCGGCGATCTGCAGCCCGAGGCCGCGGGAGCCGCCGGTGACGAGCGCGATCCTTCCGGTGAGATCGAGGAGTTTCTTGACGCTCATGGCCGTGGTGTCAGCTTACGCTCCTTCCCGATTGTAGATTGACACGGGTTTGCGCGCAGGGTAATTTTCCCCGGCCCCCTCGGCTGCCCTGGAGACAAACCATGCGCGCTCAAATGATGGACATGCCGCTGCTCGTCTCGTCGATCATCGCGCATGCCGACCGCAGCCACGGCGACACGGAAATCGTGTCGCGCACCGTCGAGGGTCCGATCCACCGATATACGTATACCGAGGCGCACCGGCGCTCGAAGCGGCTCGCCCAGGCGCTCGCGCGCCTGCGTGTGAAGCAGGGCGAGCGCGTCGGCACTCTCGCCTGGAACGGGTTCCGCCACTTCGAGCTCTACTACGGCGTCGCCGGAATGGGCGCCGTGGTGCACACGGTCAATCCGCGGCTTTTTCCGGAGCAGCTGGTTTTCATCGTCAACGACGCGGAAGACCGTTACGTCTTCTTCGACCTCAGCTTCGCGCCGCTCGCGGAAAAGCTCGCCCCGGCGTGCAAGGGCGTCAAGGGCTGGGTGGCGATGACAGATCGCGCCCACATGCCTCAGGTCAATTTGCCGAACCTGCTGTGCTACGAGGAGCTGATCGCGCGCGAGGACGGCGATTACGAGTGGCCGCAGTTCGACGAATGGACCGCCGCGGGCCTGTGCTACACCTCGGGCACGACCGGCAATCCCAAGGGCGTGCTCTACGCCAACCGTTCCACCATCCTGCACGCCTATGCGGCGTCGCTCCCGGACGTGATGAATTGCTCGGCGCGCACGGTGGTTCTTCCGGTCGTTCCCATGTTCCACGTCAACGCCTGGGGCATTCCGTATCTCGCGCCGCTGAACGGCGCGAAGCTGGTTTTCCCCGGCCCGGGCCTCGACGGCAAGAGCCTGTACGAGCTCTTCGAAGGAGAGAAAGTGACCGCGAGCGCCGGCGTGCCCACCGTGTGGCTCGCGCTGCTCGCCTACATGAAGCAGAACAATCTCAAATTCAGCACGCTCAAGAACGTCACCGTCGGCGGCTCGGCCTGCCCTCCGGCGATGATCGATGCCTTCCGCGACGAGCACGGCGTGCAATGCCAGCACGCCTGGGGAATGACCGAGATGAGCCCGCTCGGCAGCTTCTGCACGCTGAAGGCCAAGCACGCGGCGCTGCCCCGCGACAGGAAGCGCGAGGTGGAATGCAAGCAGGGGCGCACGATCTACGGCGTCGAGATGAAAATCGTCGACGGGGAGGGCAGAGAGCTGCCGCGCGACGGCAAGGCCTTCGGCGACCTCCTCGTGCGCGGGCCCTGGATACTCAAGGAATACTTCAAGGCCGCGGGCGGCGACCCGCTGCGCGACGGCTGGTTTCCCACGGGCGACGTCGCCACGATCGACCCGGACGGCTACATGCAGATCACCGACCGCTCGAAGGACGTGATCAAGTCGGGGGGCGAATGGATCAGCTCGATCGACCTGGAGAACATCGCCGTGGCGCATCCGGCGATCGCGGAGGCCGCGGTCATCGGCGTGCGCCACCCGAAATGGGACGAGCGGCCGCTCGTGATCGCGGTGAAGAAGCCCGGCGCGAGCGTCACCCGCGAGGACCTGCTCAAATTCTACGAAGGCAAGGTCGCGAAGTGGTGGATGCCGGACGACGTCACCTTCGTCGAGCAACTGCCGCACACCGCTACGGGGAAGCTCCTCAAGACCAAGCTGCGGCAGGAGTTCAGGGATTACAAACTGCCGAGCGCGTAAGATTTTGTTGCAGGAGAGAAGGACGAAGCGCAGAATAAATTGGTCCATCATGATGATTCCGTTCCGCAAGTCCCGCCGCGATTTTCTCAAGGTCTCCACGGCACTCGGCGGCGGCTTCGCGCTCGAGCTGACGGTTCCGGCGCGCGCGCTCGCCGCGGGAGCCAAAGCCCCCGAGCTCACCGCGTGGCTCGTCGTCAATCCCGATAACAGCGTCGTGATCCGCGTGGCGCGCTCGGAGATGGGGCAGGGCAGCTCCACCGGCCTTCCGATGCTGGTCGCCGAGGAGCTCGAGTGCGACTGGACGAAGGTCCGCACCGAATTCGTCTCGACCGCCGAGCAGGTCCGCCGCAACCGGGTGTGGGGCTCGATGGCCACGGGCGGAAGCCGCTCGATCCGGGACTCGCAGGAATATTTGCGCCAGGCGGGCGCCGCCGCGCGCGGCATGTTGATCGACGCGGCCGCGCAGAGATGGAAGGTTCCCGCCTCCGAATGCGACGCGGAGAACGGCGTGATCACGCATACGCCGTCGCGGAGGAAGCTGCGTTTCGGCCAGGTGGCTCAAGCGGCCTCCAAGCTCGAGCCGCCGAAAGACGTGAAGCTGAAGGATCCCAGGGAATGGAATCTCATCGGCAAGCCCGCGCACCGCCTCGACATCCCCGACAAGGTGAGGGGCAAGCCCCTCTTCGGAATCGACGTGCAGCTGCCCGGCATGGCGTACGCCGCGATCGCGCAGTGCCCCGTGTTTCGCGGCAGGCTCGTGACCGTCGCCGACGAAAGAATCAAGGGGCTGCGGGGCCTCATCAAGGTCGTGAAGCTGGAGGACGCGGTCGCAGTGGTCGCCGACAACTGGTGGCGCGCGAACCGCATGCTCAAGCTCCTGGCGATCGAATGGGACGTGGGCCCGAACGGCGGGGCGTCGACTGCCAGCATCCGCGAGTTCGTGCGCTTCGGCCTGGAGGATTCCAGTGTCCCGGTCGCGCGCAACGACGGCAACGTCGAGGCGGCTTTCTCCTCCGCGGCCAAGGTGATCGAGTCGGAGTACTACGCGCCTTTTCTCAACCATGCTCCGATGGAACCCATGAACTGCACCGCGCTCGTGAAGGGCGACCGCGTCGAGGTGTGGGCGCCGACGCAGAACGCCGAAGCCACGCACGCGACCGCGGCGGCGGTCGCGGGCGTTCCGCTCGAGAACGTCGAGGTGCACCTGACGCAGCTCGGCGGGGGCTTCGGGCGGCGCGGCTTCCAGGACTACACGCGGCAGGCGGTGGCGATCGCAAAGGCGATGGAAGGCACGCCGGTGAAGCTCCTGTGGTCGCGCGAAGAGGACATGCAGCACGACTACTACCGCCCGATGACCCTGATGCGCTTCAAGGCGGCGCTCGACCCGGGCGGCAGGCTCACCGCCTGGCGCGTCCGCGACGCCGGCCATTCCATCATGGCGGGCGTGCGCCCCCAGGAAATCAAGGAAGGCATCGACCGGCACGCGCTTGGCGGCATCGTCGACATGCCTTACGAGGTGCCGAACCTCAAGATCGAGTTCGCGATGAGGAACAGCCACGTGCCGGTGGGCTTCATGCGCACCGTGTTCCACTCGCAGAACCCCTTCATGCGCGAGTGCTTCGTCGACGAGATGGCGCACGCCGCGGGCAAGGACCCCTACGAGTTTCGCCGCGCCATGCTGCAAGGAAAGCCCAAGGACCTCGGCGTGCTCGATTCCGCGGCCAAGTCCTCGGGCTGGGGCTCGCCCCTTCCCGCCGGAGTGCGCCGCGGCATCGCGGTGCAGGACTCGCACGGCAGCTACGCCGCCGCGGTGTTCGAGGTATCGGTGAGCGGCACGGGCGAGCTCGACATCCGGCGCGTGGTGGTCGCGGTGGATCCGGGCTACGTGGTGAATCCGGATTCCGCGGAGGCGCAGGTGCAGAGCTGTGTCGCCTACGGGCTCACTTCGGTTCTCTGGGGCGAAATCACGTTGAAGGAGGGTCGCGTCGAGCAGTCCAACTTCCACGACTACCGCATCATGCGCATCGCCGAGATGCCGAGGAGAATCGAGGCGGTGCTCGTCCCGAGCGGCGGCTTCTGGGGCGGGATGGGCGAGACGCCGCTCGCGCCGCTCGCGCCCGCGCTGTGCAACGCGATTTTCGCCGCGACCGGCAAGCGAATCCGCTCGCTGCCGCTGAAGAACCAGGGACTGCGCCTCGCGTGATCGGGTAAACTAGGCGCAGCCGTTCTAGCTTTTTTCGAGAACCCGCAGGTCAGCCAACCCAAAGGAGATTCCATGATCGAACTCACCGTCAACGGCAAGAAATCGAGCGTCGACGTCGAGCCCGAGATGCCCCTCTTGTGGGTGTTGCGCGACGTGCTCGACGTGAAGGGCCCCAAATTCGGCTGCGGCATCGCCCAGTGCGGCGCCTGCACCGTGCACCTGAACGGCGAGCCGGTGCGCTCGTGCTCGGTGCCCGTGTCCGCGGCCGCCGGCCAGAAAGTGCTCACCATCGAAGGGCTCGCGCAGCGCGGTCAGCTGCACCCGGTGCAGAAGGCGTGGATCGACCACGAAGTGCCGCAGTGCGGCTACTGCCAGTCCGGGCAGATCATGGCGGCGGTCGCCTTGCTCGGCAAGATTCGCGACCCCAGCGACAAGGACATCGACGCGGCGATGACCAACATCTGCCGCTGCGGAACCTATGCGCGCATTCGCACGGCGATTCACGCCGCGGCGAAATCCACGAAGTCGACGAAGGCGTAGGGGGTGGCGATGACCAAGACCTTTGCTCCCTCCCGCAGGAAGTTCCTGAAGCAATCCGCCGCGATCGGGGGCGGCCTCTCCGTCGGATTCAATTTCCCGGGCGCCCTCGCGCAGAAAGCCGACGGAGCCGCGGAGATCAACGCCTGGGTCGTGATCCGCCCGGACGATGCGATCATCGTCCGCTATGCCCGCTCCGAGATGGGGCAGGGCAGCATGACCTCGGCCCCGATGCTGGTCGCCGAAGAGCTGGAATGCGACTGGAGAAGGGTGAAGATCGAGTACGCCTCGGCGAACGCGAACGTGAGGCGCAAGCGCGCCTGGGGCGATATGGCGGCGGTGGGTAGTCGCACCATACGCAACTCGCAGGAGTACCTGCGCAAGGCGGGCGCGACCGCGCGCGAGATGCTCATCGCCGCGGCCGCGCAGCAGTGGGGCGTGCCCGCGTCCGAATGCTCGGCATCCAACAGCTTCATCACCCACGGCGCCGGCGGGCGCAGGCTGAGCTTCGGAAAGGTGGCCGACGCCGCGTCCAGGCTCGAGCCGCCGAAAGACGTGAAGCTGAAAGACCCCAGGGACTGGAAGCTGATCGGCAGGTCCGTCAAGCGCGTCGACATCCCCGACACCGTGATGGGCAGGCAGCGCTACGGCATCGACGTGCAGCTGCCCGGCATGCTCTACGCCGCGATCGCGCAGTGCCCGGTGTTCGGCGGCAAGCTGAAATCGATCGACGCGGCCAAGGTCGAGGGCCGGCGCGGCATCGTCAAGGTGCTGCCGATGGAGAGCTTCGTCGCGGTCGTCGCCGACAATTGGTGGCGCGCGAAGGAGGCGCTGCGCGACGTGGCCATCGAATGGGACGCGGCCGGAAACAGCGGCGTCTCGAGCGCCAGCATCATGGAATTCCTGCGCGTCGGCCTCACCCAGCAGGAGGGCCTCGCTATTGCGCGGCGGGAAGGCGACGTCGACCAGGCATTCGGCACAGCGGCCAAGGTCCTCGAGGCCGAGTATTTCACTCCGTACCTCGCGCACGCCACCATGGAGCCCATGGGCTGCCTCGCGCTGGTGAAGGACGGAAAGGTCGACGTTTGGACCTCCACGCAGAACGCAGAAGCATCGCTCGCGACGGCCGCCGCGACCGCAGGTGTTCCGCTGGAGAACGTCGAAGTGCACCGCGTGCAGTTGGGCGGCGGCTTCGGGCGGCGCGGCGGCGCCCAGGACTTCGTGCGCCAGGGCGTCATGATCGCCAAGGCGATGGAGGGCACGCCGGTCAAGATGCTGTGGACCCGCGAGGAGGACATGCAGCACGATTTCTACCGCCCGGCGAGCCTGATCCGCATGAAGGCCGGGCTGGACGCCTCGGGGAATCCGGTCGCCTGGTACTCGCGCGTCTCGGCGCCTTCGATCATTGCGACGCTGCTCAAGCTGCCGCTCAAGGAAGGCATCGACCCGCAGGCGGTGGCTTCCTACGCAGACCAGCCCTACAGCATTCCGAACGTGCGCGTCGAGTACGCGCAGCGCAATCCGCACGTGCCGGTTGGATTCTGGCGCACGGTGGGGCACTCGCAGAACCCGTACATGCGCGAGTGCTTCGTCGACGAGCTCGCGACCGCGGCCGGCAAGGACCCCTACGAATATCGCCGTGCGCTGCTCGGAAAAGCGCCCAAGGAGCTCGGCGTGCTCGAAGCCACCGCGAAGGCCGTCGGCTGGGGCAAGCCGCTGCCCGCGGGCGTGCACCGCGGCATTGCGGTGACCGAGGCCTACGGCAGCTACACTTCCGCGGTCGCGGAGGTGTCGGTGAACGACAAGGGCGGACTGACGATCCACCGTCTCGTGCTGGGCATCGACTGCGGCTACGTGGTGAACCCGGACAATGTCATCGCGCAAATGCAGGGCAGCGCGGTGTATGCGCTGACGGCAATGATCTGGGGCGAAATCACCATCAAGGACGGACGCGTGGAGCAGTCCAATTTCCACGACTACCGCCTGATGCAGCTGCGCGAAATGCCCAAGGTCGAGGTCGTGATGGCGCCTTCCGGCGGGTTCTGGGGCGGGGTGGGCGAGCCGGGACAGGCGTCCATCCTTCCCGCGGTCTGCAACGCGATCCACGCCGCGACCGGGAAGCGAATCCGCTCGCTGCCTTTGAAGAACCACGGGCTGACATTGGCTTGACGCGCAAGCACGCCGTCGCCCCGGCCATTGCGATACTGCTCGCGTACTCGCAGGTCTGCGCGCAGGGTGACCTGGTGCGCTTCGACGTGGTCGGCGACGCGATCCCGCGGGCTCTGACTTCCGAACCCGGCGATGCGGCGCGCGGTCGAAGGTTCGTGGTGGATCGGGATGCGGGAGCGTGTACTCTGTGCCATGCGGTGCCCGGTGAAGCAAGCTTCGGGAATATCGCGCCCTCGCTCGCGGGCGTGGGCGCGCGGCTCTCCCCCGCGCAGCTGCGCCTGCGGGTCGCCGATTCCACCCGCGTGAATCCGGAGTCGCCCATGCCCGCCTACTACAGGACAGAAGGTCTCAATCAGGTCGCCGCGGCCTTCCGCGGCAAGCCCCTTCTCTCGGCGCAGCAGGTCGAAGACGTCGTCGCCTGGCTCGCGACGCTCAAGGGGCCGCAGTGAAGCGCCGCGATTTCCTCGGCGGTGCAGCCGGCGCCCTCGCGCTTCCCCGCGCGGCGCTCGCGCAGGTCGATCCTCTGGATCCGCTCGTGCGGGCGCTCAGCAACGGCGCTCCGGTGAGAAAGGGCAAGGTGACGCTCGTCCTGCCGCAGCTCGCCGACAACGGCAACTCCGTTCCCATCCGGATCGCGGTGGACAGTCCGATGACCGCAGCCGATCACGTGAAGAGCATCCACCTGTACTCGGAGAGGAACCCGGTGCCCAACATGGCGAATTTCTATCTGGGACCGCGTGCGGGCAAGGCGGAGATCAACTCGCGCGTGCGGCTCGCGGGCAGCCAGCGCGTGACCGCCGTCGCGAAGCTCTCCGACGGCTCGTTCTGGTACGACGCGGCGCCGATCGTGGTCACGCTTTCCGCCTGTCTCGACGAAAGCTGAGCCGGAAGGAAACGCGACCGTGGCCGCAAGAATCCAGATTCCCCGCGAGGCTAGGCGCGGCGAGGTGATCGAAGTCCGCATCCTCATCCAGCACCCGATGGAGACCGGCTACCGCCACGACGACGTCGGACATCTCATCAAGCGCAACGTCATCAACGTCCTGTCGTGCCGCTACAACGGAGTGGAAGTGTTCCGCGCCGACCTGTCCTCGGGCATTTCAGCCAATCCCTACGTGCAGTTCTACACCGTCGCCGAGGCGAGCGGCGATCTCGAGTTCAACTGGATCGACGACGAGGGCCAGCGGGGCTCGGAGCGCCAGTCGATCATCGTAAAGGGATGACGCGCGCCCGGGGCTGGCTCGCCCTCGCCGCGGCAGCGCTCGCCGCCGGCGCCGCGCACGCCGAGGAGCGCGCGATTCCGCCCGGCGAGCTCAAGTCCGGGTCCGCGTTTCTCGGCTCCGACCTGCGCGCCCTGCAGAACGACGACTTCGCGAATCCCGGCATGCTGTGGGTGGAGCGCGGCGAGAAGCTGTGGCGGCAGCCGGCTGGGAAAAGAAGCATTGCCTGCGCAGGCTGCCACAAGGACACGAGCATGCGCGGGGTGGCCGCGAGCTATCCGAAAATCGACAAGGCGAGCGGGAAGCTCTTCAACCTTGAAGGACGCGTCAACGCCTGCCGGGTCGATCGCCAGGGCGCGGAGCCTTTTCGTTACGAGTCGGAAGATATGCTCGCCATCACCGCGTACGTCGCGCGGCAGTCGCTGGGCGCCCCGATAGCGGCGCGCACCGACGGCGCGGCGCGCGCGCATTTCGAAACCGGGCGGGCCGCCTACCATCTGCGCCGCGGACAGATGAACCTCTCGTGCGCGCACTGCCACGACGCGCAATGGGGCAAGCGGCTTCTCTCCGAGACCATCAGCCAGGGCCACCCCAACGCCTACCCGGCTTATCGCATGGAGTGGCAGGCGATGGGCTCGCTCGAGCGCAGGCTGCGCGCCTGCCTCTCGGGAATTCGCGCCGAGATGCTGCCCTACGGCTCGCAGGAATATCTCGACCTCGAGCTGTTCCTCGCCTGGCGCGCGCAGGGGCTGCCGATCGAGACGCCCGGCGTGCGGCGCTGAGCTAGAATTCACGCGTCTCACGAAAAGGGAGAGCGGAATGTCCGAAGCCCACGTGCACGTCGATCCCTCCAACAAGAAGGTCGCCCTCTTTATCGCCGTGCTCGCCTTGGTCCTCGCCTTCGCCGAGACTCTCGGCAAGGGGTCGCAAACGAGCGCGCTCGCCAGCCACATCGAGGCTTCGAACCTGTGGGCCTTCTTCCAGGCGAAGACCATCCGCCAGACGACCGTGCGCACTGCCGCCGAGGAGATGGAAGCGCAGCTCGGGAAGAAGGCGCCGGAAGGCGTGAAGAAGCAGATCGAGAGTTGGAAGAAGACCGCCGAGCGCTACCAGTCCGAGCCGGAGACGAACGAAGGCCGCAAGGAGCTCATGGCGCGTGCGAAGGAGATGGAGAAAAAGCGCGACCGCGCGATGGCGGCCTACCACAATTACGAGATCGCCTCCGCCGCCGTGCAGATCGCGATCGTGCTCGCCTCGGCCCAGATCATCACCGGAGTCGCGGCGCTGCTCTGGATCGCTTACGGCTTGGGCGCGATCGGCGTGGCGTTCAGCCTGATCGGCTTCTTCTGGCCGACCGCGGTGCACCTCTTCTAGGTACCTCGACCCTCCAGGTGAGCTTCGCAGGCAAACCGCCGCCACCCGGGCCGCCTGCCGCGCGCGGGGAGTCCGCCCGCGATCAGGCGTCAGGGGTGAGCGTCGCAGTGCTGCGCGATCTTCAGGCGCTGCAGGGAACCGGCGACGAGATCCTCGACGCGCTCGTGCCGCGCGCCCGGCTGCTGCAGCTCGGAGCGGGCCAGCGCCTGCTCCGGCGGGGTGAGCCGAATCTGCGCGTCTATGTCGTGATCTCGGGCCTGCTGCGTGTGGAATTGGATGACGGAAGCTCGCCGTTCGCGTACATAAACCGGGGCGAGACCGTCGGGGAGCTGTCGCTGCTCGCGGGCAGCGCCGCGACTGCGACGGTCTCGGCGGAAGAGCCGACGCAGCTCCTCGTGCTGGACGAAGAGACCTTCTGGTGGCTCGCCGAGTCGTCGCACGAGTTCTCCGTCGGGTTGCTGATCCGTCTGGCAAAGCGAATGCGCTCGAACAGCGACGCCGTGCAGGCGAACATCGACCTGCGCCGGCAATTCGAGCAGGCAGCCCTCAGCGACGCTCTCACCGGCTTCCGCAACCGGCGCTGGCTCGACCAGACGCTGCCCCGCATCGTCCAGCGCCACCTCCACGCGTCCGAGCCGCTGTGCCTCGCAATGATGGACGTCGACCATTTCAAGGGCGTCAACGACGCCTTCGGGCACGCCGCCGGGGACGCCGTGCTGGTGGAGGTCGGACGGCTCGTTCGCGGCAAGTTGAGGCCGGCCGACTTCGCGGCCCGCATCGGCGGCGAGGAGTTCGCGCTGATCTTCCCCCAGACTTCGCTGCCGGGCGCCATCAGCGCCGCGGAGCGGCTGCGCGAGGCAATCGCCTGCACAGCGTTCGAATACGATGGGCGCCTGCTGCCCCAGGTGACCGTTTCGCTCGGGCTGGTTGAGCTGGAACGGGCGGCGAATCCCTGGGAGCTGCTTGCGCAGGCGGATGCCGCGCTCTACGCGGCCAAGCGATCCGGCCGCAATCGGACCGAGTGGCCGGGGCGCGACCGTTAGGCAAACGCCTCCGCGACGAGGCGATACGAAGTCCGCCGGCTCTCGTAGTCGCCGGTGATGGTGATGACCATCACCTCGTCGGCGGCGAACTTTTCCTTCAGCTGCAGCAGCTTCTCGCGCACCTCTCCCGGATCGCCGTGCACCAGGCGCGAGCGCTGCTGCTCGATGTAGGCGCGCTCCTGGAGAGAGTAGCGGTAGCCCTTCGCTTCCTCGAGCGTCGGCACGGGCGCGTCTATGCCTTTCGCCATGTGCAGGCGGCGAAGATCGATGCTCCCGGCGAGGCGTTCGGCCTCCTCCCGGGTCTTTGCGCAGATCACGAAGACGCAGACGAGCGAACGGGGTTGGGGCTCGCGCTCCGAAGCCTGGTACTGATCGCGGTAGGCGCGCGCCACCGCTTCGCCTCCGAACGCGCTGATGAAATGCG